>Ga0209504_1001161_pt1 | contig 20781 bp, 12 predicted proteins | sample COGITO_mtgs_1005_FD_184791 | JGI IMG/M metagenome (GOLD analysis project Ga0209504, IMG submission 184791) | Pelagic marine microbial communities from North Sea - COGITO_mtgs_100511 (SPAdes) (version 2) | ecosystem: Environmental > Aquatic > Marine > Epipelagic ...
TTACCATCAGAATCCACAGGTGTTCGCCGATGCGTTTGCGCGCGCCTGGTTCAAACTGACCCACCGAGACATGGGCCCACGGGCTCGTTACCTTGGTCCGCTGGTGCCTGCTGAAGTTATGATCTGGCAAGACCCTGTCCCAGCCGTCGATCATGCACTGATCGATGCACAGGACATCGCCAGCCTCAAAGCCAAGGTACTGGCGTCGGGCCTGTCGATTGGCCAGCTGGTCAACACCGCCTGGGCCTCGGCATCCACCTACCGTGGCAGCGACAAACGCGGCGGTGCCAACGGTGCACGCATACGTCTGGCCCCTCAAAAGGATTGGGCGGTCAATCAGCCTGCTGAGCTGGCCAAGGTGCTGGCGGCACTGGAAATCATCCAGAAGGACTTCAACGCCTCAGCCAGTGGCGGCAAGAAAGTATCTTTAGCGGATCTGATTGTTCTAGCCGGTTCGGCAGCGGTGGAAGCCGCCGCGAAGAAGGGCGGTGTGAATGCAGTAGTGCCGTTCGCGCCGGGTCGCACTGATGCCACACAAGAACAGACTGATATTGAGTCTTTCGAGGCGCTAGAGCCTAACGCTGAAGGCTTCCGCAACTATGCCCGCAAAGGCTACGAAGACGTTGCCGCGCAGATACTGATCGACAAAGCGCAACTGCTGGAGCTGACATCACCCGAGCTGACCGTATTAATCGGCGGCCTACGGGCGTTGAATGCCAACGTCGGCCAAACGCCGCATGGCATATTCAGCAAACGTGCGGAAACCCTGAGCAATGACTTCTTCGTCAACCTGCTCGACATGAGCACTAAGTGGCAGAAGTCCACTACTGACGGTGTGCTGGAAGGCCGCGACCGTAAAACAGGCGACCTGAAATGGACAGCTACCCAGGTGGATCTGGTGTTCGGGTCGAACTCCCAACTGCGCGCGCTGGCAGAGGTTTACGCCACCGATGACGCACAAGCGAAGTTTGTTCACGACTTCGTCGCTGCCTGGGGCAAAGTGATGAACCTGGATCGTTTCGATCTCAAGTGACCGGATAGAACGCTTTAACGCAACAAACATCGCCCCGCCACAGTTACCCGTGGCGGGGCGATTTTCTGTGCACATGGCTGATTCAGGTTCAGTTCAGCCAGCCCCGTTACTGTGGCTTCACTTTCTAGCCGAAACGGAGCCTCGTTATGCCAATTCTTACCTTCGTACCCCGCAAGCAGATCACGGCTGCAGTGACACTCTGCGCCGCGCTGTTTACAGCCGGTGCGATGGCAAACCAGCCACAGATTTACGGTCTGCACGAACAGGTTGCGTTGCAGGAACTGGCGTTGAACCTACCCGCAAAACTCGACACCGGTGCCGAAACCGCTTCGCTAAGCGCCAAAAACATTGAAATGTTCAAGCGCGATGGTGGTGAGTGGGTGCGTTTCCAGTTAGGTATGGAAAACCCCAAACAAGCACAGATTATCGAAAAGCCGTTGGCGCGGATGAGCTACATCAAACGCCGCGCCGATGATCGCAAACCAGGTGACAAACAGCTGTATACAGTGCGTCCGGTAGTTGAGATGGATATTTGCGTGGGCGCTGAGCTGAAAAATATCGAAGTCAATCTGACGGATCGCAGTGCGTTTGAATTCCCGCTGTTGATTGGCTCATCCGCGTTAAAAGAGTTCAACGCTGCAGTTAGCCCCGGGGTTCGTTATTCCGCAGGGCAACCGAGCTGTGCGCAAACCAGCTGAACCAATACGCTCAACGCCCATAAGTGCCGGCGCTGTGTACAGCGTGAGTCAGTGACGTGGGCGTTGTAATAACGACGTGCTACACCACCCTGAAACTCCAGACGATTTCCACTACGCGTACAGCCAGAACGAGATAAAGCAGAAACAAGATGACTTGTAGCACGACGGGGTGGCGCAGCTTGGAAAGCCGGTGCAGGGCATCACTGATGTTTAGCAGCAGTAGCACTGCCGACACAATGATCAGCCCCCAACCCGCCAACGTGGAGCCCACAAAGCCCATAAAAAGTTGGTGGTCACCCTGCAATGCATCCGTGCCGGCCGCAAACAATAGCGCGCAAACCAGCAGATTTTTGATGTTATCGAATACTGTTGCGCTTAAGTCTGCATCCAACAGTGCCAAATACTTTTTCCACACATTGCGCATAAACAGCACCTGATTAGCAGCTATATAGCAATGGGCGAACAGGTTAGTGATTCACTGCGCGCGGTCTTGGCCACAACAAAACAGCCATGCACATGGCATAAACAATAGCGAACAACACATAGGCGATCCGCGTAGAAAAGAGCTCTGGTGTGCCCCCTGGCAATGGCGAAACGCCTAAGCCGAAGAGAATCAAAAATGTCGTAAGCCCACCGCCAAACACCTTTCCCGTCAGAGTGCCCATTACGGCCTGCCCAGCAAACAGCAGGCTGATGAGCAGCAGGGTGAGTGTCACCAGCCAGAGGCTGGGTCTTAACTCGATAAAGGTGAATGCCAGCGATGCCGCAACTCCACCGAGCAGGTTGATCACGATCAGCGCGACTGCGGCTCGCTTGCTCATTCCAAGCTCAAGTTGACTGAGCAGAGAGGCAACAGTAATCGGTATAACCATTGCCGTTGCGAGACGTGCATCGATCAAACAGAGCGTGACGATCGCCAACAAAATAGCACCACTGACCATGGCTTGTTGCGTCACGATGCCAGACTCAGCGCGTAATAAAGCGGGGCTGTTTGCATCACCTTGGCCCGTATCTGGGAATATGGCATGAGCCCCCCAGGCGAGGAGTAAGCCGACACTCACGGCCTTGGCCAGAACCCACACGATTGATTCACCCAGGTCACGCTGCAAAATATCGAGTAAGGGCACCACAATGCCAATCACCAGCATCAAGGCTGGGCCAGCGCCACCTACCTGGCGGCCCTGAGCGTAAAAACAACAGAAATAGCACAGCCACAGCAGCGGCAGCAGAACCAGTGGACGCTCGCCGAGCAGGCCCGTCAGGAAAACCAACAACGCCCCGACAATACAAATCAACACAACGGTGCCCAACCCTTGGCGCACCCCCGGTGGGCTGTAGCCTGCAAGCAAGAACTGGGCAGCGAACAACGGCGCTAGAAACGGCAACACGCTGCCGTTTACCAACGCCATGCTAAAGCCTACCGTGACCGCCAGGGCAACGCGTAAACCTTGGCGCTTGGCGCGTGCCACATCCACTAACGAGTAGGCGTTAGCCGTGGCGTCAGCTGACATAGGTCAACAGCGCAACAAGCCGTGCGGTGAATGCACCGAGGAAATTGGCCACGGGGTTCTCCCCGGTATAAATCACGACGGTGGCCTGTGAACCGTAGCGCAGGCCTTTCGGGTAAGGCTCCGTCATCACCAAGCGTACGGGAAAGCGTTGCGGCTCACGTACCCAGCCGCTCTGGTTGCGCACTGAGGGCAAGGTGGAGGCGCTGCTGCCTGCTTGAGCAACACCCCAGCCGACGCTCTCGACCCGCGCGCTGAACGTGCGACCGGGCAAGACATCAAACACCACCTCAGCGGTGTCATCGGCCTGCACATGCTCCAGGCTGTTTTCTTTGAACGCGGCGGAAACCCAAATGGTCCCGCCGTCGATAAAGGTCAATGCCGGTTGACCGGCGCTGACCACCTGGCCAACGGCGAGCTGCAAGTTAGTGATAACACCATCGGCAGGCGCAGTAACGTCAGTACGCACCAGATCGAGTCGGGCTTTCTCAAGTTGCGCCAGGGCTTGTTTGAACTGCGGGTTATCGGTACCCGTTGGGCCTAGTTCCTGGCGTGCGCGCTGCAAATCCGCCTGCGCCTTAACCACGGCGGCTTCGGCAGAACTCAGCGAAGCAGTGGCTTCATCAAGACGCGCCCGCGCATACACACCTCGCTCCACCAGCTGCCTGACCCGGCGGGCCTGTTCGCGCACATTGTCGCGCTGGGCGCGTGCAGACACTGTTTGAGCCTGCGCCGCATCCACCGCAGCGGTATTGGCCCCGAGTGCCTGGCCCGTTTCTTCGAGGCGGGCTTCTGCTTCAGCAATCGCAATTTTGTAGGGTTGCGGATCAATGCGGTACAGCAACTGCCCAGCCTCTACCCGCGCATTGTCGAGCACCGCGATTTCCACCACGCGCCCACCCACTTCGGAAGCCATCTGCACCACGTAGCCCTGAACCACAGCTTGTGAGGTAGAAGGGGTGCTGCGCTCCATCAAAATGGACAACACAAACAGCACGCTGACGATAAGCACCACCGTCAACGCAATGCGTCGTAACGGATTCGGGGTAGGGGACGCAGGCTCGGCCGGGGCTGGCGGCGTGTTGTCAGGATGCTCAAGTGCTTCAGACATAAAGACTCGCTAAGTAAAGTGGAGCAAAGGCAGCTGCTGCCGTTAGCTGGGGAATGCATGGCCGCGGTCTGATAGAAAACATTCGCGTGCAGGATTAGGCGGCGTTAGTGACGCGTGCCGTGCGAATAAACAGCGCCCGCAGCTTCTCCCAGAAATTGCCGCCCAATACGAAGAAACTGCCAACCAGCAGAGCATCGCCAAGCATCTGCAACGCCCAACTATTGGGGCGCAGGCCCGGAGCAAGGGCATCCACATAGGGTTCGAGAAAGGACGAAAGTAACGGCAAACAGAACATCACCACGCCAATACGATGACGCACCGGCCCCACATCAACGTCGGTACTCGGAGCCATCGAAGACACATAACCATAGATGTGTTGCTTCAACTCTTGGAAGCCGGCCTTGCCCATGATGGCGATAACCAGCAGCAGGAGTACTTTATTAAGAATAAACAACGCCCCTGAGAGCGCCGCAACCTTAGAGCCTGGCATATCTGCGGCGGCCGCCAGCGGCACCAAAAGCCACAACGCGGGAATCAAACAGATAATCGCGATGCCTAACTTGAACCGCCAGTGAGCGGATTTAGGCGGTGTTGTATGTGGCGTTGTACTCATGTGCTTGTAAGTCCCTTAATTATTTTTGACCTGCTACTGCATAGCTGCCGGCAGGGCGAGTTTACGTTATTAGCCTCCTGAAACAATTCACCACAACACTGGCGCAGTGGCCAAGTAAAAGCCCTGCGCGGATGAACTGCCGGGGCACTAAAACAGAGCGGACAAACAGAGGGGCTTAGGCGCACAGTCGTTCGTCTAATCGCGGGCAGTGGCGCTGTTTTTATGAGTCAAACGGTTGGTAATGTCCACGTACGGATTTAATTCGTTTGACTCTGTACCCGATCGCGCCCGTTGTGTTTGGCTTGATAGAGCTGTTCGTCAGCCAAGGCGATAAGCTCAGCCGAATCGCTACCAATTCGCGGTTGCAGACTCGCTACACCAATGGACAGGGTGAGTTGCTCACTGACGTCAGAGGCAGGGTGCGCGATCCTGAGTTCACTTATGTTGGCGCGTATCACGTTTGCCAGCGTCAATGCGCCTTGCTGGTTTGTGTCCGGCAGAATGCAGGCGAACTCTTCACCCCCGTAGCGTGCCGCCATGTCATACGGACGATTAACTGAGCCAGCGATTGCTGTGGCGACGCGCTGTAAACACTCATCGCCTTTAAGGTGGCCAAAATGATCATTGAATCGTTTGAAGTAGTCGATATCGATCATCAGCAGCGATACTGTTTCTTCTTCGCGAGCTGCTTGGCTCCAGGCCTCAGTGAGGCGCAGGTCAAAGGCTCGACGGTTGGCAATACCGGTTAAGCCATCCAGGCTGACCAATTTTTTAAGGTAGTCACTCTGTGCTTTGAGGGTTAGGTGGGTTTTAACTCTGGCCCTGACGATCGCGGCATTGAGCGGCTTACTGATGTAATCAACAGCACCCAGCTCTAGGCCAAAAGCTTCTTCACTTTCCTCGCTTTTGGCGGTAATGAAAATAATCGGGATAGCGGCTGTTGCCTGATCACCTTTCAATAAACGGCATACTTCCAAGCCATCCATTCCGCTCATCATGATGTCGAGCAGGATCAGGTCGGGTTGCAAGGCGTGGGTGATTGCAACGGCTTGCTCGCCACTGGTGGCCATATGCATGTCGCAATCTGCACGAAACAGCTCGTTGATAATGCGAATATTAATGGGCTGGTCGTCCACCACCAGTAACTTGGGGCGCCTCTGGCACTGCTCTATCCAGAAACTCATATCAATCCTCTTCAGCCAGAGTGAGTAATTCATTACCCAGGGCGCTTGCAGTGGGAAAGTCTAAGCAATCGACGGCTTGGCAAAATTTGGCGAAATGGCTTTGCCATTGCCGAGGAACTTCACCCAGCAAGGCCTCGGTTTGTTCAATGGCTTGCAGGTTACCGGCAGCAATCAGCTGAAGAATAGTGTGCAGCGACTCCTTCCATTTAACTGCGGGTGCCTGTACCGGTGTCGGGGTTTTACTCTCATCCGTGATTAGAAAGGCGCTATGCAGTTCCACGACACTGCGGTTTAACACCTCGACTAAATCATCCCGCCAGTTTTTCTCAAGCAAGAAATCAACTGCTTGCGTGCCCTCAAGCTGATGGAGTTGCTGCTCAAGTTTTGCGGCTTTGTCGGCCAGCAGCTGGGCGCCCATTGTGCCGGCACTACCCTTGAGCATGTGCAGCTGCGCTAACACGGCGCTAACGTCCTGCTGCTCAGCATGCGCATTAAGCTGCTCTAGCTGCTTACGCATTTCCGGCTCGAAGTTGCTGAGCATGCGTTGCAGTAGCTTCAGGTTCCCGCCAAAGCGGCGCAATACCGCCTCGGTGTTTTCGGTTGCCGGGTCGCCGGGCTCTGTGTAGGTCTGCATTGCTTGTGCGGGCCGTCCCACCCAGTGCAGCAGAGTGGCGACCATTTTCTCTAGGTCGATAGGTTTGCCAATATGGTCGCTCATGCCGGCCGCTAAGCAGCTCTCCCGATCCGCCGCTGAGGCATTGGCCGTCATGGCGATGATGGGTAAGTCACTAAACCGGTTGTCTTGGCGAATCAGTCGGGTGGCTTCAATTCCGTCAATGCCGGGCATCTGGATATCCATCAACACGGCATCAAATCCGCGCTCTTGAGCACTCATAATACTGTCGATGCCCTGTTGTCCCCCTTCTGCCAACGCCACCTCGGCACCTTCACCCATCAACAATTCTTGAGCAACCTGGCGGTTTAACGCGTTGTCTTCAACGACCAATAAGCGCAGACCTTGTAAGCGTTGCGATACTTGGTAGTTAGGTTTGATGTGGCTTACCGGCGCACCACTGAGCACCCGGGTTATAGTCGCGGCCAGTTGCTTGGGGGTTACCGGTTTGGTCAAAAATGCAGCAAACGGGGTATCAGCTTGCTGCTGGCTATCAGCCAACGCTTCACGGCCATGTGCAGTCACCATTACAACCAGCGGCGCGCGTGCATCACCCATCGAGTCGCGCACCAGACGAGCAGCATTGAGGCCGTCCATGCCGGGCATCAGTAAGTCCATCAAAATCAGATCGAAGGGCTGCCCTTTGGCTATAGCGGCTTCAACACAGGCAAGCGCCTGACTACCGTCGCTGGCGGTCTCGGCATGCCAGCCAAGTTCGCTGGTCATCTGGGCCATCAACTCACGAGCCATGGCGTTGTCATCCACCACGAGGATGTGCAATTTTTTCCCGATGCTGGCAACTGCTTGCTTGAAAGGGGTCGGCTCGGCGATGGCTAACTCGAGATCAAACCAGAAGCGACTCCCTTCGCCAATACGGCTTTCTACCTGCAGCTCGCCGCCCATCAAGGCGATGAGCCGGGTGCTGATCACCAGGCCCAGGCCCGTGCCGCCATAACGACGGCTGATGGAAGCTTCTGCCTGGGCGAAACCCTCAAAAATACGTTTGAGCTGCTCCTCACTGATACCAATGCCGGTATCGGTAACGGCTATACGAATTTTTATCTGCTCCTGGCTTCGCTCCAGCTGGCGCAGGCTCACAATCACGCTGCCCTCGGCGGTGAACTTGAGCGCGTTACCCGCCAGGTTGATCAGAATTTGTTGTAAGCGCTGGGCGTCGCCCACCAACACCTCAGGTAGCGAGGGGTCGATATCAAACATCACCTCAACATTTTTATGGCCATGATTACCGCCTAGTACAACCGCCAGGTCGCACATCAAGGGCTCTAGCTCTATGGGGTGCAAATCCAGTTGCAGCTTGCCGGCTTCGATTTTCGAATAATCAAGAATGTCGTTAAGCAGCCCCAGCAACGACTTCGATGCACCATAGGCTTTCTGTATGTAATCGAGCTGACGCTGATTGAGGTCAGTGCCTTGCACCAGCTGTAACATGCCGAGAACCGCATTGAGCGGTGTGCGGATTTCGTGGCTCATATTGGCAAGAAAAGCACTCTTGGCCGCGCTCGCAGAGTCAGCTTGTTCTTTAGCCAGGCGCAGGGAGGCTTCCAGCTCGTGTTGAGTCGTGATGTCGAGATTGATCCCCGTCACCTTGACCGGCTTACCATTGCCGTCAGTTTCAACCCGCGCAGCCGCTTGAATAATCCGCGTAGTACCGTCGGGCCGAACAACACGGAAAATAGGGTCGTATACACCTGTACCAGCAACTGCGGCTGCGAGCTTGTCGGCCGCTATCGGGGCATCTTCGGGATGAACCCGTGAGAGCCAGTGTTCATAAGCAAGGCCCGTTTCGCGAAGCGTGAGCGGCTGTTGATAGAGCTCGTACATACGCTCATTCCACTGCAAGCCGTTGTCAGCCAACGTCCATGTCCATATTCCTAGCTCTGCGACGTCCGCCGCCATCAACACCTGGTCTCGGGTAGCCAATAACTCTTGGCGCAGCAGAAGCTGCTGGCTAAGGTCAGTAAGGACGCAGACCAGCAGATGCTTATCGGCATGCATCAAGCCCAGTGAGAGCTGGACTGGAAATTCAGTGCCATCTGCTTTTCGCCCGATTAACTCTGCCGAAACCTTGTCGTGCTCACGCTCGCCCGCCGCAGCATGCTGGATTAGTTCGAGTACCCGATCCTGCGAACTAGAGCTAAGTAACATCTGTAATGACAGTGGCTCGTGCTTGTCAGGATCAATGCCAAATCTTTTTTGTGCCGCTGGGTTGAGGGTATTAATCCGTCCGAATGTATCAAGTGTCACTACCGGATTGAGTGCGGTATCCAGAACAGCTCGGGTCATCTCAAGGCTGGCCGCCAACTCTGCTTCAGCCGCTTTACGCTGGGTGATGTCAATCGCGATACCTAAATAGCCGATCAACTCGCCGGTGCCCCCGTACATGGCGGTTACCATCAGGGTCACTTTCAGCCTCACGCCATCTTTGCGCACATAGGTCCATTCGCGAACTTCAGACCCCTCCAGTTCAACGAGATGGACAAAGGTTTGGAAGCCTTTAATGGGCTGATTGAATTGTTGGCTGAGCTCATCACTACGCTGTTGTACTTCTTCTGCCAAATGGATAAGGGCAGGGGTTTGCACGCCGATCATTTCCTCAGCGCTATAGCCCAACAGGTCTTCGGCACCCTTATTAAAGAGGCTGATAACCCCTTGAGCATCAGTCGCAATAATCGACACCTCAGAAGCAGAATCCAGCACGGTATTGAGCAGGACATTGAGCTCATTGAGTTCACCGGTGCGTACTGCAACCTGCTTTTCCAGGCTGGCATTCAATTCTTTGATTTGCGACTCTGCAGCCTTTTGCTGGGTGATATCGCGGACCGTTTCGGATATGCCAATAACCAGCCCCTGAGCATTACAGATCGGTGCAATGGCCACTGAAACCTCGACCAAGCTGCCATCTTTGCGTTGGCAATAGGTTTCAAAGTGCTCGATCGACTCGCCTGCGGTAATACGCTGCAGATTGTTAACTTCTTCCTCAGCACAGGCTTTCGGCACGATAAGGTCGAGCAGCTTCTTGCCTATGGCGTCCTCGGAACGGTAGCCAAAAATTCGCTCCGCGCCCTTGTTCCAGCTGGTGACCGCCCCTTCGAGGGTTTTACCAATAATGCCGTCGTTAGAGCTTTCGACAATGGCAGCCTGTTTGGCTTGCTCGGCAATAATCTGGCGCCGATGGTGGCGGCTGGCGCTCAGAACTGCGCTTAACGCCGTAAGCAATACGCTGAGCAGTACCCCCGCGCCAAGAACTAACTGCGGTGAGGTCTGGTAGAGGTTTTCGACAAACTCAGGGTGGGCGGTCAGCGCGACTTCCCAGCGGCGGCCAAAAACATCTCGCTCTACACGGCTGGTCAAATGGGCGGTCTGGTTATCGTCAAGCTCATGCTCTTCATAGAACAGGGTGGGGTTTTCAGGGGTCGTGATGTCGCGCAAACGAAGGTCTACATCCTTGGTGCTTAGCGGTAAACCCTTGAGTACTTCCTCTGTTATCAGAGGTGCATAGCTCCAGCCATAGCCTTGCTCTAGGCGCTCGGCCTCTGTGGCTGGGGTGGCGTTGCCACGGTAAACCGGTAGCAGAATAAGAAAGGACTGCAACGGCTTGCCGGTTGCTTGAACCAACGTAATAGGCCCGGAAAGCTGCACGGCACCCGTTTTCAAAGCATTAAATGCAGCTTCGCGACGTGTATTTTCCGACGCAATATCGAGGCCGATGGCCGCTAGATTAAGCGCCTCGGGCTCGATGTACTGGATGACATAGCGCTCTCCTTCATGAGGGGACAGTTGGCGAATAGTGAAATCCGCTTTGTCATCCTTTCGAGCTTGCTGAAGAAACTCCACTTCATCGAGTGGCGATACTCGGCGAATAAAGCCAAAGCCCCGTGCGCCGGGGAACTCAGCATCTAAGTCGCGGGTAATGCTGTAGTTGTAAAACAGCTTACGGCTGATGCCATGCTCGCCACGGTTCAGCACAACGCCGCGGGCACCGCGCAAGCCATATTGGTAGAGACGAATACGCCTAACCACCGCATCGGCGATCAATTCGTTATCTTGCTCTAACGCCGCCCGGGCTTGGGTTTCATTATTTTGTTGTAGCCAACCTGTGCTCAGTAACGTAAGCGCTAGACCGCCAGCCAGCACCATCAATATGCTGAACGAAGACGAAAGGCGAAATTTTTTTTTATTCAAGGAAAATATGCCTTTATCGGTGTGAGCCTTGGTTCTCTGTCAAAAGAGAGTTGACCGACGCAGTGGTACTTAGGAATTCGCATAACGCGTTAAAGGGCATGGGCCGACAGTACAAATAGCCTTGCATGACTGAACAGCCAAAGGCTAATAGTTTGTTTGATTGCTCAATCTCCTCGACGCCTTCGGCAATCAACGAAAGCCCCAGCGCTTGAGCCATTCGTATTATGGCTTCAATAATTGCAGCATCACTGCTGTCAGTGAGCATATCGCGGACAAAGCTCTGGTCGATTTTTAGCACATCAATCGGCAGACTTTTAAGGTAGGTGAGGCTGGAGTAACCAGTACCGAAATCGTCGATAGCAATATGTACGCCCATGGCCTTGAGCTCATTCAACACATCGCTGGCCATGGCAATATCGTGGGCCAACACGCCTTCGGTGATCTCCAGTTCAAGCATAGTCGGCGGCAGGGCTGACTGTTCTAATGCATCCTTGACCATTTCCAGAAACGACTCTTCACGAAACTGGACCGCCGAGATATTTACACTCACTGGAATTGCAAAACCGAGCAGCTGTAATCGTTGAGCATCGTTACAGGCCTGCAACAACACGTACTTACCTATGGGGACGATCAGGCCGGTTTCTTCAGCCAGAGGAATGAAGTCTGCCGGGGAAATCAGCGAACCATCAGCCTTTCGCCAGCGGATCAACGCCTCCATACCGCAGATGTTCTTTTTCTGCGCATCGTACTTAGCCTGGTAGAAGACCTCGAAAACGCCATGTTCCAAGGCGCTGCGCATATGTCCTTCAAGCAAGTGGCGCGCGCGCGAGCTGATCTCAAGCCCTTGAGAGAAGAAACGATAGCGGTTACGGCCGAGCTTTTTCGCCTGATACATGGCCGTATCGGCATGTCGGTAGAGTGATGCAAAGTCTTGGCTGTCGTCTGGAAATACAGCTACCCCAGCACTTGCTGTCAGGTCATAGCGTTTTTTATTGATGTACATGGGGGTCGCGATAACGGCCAGCATGCGTTCAACTAAATCGCCGACCGCATCAAGGCGTTTCACCTCCGGCAGCAGGATGACGAATTCGTCACCGCCTTGCCGGCTTACCGTATCAATACCCCTTGAGAACTGGGTTAAACGGCTGCCTATCTCTGCTAACACGGCATCGCCGACCGAGTGGTCAACTGAGTCATTGATGATTTTGAAGTTGTCCAAATCCAGGAACAGTAAGGCAACCTTACTTTGATTACGGTGCGCGGTCTGTAACGCCTGTTCGGCACGATCCTGCAGCAGGCTGCGGTTCGGCAGCCCGGTTAGATCATCGTAATAAGCCAGGCGTTTGGCCGCCAGGCGCAAGTTCAAATGGGCGCGTACGTGCCCACGGATCACCGGAATATTCAGGGGTTTGTCGATAAAGTCGATGCCGCCGTATTCCAGCGCCTTGATTTCGTTTTCTGTCTGGTTTTGCGCGGTTACGAACAGAATGGCTGCATCACAGAGTTTGGGGTCAGCTTTGATCGCACGACAGAGTTGAAAACCGTCCATGTCGGGCATCTGAATATCGAGCAATATCAGATCCGGCCGGCACTGACGTGCAATTTCCAGGGCCATATTGCCGTTACTGGCGATATGCACATCCCCCAGATCGTGTACCGCCTCATTGAGGATGAGCAGGTCGCTTGGTTGATCATCGACGATAAGAATGGTGTGTGTGACCGCGGCCTGAATCATGACGTGCTCCGGAATATCCTTTTCTGCCTGAGAGCCTAGTTGAGGAATTAATCTCTAGCAGGTTAGACAACGTCTCTTCGATTTTTTCTCTAGCTCAGGTTTATAAGCCTCGCATGTTTGTTAAATGGAACGCCTATAAAAAGCCCCACGGCAAGGAGCAACTGCCGTGGGGCGCGAAGGGGTTGGCTAGGCCAACCTGGGGGAGAGTCGTTGAGCAAGTCAGGCGTTAGGCTGCCACCCGCCGCCCAGAGCCTTGTAGATGGCGACGATCCCGCGATACAGCTCGACTTCAGCTTGGGCTTGGGCGTCTTCGGCACTTAGGCGTTCGCGTTCGGCATCCAGCAGCACGAGAAAGTCCACTTCACCTTCGCGGTAGCGCACAGCCGCTTGTTCCGCAGCGCCGCGGCTGGCTTCGGACTGGCGAAGCAGGGCCAGCAAGCGCTGTTGGCGTTTGCCATAGCCGCTAAAGGCATTCGCCGATTCCTCCAAAGCCAGCAGCACCTGCTGCTCATAATTCGCCAGCGCACCATCGGCTTCGGCTTCTGCGCCGCGCATACGGGCGCGCACGCTGCCGAGGTCAAAGGCCGCCCAACTGATGGTCGGTGCGATGTTCCAGGCATTGGCAGCAGACGAGCCCAGTTGCGAGCCACGCCCGGCGGTAAAGCCGAGGAAGCCAGACAGGCTGACGCGCGGGAACAGGTCGGCGGTGGCCACGCCAATGTTGGCGGTGGCCGCGGCCAACTGGCGTTCGGCGGCGCGAATATCCGGACGGCGGCGCAGCAGTTCAGCAGGGTCGCCAATCGGCAGAGCCTTAGCGATGGCAGGCAAGGCCTTAGCTGACAGGTCGATATGGAGCTGTTCCGGTCGTTTGCCAAGCAGGGTGGCGATACGGTTTTCGGCCCGGATCTGCTCAGCCTGTAATTGCGGCAAGCTGGCTTCAGTTCCAGCTAGGCGGGCATCGCTGCGCAGCACGTCAAGCTGGCTGCCAATACCGGCCTCGCGCAGTTGCTCGGTAATGGCGCGCGATTTCTGCTGGTTTTTCAGGTTGTCGCGGGCAATCTGTTCACGCAATTGGGCGCCACGCAAGCTGCCGTAGGCGTCCACCAGCTCGGCAATCAGGCTGACTTGCAGTTGCTGATAATCGGCTTCGGCCACGTCCAATTCTGCGTCGCTGGCTTCCAGTTGGCGCTGAATGCGGCCAAACATATCCAGCTCCCAGAGCATGTCCAGGCCCAGGTCATAGCGTTCGCCACGAACCCGTTGCTCGGTCACGCCGGGTTGCTGGGCTTTGCCAAACTCACCGCTGGCACGACTGGTAATAGTGGGGAACTGATCGTTACCCAGATCATCACGGATGGCCTGGGCCGCGCGCAGGCGGGCAAAGGCCACGCGCAGTTGACGGTTGTCTTGCCGCGATTGTTCGACCAACTGATTCAGGGTTGGATCGTCGAACTGTTGCCACCACTGGGCTTCAAAACGCGAGCGGTCGTATCGATCAGTCGCGGCGCTGTTCAGCTGAGCCGCTGCAGTCTCTGGCGTCTGGTAGTCCGGGCCGACAGCGCAAGCGCTCAGGGCCAATACGAGGAGGGCGGGGGCGAATGCTTTCATGCCTGCGCCTCCTGTAACCGGGCTACTTTCTTGGCTTCACGCTTTTCCACGAAGCCGCGAATCAATACGTAAAACAGCGGGGTCAACAGCAAGCCGAAGAAGGTCACGCCGAGCATGCCGCTAAATACCGCCACGCCCATGGCGTGGCGCATTTCTGCACCGGCGCCGGAGGACAACACCAGCGGCACCACGCCCATGATAAAGGCGAAGCTGGTCATCAGAATCGGCCGTAGACGCAGACGGCAGGCTTCCAGTACGGCGCTTACGCGGTCCATGCCTTCTTCCTGTTTCTCCTTGGCGAACTCGACGATCAGGATGGCGTTCTTACAGGCCAACCCCACCAGTACGATCAGTCCGATCTGGGTGAAGATGTTGTTGTCGCCTCCCGCGAGGATCACCCCGGTAATAGCCGACAGTAGAGTCATCGGTACGATCAGGATCACCGCCAGCGGCAGGCTCCAGCTTTCGTACTGAGCGGCCAACACCAGGAAGGCCAGCAGGACGCAGAGCGGGAAAACGAAGATCGCGCTGTTACCGGCGAGAATCTGCTGGTAGGTCAGGTCGGTCCACTCGAAGCTCATGCCGTTGGGCAGCTCTTCTTTCAGCAGTTTTGCCATCGCCGCCTCAGCCTGGCCGGAGCTGTAGCCAGGGGCTGCCGCGCCGTTGATTTCAGCGGTGAGGAAGCCGTTGTAATGCATCACCCGATCCGGACCGGAGCTGGCGCTGACCTTGAGGAAGGCCGACAGCGGAACCATCTCGCCACGGTTGTTGCGCACCTTGAGCTGGCCGATCTGCTCCGGCTCCAGGCGGAACTGCTGCTCGGCCTGCACGTTGACCTGATAGGTACGGCCAAAGCGGTTGAAGTCGTTGGCGTACAGCGAGCCCAGGTAGATCTGCATGGTGTCGAAAATGTCGCTGATCGCCACGCCGTGAGTCTTGGCCTTTTCGCGGTCGATGGCAGCATCGATCTGCGGCACATTCACCTGGTAGCTGGTGAACACCGACATCGGGTCCAGCTCCGGCAGCGCGCGGGCCTTGGCGATGACGTTCTGGGTTTGCACATACAGCTCGTCGTAACCCAAGTTGCCACGGTCCTGCACCTGCAGGCGGAAGCCGCCGATGGTGCCCAGGCCTTGTACCGGAGGCGGCGGGAAGATCGCCAGGTAGGCTTCCTGGATGCCTGAGAACTGGCCGTTAAGCTCAGCGGCAATGGCTCCGGCGGACATGCTTTCGTCCTTGCGCTGATCGAAATCTTTCAGGGCGACGAAGACGATGCCGCTGTTCGGGCTATTGGTGAAACCGTTGATCGACAGGCCCGGGAAGGCAATGGTGTTGGCCACACCTGGATGCTTGCCGGCGATGTCCGACATCTGTTTCATCACATCTTCGGTGCGATCCAGGGTCGCGGCGTCCGGCAGTTGGGCGAAGGCCACCAGGTACTGTTTGTCCTGCGCCGGGACGAAGCCGCTTGGTGTGGTGGCAAAACCCAGGTAGGTCAGGCCCATTAGTCCGGCATAGACGAACAAGGCGATGCCGCTGCCGCGCAGCACGCGCTTTACGGTGCCGACATAGCCGTGGCTGGCACGATCAAATGCGCGGTTGAACGGCTTGAATAACCAGCCGCCAAACAGCTTGTCGAGCAGTTTGGAGAAGCGGTCTTTCGGCGCATCATGGCTCTTCAGCAGCACGGCGGCCAGGGCAGGGGACAGGGTCAGCGAGTTGATCGCCGAGATCACCGTGGAGATGGCAATAGTCAACGCGAACTGTTGATAGAACTGTCCGCTCAACCCGGAGATAAAGGCCGTGGGGATAAACACGGCGCAGAGCACCAGGGCCGTAGCGACGATGGGGCCGGTGACTTCTTTCATCGCCTGCTTGGTGGCTTCCACCGGGGTTTTGCCCAGGCCGATATTGCGTTCGACGTTTTCCACCACAACGATGGCGTCGTCGACCACGATGCCGATGGCCAGCACCAGGCCGAACAGCGACAGCGCGTTGAGCGAGAAGCCGAACATGTGCATCACGGCGAAGGTGCCGATCAAGGACACCGGCACGGCGGCCAGCGGAATGATCGAGGCGCGCCAGGTTTGCAGGAATAGAATCACCACCAGCACCACCAGGATGATGGCTTCGAGCAGGGTGTGTACCACTGCCTCGATGGAACCACGCACGAAGATAGTCGGGTCATAGACGATTTCATAATCCACGCCCTGGGGGAAGCTCTGCTTCAGCTCGGCCATGCGCTCACGCACCGCATCGGAAATCTCGATGGCGTTGGAGCCGGGGCGCTGGAATACCGGAATGGCGACTGCGGGTTTGTTGTTCAGCAAGGAACGCAGGGCGTACTGGCTGGAGCCCAGTTCGATCCGCGCGATATCCCTCAGGCGCGTGATTTCGCCGTTTTCGCCGGCGCGGATGATGATGTTTTCGAACTCTTCCTCAGTGACCAGGCGGCCCTGAGTGTTGATCGACAACTGGAAGCTGTTGCCGGCATCCGACGGCGGTGCACCCAGCGAACCGGCAGCGACCTGACGGTTCTGCTCCCGGATGGCGTTAACCACATCAGTTGCGGTCAGGTTGCGCGAGGCAACTTTGTTCGGGTCCAGCCACACACGCAGCGAGTAGTTGCCCAGGCCGAACAGTTGCACATCACCGATGCCATCCAAACGCGCCAGCTCATCCTTGATATTCAGCGCGGCGTAGTTGGACAGGTAGAGCATGTCGTAACGGTCGTCCGGCGAGGTCAAGTGCACGACCATGGTCAGGTCGGGCGAGGCCTTGTCCACTGTTACACCGAGACGCTGCACTTCAGTGGGCAGGGTCGGCATGGTACGGGTCACGCGGTTCTGCACCTGCACCTGGGCTTTGTCCAGATCGGTGCCGAGGGCGAATGTCAGCGTCAGGGTCATCTTGCCGTCGGCCGTACCCTGAGAGGACATATACAACATGCCTTCCACACCGGTAATCGCCTGCTCCAACGGCGAGGCGACGGTTTCACCTATCACCTTGGGGTTGGCGCCGGGGAAGGTGGCGCGCACCACCACGGTGGGCGGCACCACTTCCGGGTATTCACTGATCGGCAACTGGAACAGCGAGATGGCCCCGCTGATCAGGATCAGCAGCGAGAGCACGGCGGCGAAGATTGGCCGCTGAATAAAGAATTGCGAGAAATTCATCGTCGTTTACCTAGATAACCGCGTGTTAGCCGCGAGGCGCGGTGGTGGCAGGGCTGTTCTTCACAGCGAGACCGCGATTGCTATGGCGCTCAATGGCCTGACGTTGCTCGGTCAGCAGTGCCTGGGTCTTCTCATCAGCCATGGGCACGCTTTGTGGATCCACCGTGGAGCCGGGGAAGGCGCGCTGCAACCCGTTGACCACGATCTTCTCGCCCTTGGCCAGGCCGCTACGCACGATGCGCAGGCCTGCCAACTTTGGTCCCAGTTCGATGGCGCGGTACTGCACGGCGTTGTCCTTATCGAGCACCAGCACGTACTTCTTGCCGAGGTCGGTGCCGACCGCTTCATCCTTGATCAACGCCGCGGCGTACTGACTGCTGCCCACCAGTTTCAAGCGTGCATACAGCCCCGGGGTGAAGCGGCCATCGGCATTGTCGAATACCGCGCGTCCCCGAATAGTGCCGGTCTGTGGGTTGACCTGGTTGTCGATGAAATCCAGTTGACCCAAGTGCGGGTGGCCTTCCTCGCTGGACAGCCCCAGGTACACGGGGCTGGCATCACGGGTTTGAACACCGGCCTGACGTGCCAGCTCGACATACTTGAGGAACACACGCTCGTCGGCATCGAAATAGGCATAGACCTTGTCGGTACTAACCACGGTGGTTAGGTGGCTTTCTCCGGCATTGACCAGGTTGCCTTCGGTGATTTCCGCGCGGCTGACGCGGCCATTAATCGGTGCGGTGACGCGAGTAAAACTTAGGTTGAGGCGGGCGTTATCCAGTTCGGCCTGGATGCCGGCGACTGCTGCCTTGGCTTCTGCGGCTGCACTGACGCGGGCATCGGCGAGTTCTGCGGAAATCGCATTGCTTTTGCGCAAGCGTTCGCCACGACTGGTTTCGCTTTGAGTGCGAGCCTGACTGGCGCGGGCTTGTTGCAACTGGGCTTCAAGGCGTTTGACTTCAGTTTGGAAAGGACGCGGGTCGATCTGAAACAGCACGTCGCCTTTTTTCACCAGGCTGCCCTCGGTGAAGGCTACGTGGTCAACAAAGCCGGACACGCGTGGGCGGATATCCACCGACTCAGGCGCTTCCAGACGCCCGGTAAACTCATCCCATTCATTGATGGGCTGCTCGATGACTTCTGCGACGCTGACCTGGGCTGCGGGCATTTGCTGCGCACTTTCCGGTGCGTTACCACAGGCGCTCAATACCAGAGCGGCTGCCAGAGCCAGGGGGAAATTCCAGAGGTTTTTATTCGACTGTTCCATGTGTGCTTCCGCCAAAGGGTGTTGTGATGCGGCGGAGTCTGCGGCGGCGGGGCCATGGCGACGAATCGAACGACGCGAAGATGAGTATCACTGCGAGTGATGGTTTAGAGGCTTGTATCGATAATCGCTACTGTGAACAAAGTGCTCTGCAGGATGGGTTGGGCGCTGCACGCGTTAATCCAGGCTGTCTGGATCCCCACAGAACATCTGGATGCGCGAACGTAACCAGCGTTCAGCAGGATCATTGTCCTGAGCGCCACGCCAGGCCATGTGTAGCTCAAATGTTTGCGCCTCAATGGGTAAATCCTCGGCGCGCACGCCGCCTGCTGAGCTGAGCGCTGCAGCGGTATAGTCCGGGACGGTGGCCAGAATATCTGTGCCGGAGAGTAGGGTGCCCAGACCATTGAATTGGGGCAGGGCCAGCACAACCCGGCGCTTGCGCCCAAGCTTTTCCAACTCCGTGTCAATAAACCCACTGAGGTCACCCGCAAAGGACACCAAGGCATGGGGCCGCGCGCAGTAATCATCCAGGCTCAAAGGCCCAGGAGCTGCATCGGCACGCAGCAGTTTGGGTTTGCTGCGGCGCAGCACCTTACGCTTAGCGTTGGCCGGTAACTCTTCGGTATAGGCGACACCTACGGAAATCTCGCCAGAGGCGAGCAGGGCCGGCATCAGCAGATAATTGGTGCGCCGAATCACCAGCACCACGCCAGGGGCCTCAGCGCGTAAACGCTTAATCAGTGGCGGTAACAAGCCGAACTCGACGTCATCTGACAGGCCGATGCGAAACACGGCATTGCTGGTCGCCGGGTGGAATTCAGCCGCGCGACTGACGGCAGTGGAAATCGAATCCAGCGCCGGCGAGAGCAGGGCGAAGATCTCCATGGCCCGCGCCGTAGGCTCCATGCTGCGGCCGGTGCGCACAAACAATGGATCATCAAATAGGCTGCGCAAACGGGCGAGGGCAGCGCTAATCGCAGGCTGACCGAGAAACAGCTTTTCCGCCGCACGGGTCACACTGCGTTCATGCATCAACGTTTCGAAGACGATCAGCAGGTTGAGATCGACGCGGCGAAGATCGTTACGGTTCATCCGGTGTCCATTCTGGAGTGGCTGCGGTTTGGCGCGACTCAGGCTAATGCCGAATGTGGTCGACAGGCAACATGTGCGGGAAAATGATGTGTTTGCGATCAATCATCATCGACAAGCATGGTGAATATCAGCCCTGAGCGGTGGAATTGCTGGCAAAGCCCGGATAAAGTCCGTGGCCATAAGAGGTCGTCTAGCAATTGCACTGTTTATATCCACCAGTCAGCTGCCACGATCTGAATGGGTCAACCGAAGAGGTTTGCGATGTCCCGCATAGTTCGTTTCCATGAGTTTGGTGAGGCCGATGTCCTCAAGATCGAAGAGCGTATAAGCCCGGCGCCAGCTGCAGGTGAAGTGCTGATCGGTGTTGAGGCTGTGGGCGTCAGTTGGTACGACGTGCTGTGGCGACAGAACCTGGCGAATACACTGGCGCAATTACCCGCCGGGCTTGGCCACGAACTGGCCGGCGTGGTGCTGGCTGTTGGTGACGGTGTCAATGATGTAGCCGTGGGTGACCGGGTTGCCAGCTTTCCGGGGCACAGCGCCAACCGTTATCCCAGCTATGCCGAGCAGGTGGTATTACCACGCAGCTCGGTGGCCCGTTACCCAGACAATCTGAGCGCGCAGCAAGCCGCCGTACATTACCTGCCATCCATGGTGGGCTGGTTTGGTTTTGTCGAACTGGCACGCTTGCAGCCCGGCGAAACCGTGTTGGTAACCGCAGCCAGCCGCTGTTGGGGGCCCTATATCGTGCAGATGGGCAAAGCCTTGGGCGCGACAGTCATAGCCGCGACAGCCTTTGCTGAGGACAGCGAGTTTCTCAAGCAGCTGGGGGCTGACCACATCATTCTCACAGAGGAACAGGACCTGGTCAGCCGTGTCA
>Ga0209504_1001171_pt1 | contig 20718 bp, 12 predicted proteins | sample COGITO_mtgs_1005_FD_184791 | JGI IMG/M metagenome (GOLD analysis project Ga0209504, IMG submission 184791) | Pelagic marine microbial communities from North Sea - COGITO_mtgs_100511 (SPAdes) (version 2) | ecosystem: Environmental > Aquatic > Marine > Epipelagic ...
AATGATTTAAAAGTATGCTTGTTATGGTTTGCCAGTTGGAAAAATGGAGAATCAAGTTATGCACCACTTTGGGTTAAAAAAGACACCAAACGTTTTTTTAGAGTAAAAACTAAAACAGGTAAAGAAATAGAAACCTTATCTCCGTTTTGTGAAGCAACTAAACAAGCAGATGCTAAAGCATTTGGACAATTAATGAAGCATATAAAATCATATGACAAAGACCAAACCGTAATTTTAATGCAACCACAAAATGAAGTAGGGATGTTTCAACAAATTGATTACAACCCTATTTCATTAGAATTGTATGAACAGGCTGTCCCTAATCAATTAATGTCATATTTAAAGAAAAATAAAGGACATTTAAAACCTTATGTAAAAGATGCTTGGTCTAAATCTAATTATAAGAATGATGGAACATGGAAAGAAATATTTGGAGACACACCAGAATCAAGAGCCTTTTTTACAACTTGGCAATACGCAACGTATATAAATTATGTAGCTAAAACAGGACGACAAGCGTATAATTTACCAATGATGGTGAATTGTTGGATAGTACAAAAACCTGAAGATTTACCAGGAGTATATCCTAATGGCGGTCCCGTATCAAGAGTAATGGACATTTGGAAGGCTGCAGCTCCGGATATAGATATACAATCTCCAGATATCTATTTATCAAATTTTAAGGAAATAGTAGCGATGTATCATAGAGATGATAACCCACTCTTAGTACCAGAATCAAGTGCTATAGTAGGTCGAGCCTATTATGCATTTGGAGAACATGATGCCATCTGTTTTTCACCCTTTGGAATTGAAGATGCAGCAGATAATTTTGTGTTTACCAAATCATATGAGGTACTACATGAAGTTGAGCATTTAATAAAGGAATACCAAGGAACAGGTAAAATGAAAGCCGTTTTACAAGAAGGCGATGAGAAATCTAAAGACGTTTATCTAGGTAACTACAAGTTAAATGTTGTGTTCGAGAAACCTAATGAGCCTTCTTTTGGTATAATAATACAAGAATCTGAACATGAGTTTATTGTAATAGGAATGAATCTTACTGTTTTCTTTTCTTCAGAAAAAAAGAACACCATTGGTTATATAGGTCAAGTCTATGAAGGGCGCTATATAAATGAAAAATGGGTGACTACCCGCATGATGAATGGTGATGAAACCTATCATAATTCAAGATTAAGAGTGTTTGGAAGAACTTTTGAAACAACCAAAGATATTGTTAAGGAAACCAAAAAAGAAGGAGAACCTGATGCATACTCTCCGGCAACCAAACAAAGCATTACTACGCCTGGTATTTATAAGGTAACTACCTATGAAAGGTGACTTGTGTCGAATAAGAACCGATGTTAAACACTAGTTTAAAGAGGGACTACTTAATTCTAATCAAATAGAACATTATGAGAATTTTACACATAACTATTTCCCTTTTTATTTGGAGTGTATTTACACTTAAAGCCCAAGTTCTGTTATATGATGATATAGCGCAATTAGGAACGTTTGATGTTGGACAAAATTCATGGAGCTCTTTTGTTGCAAATCCGTTGAGTGATGAAATAAATTCTTCAGCAGCCGTAATCTCTAACAATTCTAGTGCTTCTTGGCAAGGGGTAATTGGTAATTGTTCTGTTGAAATAATCGAGGATACTAGAATTTTTCACATTCAATTTTTAAACCCTACTCAATCAGGAACTTATCAGATTCAATTTTCATTTGATGGAAGTCCTGATAAATTTTTCTTTACCGGAAGCTATGATGCTTCAGAATGGGATAGTCAGGTCATTAATCTGTCAGAACATATAGGTAAAACGTTGAGTTGGTTTATAATATACCCAAGTACGGGTCAGATTACACAATCGTATATTGATAATTTATATTTAGATGGAAGCTTATCTGAACCTATTTCAGAAGATGCTATTGCTCAAAACCATGCTTTTAATAGTCTTGAGGTAGGAATTCCACTTTTAACCAATGACCAAGCCAGGTTAGGATTTACAGAAATGATGTCTAAATACGAGTTAGAAACAAACTCATATGATGCTAATTTGTCAATGGATAGATTGGAATGGGAGCAGGCACTTCGGATAGATTTTAATAATTTTGAAGCTGCCAGTGGATTAGAAATATTTACTGATGAAGCCGCAACTGGTGTTAATTTAGATTTTGCTGGCAATTCTTGGGCAAGTATCGTATCAAATCCGCTTAGTGATGCTACAAATATGTCTTCTCATGCCATTGAAAACAATCCCACTAGCTCATGGAAAGGGCTTAGCGGGACAATGAGTGCTTTGGTAACAGATTCGAGTGTTTTTAATATTAAATTTTACAACCCTAATGGAGCTGGAAATTATCAAGTACAACTCTATTTTGAAGGTTCTACAAGTGGTAATGTGTCTTTTAATGGGTCGTATAGTGGAGGACAATGGGAAGACGCTCAGATTGATTTATCAGCACATGCAGGAAAAACAATTACTTGGTTTTGGATAGCGCCTACATCAGGAGTGATAGAAACTTGTTATTTTGACGAAATGTCTATTTCATCATCAGGTCAAGGTGGACCAGATAAAGAAGTTTCTCTTGTAGTCTCTACATTTTCAGGATTAGATGCAGCAACCCGATTAGAATTGCCTACAGAGCTAAGCAATTTAAACGGGATTAGTTTTAAAGCAAAAGCAGTTGGTGGACCTATATCTTTAGATGTTGAGGTTAGGAACGATGCCGATGTCGTTTTACATACACAAACCATTGCTGTTGGCACGGAATGGGCAAGTCATACACTTCCATTTGCAGCAATAAATATGCGTCAGATTAAATATACTGTAAATTTAGACAATCAACAGCTAGATGGAAGTGGAGAGTTTAATGCCGCACTGTTGTTAGATGATGTGTATTTGTTGGATGGTACGGTAAGCCCATTTTCAATCCCTACTGCAGATGAGGATGTGTTACAATGGTTGAAAGAATCAGCAATCCGGTATTTTATTTGGCATTATATTCAGTTAGATGAAGATAGAGGCGTGGTACAAGAAATTTCAAGTAGGGAAGACCACGTTCAACTTTCTGGATTAGGCATGGCAATGGCAGCTTTTGTTTTAGCTGAAGAAGAAGGTATGCTGTCTCCTGCTGAAGCAAAAACAAAAATAAGTTCGATTCTTAATTGGTTAAATGCACTTAATGTAAATAATGGGGTGAGTGGTGTTTTAGGATTTCCTCAACATTGGATGGATAATAATGGGATTCCCATATGGCAAAACATAAGTATAATTGACTGGGCCATGTGTGCGGCAGGAATAAGAATAGCAAAACAAAAGTATATTGATGATGCATCAATTGTTGCTGTAGCCGATGCACTTTTAGATAAACCGCAATGGGATCAAATACTAACAGGAAGTGGTAGAATACCAAAAGCATTGAGTACCTTAGGGAATCCAATAGATGGAGAATGGGGAGATGCATTTTCTGAGGAAACAGAATTGATATATGCTGAAGCGATTGCAAGTGGTAAATTAGATGCTTCTATTCTGGATAAGATTGTTAGAATAGAAAAAAACGGTTTTTACCCGAGTTGGTTTGGTTCTGGATTTACTTACAATTGGTTACAGCTTTGGACGGGGACTATAGATCCTTTTATAGCCAATAGCACTAAAGCCTATGAATTTGATGCAAAAACGTCTTTAGATGTTATAGGACTTCCTGTAATGGGTTTAACAGCATGCGGAACGCTATCAAGCGTTGATGTAAATGGTTTCGTATCGTACAATACTTATATCTCTCATCAGGGCTCTGAGGCTCATGGGACAGCAAATGCAGGTGAAGTAATTCATATTTCACCAGCACCTTATGGCGCGGTTTTAGCACATCCTTTTTTACCTGATGCTTCCTTGACTGCGTTAAGAGAGTATGCAAAAACAGGTTATTTTCATCCATTACTAGGATTCCCAGACAATGTAAGAATGAAAGAATTACCTGGGAGTTTAAATGAAAAATGGGCGCCCAATTGGGAACAATTTGATATCAATACAGCCGCTATTGCTATGGCAATTGAGCAAGCTCAAGACAATACAATATCAAATTTAATGCTTTCAGATTCAGATTTTGAAGCAGCACTTGATGCATTGATACTAGAAAACCAATTAGATTCTTTAGTGATTGGTGGAGAAGAAGATGGTAGTTTGCTTGCAGCTGTTTATCCCAATCCATCAGGAGGTATATATACGATTAAACTTCCATCTATCTTTTTTGATAAAGAAGGTAGTCTTCAGGTTATAGATCTATTAGGAAATGTTATGTTTTCTGAAAAAATACTAGCTAAAAAAGCTCAAAAACAAATTGATTTAGGAAAATATGTTTCAGGGTTCTATATTTTAAAATTGAGGTTTGTAGATAAAGTTCAAACGACACTTTTATTGAAAAAATAAAGAAACATATAAAACAAAATATGAGTAGAAAAGATAATTGGTTAAGACAATACTAGAAAATGTGCGCTTATTTTAAAGTGCTTAATAATTCTCAAATAAATCGGAATGAATTCAAATATTAAAATAATTATATTTTTTTGGAATTATTATTACTTCTTTATTAAGTTATAAAAATAAAACCAATGAATTATCATCACAATTAAACTCAAAAATAAAGAAAAGGGACAAGCCTAATATAATAATTTTGTATGCTGATGATCTAGGATATGGAGATTTAAGTTGTTATGGAGCTATTAATGTTAAAACTCCTAATATAGATAAATTAGCTAAAAATGGATTGCGTTTTACAGATGCTCATAGTGCAGCAGCAACATGTTCCCCTTCTCGTTATTCTTTGTTGACAGGGCGCCACGGATTTCGAAAAAAAGCGGGAATTCTTTCAGGAGATGCTCCATTAATGATTAATCCCGAAACTCCAACTTTACCAGGGATGTTAAAAAAAGCTGGATACAAAACGGGTGTTATAGGAAAATGGCATTTGGGCTTAGGTAATGGTCAATTAGATTGGAATAAAGAAATAAAACCAGGGCCTTTAGAAATAGGGTTTGATTATAGTTTTTTAATCCCAGCTACAGGAGATAGAGTTCCTACTGTATATGTTGAAAACCATTATGTAGTAGGCTTGGATTCAATAAGCGATCCAATAACAGTAGATTTTAAGAATCCAATTGATAATGCTCCAAAGGCCTATGAGCATCCAGATTTATTGCGTTATGCTTCTGATCGTCAGCATGGTGAAGCTATTGTTAATGGAATTGGACGAATCGGTTATATGTCAGGAGGGAATAGTGCTCGTTGGAAGGATGAAGAATTTCCGGATTTACTGACAGATAAGGCCAGTGCATTTATAGATAAGAATAAAGAACAGCCTTTCTTTCTTTACTATTCTTTTCATGATATTCATGTGCCTAGATTACCCAATCCAAGATTTAAAGGAACAACCAATATGGGACCACGTGGAGATGCCATAGTTCAAATGGATTGGTGTGTAGGTCAATTGGTTAAAAAACTTGAAAAGTTGGGGTTAGCTGAAAACACATTGATTTTATTTACAAGTGATAATGGACCTGTTTTAAATGATGGATATGAGGATCAATCCGTTGAGTTGATAGGAAACCACAAACCTTCTGGGCCATTTCGTGGAGGCAAATATAGTGCTTACGAAGCAGGAACGCGAATGCCAACAATTGCATATTGGCCTAAAAAAATTGAAAAAGGTGTTAGTAATTCACTTTTAAGTCAAATAGATTTATATGCATCATTTGCAAGTCTTGTCGAACAAAAAATAACAGAAAACGAAGCTCCTGATAGCCAAGATCTACTATTAACTTGGATAGGGAAATCAAAAAAAGGAAGAGATGTATTGTTGGAGGAATCTTTAGTTGTTTCCATTCGAAAAGGAAAATGGAAATATATTCCTGAAACAGACAAAAATACAGATTACTGGTTACTTCAAAAAGGGATAGAAGGTGGTTTTCAAAAAACTCCACAATTATTTAACTTAATTGATGATCCAGGAGAATTGAATAATATTGTTGATGAATATCCAACAATATCTAATAAACTAGCTCTAGAACTAAAAGAATTAACTAAGCATTAAATGTTCTTGAGGCAATATTTAGAAAGTGTAAATGCACAAATGCCGAGAGATATAAGAAGAACGGAAAGCAGATAAAGTGGACTTCAATGGCTTTAAAAAAACATAATCATGCAAAGTAAGATAGTAGTATATTGTTTATTGGTAATTATGATAACACTTTTTAACTGTACCAAAAACAAAGTAATAAAGCGACCTCCAAATATAATTTATATTCTTGCAGATGATTTAGGTTATGGAGATTTAAGCTGTTATGGACAAGAAAAATTTAGTACTCCTAATATTGATCAATTAGCTGCTGAAGGCATGCTTTTTACGCAGCATTATTCTGGAGCAACGGTATGTGCTCCTTCAAGGAGTGCATTAATGACAGGATTGCATACAGGTCATACTCCAATTAGAGGTAATAAAGAGATTTATCCAGAGGGGCAACATCCAATTTTTGATAAATATATAACGATAGCTGAAATCCTGAAACAAAAAGGTTATAAAACTGGAGCCTTTGGAAAATGGGGGTTAGGTTTCCCAGGTTCTGAAGGAGACCCATTAAATCAAGGGTTTGATGAGTTTTATGGCTGTAAATGTCAGGCGCAAGCTCATAGATATTATCCTTATCATCTATGGAAAAATAATGAGAAGGTAATCCTTGAAGGAAATTTAGGGCTCAATGAACAAACCTATGCCCCAAGTTTGATTCATGATAAAACACTCGAATTTATTAAAAAAAATAAAGACCGACCGTTCTTTGCTTACGTGGCAAGTCCATTACCGCACGCAGAGTTGAGAGTACCTGAGAAACAATTGAATAAATACCGAAATAAATTTCTCCCTGAAAAATCATATGACGGTTGTGACGTATTATGTAAGCAAACCAATTTTGGTGGGTATAGCTCACAACATGAGGGGCATGCAGCCTTTGCTGGAATGATTAATTTACTGGATGAACAAGTTGGTGAAATAGTTAGAAAACTAAGAGAATTAGGATTAGAAAACAATACACTTCTGATTTTTTCTTCAGATAATGGTCCTCACCAAGAAGGTGGTGCAGATCCAGAGTATTTTAATAGCAATGGTGTTTACCGTGGGTTTAAAAGAGATTTATACGAAGGAGGGATACGTGTCCCTATGATTGCAAAATGGCCCGCAAAAATTAAGGACAATTCAGAAAGTGGTCATATTTCAACCTTTTGGGATGTAATGCCTACAATAGCTGGAATAACGAAGGCAGAGAAACCAGGCAATTTAGATGGTATTTCGTTTTTACCAACTTTATTAGGACAAAACAATCAAGAACAGCTCGAATATTTGTACTGGGGATTTCACGAGCTTGGAGGAAGACGAGCCATTAGGATGGGTATGGGAGGTTGTTCAATACAATGTAAATATAGATCATCCAACAGATTTTGAACTTTACAATCTTTTGAATGACCCCTCTGAAAAAACCAACTTGGCACTTAATTTTCCTGAGATTGTGCATCAGGGCATCAAATTGATGCAACTACGAAGTGAATCATCAATACATGAATGGAATTTTAATAATTGAAAATGTAATTTAATGGATAACTTTTTAACACAACTTATGTGTAGATCAAAAAGGGTAGGGATTAGCTACGTGGTACTATTCCTGTTGATCGGATGTTCAACTGATAGTTATCTTTCCGTCTCCAAATTATACAATGACAATATGGTCATTCAGCGCGATCAGCCGATTAGGATTTGGGGAAAGGCGAATGAAGGAGCAAAAGTAAAAATCCAATTCAATGATAATGAATATGAAACCATTTCTGATAACGGTAAATGGTTATTGGAATTGCCTAATATAAAGGCTGGTGGACCCTATGAAATGAGCATTACGTCAGGGTCTAATCATATTCAAATTAAAAACATTCTCATTGGGGATATATGGGTTTGCTCTGGGCAATCTAATATGGAATTGATGGTAAAAGAAGCTAAAGACGCCCAAAAAGAATTGACTCAGGCTACCGACATTCAAATTCGACATTTTAAAGTTCCTCATTCCGGGTCTGAAGAGCCATCAGATGAATTAGAAAACGGTCGTTGGACAGTAAATCATCCAGATAGTACAGGTAATTTCACGGCAGTGGGTTATTATTTTGCCAAACATCTGCGTCAGGAAATTGATGTTCCTATTGGCTTAATCAATACTTCTTGGGGAGGTAGCAGAATTGAGTCATGGATTAATCCAGAGCTTCTATTATCGGAGAATAGAAGTAAAGAAGAACAAACAGCTATAGATAGTGCTAATGTCAGATTTTCAAATAATCTGCGAAATGTAAAGAAAAGTTTTCCACAAGTAACTAGCAGCGACGGAGGAATCCAAGATGGAAAAATCCTTTGGGCAAACCCTGAGCTTCAGGACTCTGATTGGGAAACAATTTCAGTGCCTTCAATATGGGAAGATGAAGGTTTTCCTGGGTTAGATGGAGTCGGTTGGTATCGTACGGAGTTTGTATTGACTGAAGAAGAAGCTGTTGAGGCAATTGAGCTTGGATTGGGTGAAATTGATGATTGCGATAGGTCGTTCGTAAATGGTGTTAAAATTGGAGGGTATTGTGATTGGGAATCACAACGAGTTTATAAAGTAAGTCCAGAAATTCTTAAAGCGGGAAAGAATAATATAACCATTAGAGTAGAAGATGGTGGCGGAGGTGGTGGAATTGCTGGAGAACAGTCTATGCTATATGTGAAAACAAAAAATAATACAATGTCATTGGCCGGTAATTGGAAGTTTAGAGTAGGGGCTACAGTAAACATGTCATTCGCCGGAATGTATAATAAAATGGTGCATCCTTTGATCAAATTTCCAATAAAAGGGGTGCTTTGGTACCAAGGAGAATCCAATACTAATACAATTAATGAAGCCATAGAGTACGAGCATCTTTTTACAGAGTTAATAAATAACTGGAGACATCAATGGAATCAAGGAGAGTTCCCTTTTTTGTTTGTTCAATTGGCTAATTTTTATGATACTGGTGTTACACCAAATAATTGGGCTATACTTAGAGATTCCCAATCAAAGGCATTAAAACTTAGTAATGTCGCTCAAGCTGTAAGTATTGACATAGGTGAAAAAAATGACATCCATCCAAAAAACAAACAAGATGTAGGGCTTAGATTAGCACTGGCTGCTCGAAAGATAGTATACAATCAAAATATTGTTTTTTCTGGTCCAGTATACAAATCTCATACAATTCAAGGCAACAAAGCTATTTTGTCATTTGCTAATATTAGCACTGGTTTGTTAAGTAGAGGTAATAATCAAGGATGGCTTAATGAATTTGAAATAGCCAATAAGGATAGTGTGTTTGTATATGCTACTGCTAAGGTAATAGGAGATAAAGTTATTGTTTGGAATAAAGAAGTTACTGACCCGGTTTTTGTGAGGTATGCATGGTCAGATAACCCTAAGAATTCAAACTTATATAATAATGAAATGTTGCCAGCTTCTCCTTTTAGAACAGAAATACAAAAAAAGGAATAAGATGGTACCAAGCTTACTTTTATTAATTATGTGTTATTGTTATGAAATACAAAGGAATTCTATGAAAAACAGGTTTTTAATAGTCTCTTTGTTTTTTGGATGTTTTATTGATGCTCAAAATATTAAATGGAGGTTAAATGATGGCTCTTTAACGGTTGGGAATGAAATCGAATCCTTTGAATCTAATACCATTCAGTATTTAAATTTGAGTCAACTTCTTTCATTTCAAAAAGCAGCATGGGGTTTAATAGGAGATATTTATGAAAGCGGTAGTATTAAAGTAGAGGTTTTTGTCTATGACCCTCAATTTCCCAATGGTGATGCCGAAGGAAATAGACCTTTACTATGCAGTATTACTCAAAGATCTAGTTCAAGTGAATACAATCATGATGCTACTCAAATCTATAACAAACATGAGGAAGAAAATAAGAGTTATTTTGCTCATTATTTCCGTTTGATTTTTGGAAGTAATTCAGGATATTCAGATACAAATTATGGAGCAATTTTAAAAGATTGGGAATCAAATGATATTAGAGTAGGAGCAATAAGAGCAGGTTTGTTAGACGTGTATCAAGGGGTAGTTGCTGAAGAATCTATCCCTGTGATTATCAAAGCTACGATTGTAAATGCAACATTTAAAAAATTAAAATTACCTGGTAAGTCAGATCAAATGATACCTGCTAAAATTTTTGGACAGTTTCATAAAATGGATTTAAATGTAGCTTCATTTATTGGAAATATGGGCTTTGAAGGTTATGAAGTTCTCGACAAACTTTCTGGAATAATAGAAAATGTGAATGGAGAAATTATTATTTCATCAGGTAATTGGAATAATTACAGACCCAATAGTAATAATGATTATGATACCTTTGTTGGTTCGTATTTTCATAGTTATCTAAGCCCTTATATAGGACTTCATGGAGAAGGGAGTACAGATGTCAATAGGTTTTTTCCAATATGTGGTGAATATGATTATAAAGACGATAATGGAGATAAAATAGATGATTTGGAAGGAGAGACAAAATGGAGAACATTTTTTAATAAGAACCAACAGGAAGCGCAATATTATGATTTTATGTGGGGTCAGGTTCATTTTTTTGCTTTAAACACAAATAATAGAGATGGGGATTCATCAACTCCTATAGCTGATGAAAATTCGGCTATGGCACAGTGGCTAAAAGTGAAGTTAGAAGACTCAAGTGATACTAGTAAATTTAAAGTAGTACTTATGCATCATCCTCCTTATGCTTCTAATGTAGGCGATGATAATGGCTTTTCAATTTTAAGATGGCCTTTTAAAGAATGGGGAGCGAACATAGTTATTTCTGGACATGCTGGTTTTTATGAAAGACATGAAGTTGATGGGTTTACTTATATCGTAAATGGTTTGGGAGGCGCAGGGAAATCAGTAGTTAATGAGTCTAATTTTTCCTCTACTTTAGTTACAGGCACCCATTATGATGATTATGGTGTTTTAAATATGATGGGTATTGGTTGGCCAGAGCGGAACAGTTATAATTTTCAATTTCGTAATACTGAAGATGAAATGCTGGACCAGTTTTGGTTGTTTTCAGATCAAGCTACATGGTATTACAATCGTGATTTGCCAAAACTCGCTAAAGGAAGCAATGAAGCCATAGACCTTTTTTTATTAATAGGACAGTCAAATATGAGAAGCATTTGTGAAGAAGCAAATACAGGTCAAGGACGTTGTTTTTTTGATCCTGAAGACCCCAATACCCTAACAAATACTTACTTACTTAATGATTCCAATACATTTGAGCTCGCTACAAACCCTATAAATCAGTATGCTACTTGTGATAGAAAACCTCCAACCTATGGAGCCGTAAATGTTGGATGGACTTTTGGCCCAAAAGTATGTGGAAATACAGGAGTTAAAGTTGGTTTAATCTCTAATGCAGTTGGAGATACTTTTATACGGCAATGGCAAAAGGATTATGATATTCGTGGGGATAATGGTGGGAAGGAATATGAGAATTGGCAAAAGGATTGGATGCATGTCGAATATAAGGGGGGGAACCCATATACAGAGGCAATGAACAGGGTGAAAAATGCGCTACTAGCATACCCGAATGCTAAGTTAAAAGCGATATTATGGATTCAAGGAGAAAATGATGCAGCTTCTGGAAGTCCTCCTAAGCATGAAACGGCAACTCCAGATGATGTTTATACGGCATATCTAAATCAAATGGTCTTAGATTTTAGAACAGATTTAAGGAACTTTACAGGAGATGATACCTATATTTCACTTCCTTTTCTGATTGGTGAAATAAGGCATGACGAAGATTTTAAAAACCCGCATCCTTGGTCTTTTGATCATTATAACCAATTGTTTAATGAAATTGCAGATGCAGACCCATACAAATTTGTAGTGTCTTCTAAAGGTTTTACCATATTAAAATGGGGAGTTCATTTTGATCTTCCTTCAAATAAGGTTTATGGTGAGCGGTTTGCAGATGTTTATTTAGGAGCTATTCCATATATTTCGCCTGAAAGTAAAATAGCAAATGTTAAAAGCGAAGAGATCTCCAATGTCATTACACTTAAGAATAATAGTAATTTAGAAATTCACCCTAATCCATCAGAGGGATTATTTACAATTGATTTTCCGCCTATCTTTTTTGAGAAAGAAGGTAATATTCAGGTTATAGATTTATCAGGAAATGTTCTGTCTTCTGAAAAAATAGTTGCTAAAGAAGCTCAAACAGAAATAGATTTAGGAAAGTATGCTTCAGGGGTTTATATTTTAAAATTGAGGTTTGTAGATAAAGTTCAAACGACACTTTTATTGAAAAAATAAAGAGTTAAGCACTAGGGACACATGAAATAATTATTTATGAAAGCTAGTTTGAAATATATTGTACACGTTTTTGTGGTAGGTGTTATGCTGATTTTTTTTGCTGTGAAGTGCAAATAAAAGAAGGTGATCCAATGACAACAAATATGAAAATACCACATTCCTTTGAGAGAAAAGAATTAATCCTATTTTTACAGAAAAAAAAGGTAAGATTGCAGTAAACATGTTTTGTGCACACAACAGGACTTGAACCTGCACGTCCTTTCGGACACGAGCCCCTCAAGCCCGCGCGTCTACCAATTCCGCCATGTGTGCTTATTTTTATACCCAAATTAGGCTATAAAAAAAACTTCTGAACTGAACAGAAGCTGTTTGTGACCGGGCTGGGGCTCGAACCCAGGACCCTCTCCTTAAAAGGGAGATGCTCTACCAACTGAGCTACCAGGTCAATGCCAACTTTTCATTGGGAGTGCAAATATAGAACCATATTTTAAGATGTCAAATTTTTTATTGCAATAATTTAACGGATATTTGCAAGCAAAAGGAACACTAAAAATTGCAGCGCTATGAAGATTGTTTTGATTGGGTATATGGGAAGTGGCAAGTCAGCAGTTGCGCGCGCTTTGAGTGCAAAATTAAAATTGAATTTGATCGACTTGGACAGTTATATCGAAGCTCAGGAAGGACTCTCGATCTCTCAGCTGTTTGCAGAGAAAGGAGCGGTTTATTTTCGAAACAAAGAGCGGATCTACTTGCAACAACTGCTCGATAGTGAAGCCTCAATGTTGGTGTCTTTAGGAGGAGGAACGCCCTGTTTTTCAGGGAATATGGACCTCATCCAAAACAGCGCAACTTCCATCTACTTACGAACTTCAGTTGCCACCCTTTGCAAGCGCTTGCTTCCGGAAAAATTAAAACGGCCTTTGATTGCAGAAATCGCTGACGAGCACCTACAAGAATTTATTGCCAAACACCTTTTTGAGAGAAGTGCTTTTTACGAAAGAGCAAGCCATACAGTCACGACCAACGATGTGACCATAGCGCAGCTGGTTGATGAAATAAGTGTGTTGTTAAGAAAATCCTGAAAAGTGATTTCCACCCAAAGCTGACCTTTTAGTTCAAGTAGGCGTAAGATTCCTTTTTGTCAAAAACCACTTGAATGCTTTCCTGAAGTGAAGTGGACAACGACAAGCCTTTGAAATCTGCCTTGACAGGGTATTTTTTATGATTGCGATTGACCAAGACAGCTGTTTTGAATCGCAGCAAAGGAACTTCCAAAAAATGCTTGACACCATAAATCAAAGTCGCTCCTGAATTCAAGACATCGTCTACCAAAACCAACGACTTGTTTTGGTAAGCCGAACTCGGGAGTGAGGTATTTATTTTTTCCAATGGATTTTTCTTGTTGACCTGTACTTCGCATAGCAAGATTTTCAAGTCTGATATTTCTTGCAGTTCTTGTTGAATGCGTTTTGCAAAAACATAACCATTTCCCACAATTCCAGCAAGTACCACCTCTTTTTCAGAACTATTGCTCTCTAAAATTTGGTAAGCGATGCGCTTTGTTTTGTGTTGAATCTGAGCGTTGTTAAGAATGACCGAATTCTTCATGGCAAGTATTTTTTAGTATTCCAAATATATAAAAAAAGAATGTGTTTTACACCGGATTAAAAAATGGAAAAAAGGAAGCGTTTTAAGCTGTGTGATTGTATGTAAATGTGAGGGCAACTAGAGTTAGAGGACTCCATCTTCGGGGCCTTTTTCGGCTGCAGGACTTTTATGTGAATGGTACTCTTCAATGTCTCTTCTGTCTTTTTTTGTCGGCCTTCCGGTCCCTTTTTTACGGTAGTAGTCTTTTGATAGTTTCAGAAGATTTTGCGCGTCAAATTCCGCCGAGGGAGTCGTGTCTTTTCGATAGAGATCCACCAATTTAGCGCCCACCCGGTTTTTTGGGATGTCCAAGATTTCCAGTTGGTAATTGATTTGGTTTTTGCGAACGTTTAATTTTTCGCCTACATAGACCTCTTTGGCCGGTTTTACATTGCTGTCATTGATTTTAACACGGCCTTTTTTACAGGCCTCAGTAGCCAAGGATCTCGTTTTAAAATAGCGTACAGTCCAAAGGTATTTGTCTATCCTCATAGAAAAAGTTAAAATTTTAAGAATCTCTTTTCACAAAGATAGGAAAATTGTACATTGCGGCTTGGAAATCTCTAGTGATATCGAAGTTTTTTTCTTTGTAAAACACGCTTTTTTTAAAGTTTTTATTTTTACGAAAGTTCCAACACAAGAGTTCTAAATCTGAAGTCTTTTAAACGCTGAAAAATTGATGAATACATTGATAAAAATAACTTTTTTTACAATATTGGCCTTGTTTTTATTCGCCTGTGATACAGATCCCGTTAACACAAATATTGTCGATAATTTTGATCATGAAGGTCAAATACCAATTGACCAAGCGCTTTTGGACACGTATTTTGAGACCCATTATTACAACCATTTAGACGAAGCGATTTGGAGTATCGGTGCTGAAGGTGATGGAGCCTTGTCTTTGGAAGAACAAGTGCCACTGAGTGAAGATGCCAAGCTGAAATCCATTGCTGGAATTCAAGCCAACGGTACCGAAACGGATTATACCTTGTACTATTTGAAAACAGTTGCCGGCTCGGATGTCGAAGAGAAGCGTCCTTCCAAATTGGATTCTGTTTTTGTCAATTACAAGGGAATGCTTTTGGACAGTACCGTTTTTGATTCCAACACCAAGTATCCGGTGTGGTTTTCACTTCAAAATACGGTTTCCGGTTGGGGCTTCGGCTTTCAGAAATTTGAAGGAGGAACAAAGGCAGTGCCAACTGATGAAGAATATATCAGTGAAGAAGACTTCGTTTTTAAAAATGTGGGCAAAGGCTATTTGTTTTTTCCTTCAGGACTGGGATACAGAAATGCTTCCTCTGGTTTGATTCCTGCAAACGCTCCTTTGATCTTTCAATTGGAATTGCATCTAGTAAAGATGATTGATACAGATTCGGACTCCCTTTCTGACAAAGAAGAGGTCGTCATAGATGCAAGTGGAAATGTCACATTTATTGATACGGATAGCGATGGTTACAGCGACCATTTGGACAAAGACGACGACGATGATGGCAAACTAACAATCGACGAAGTGGCAGCAGGAACCGATCCCAAAGATCCAAACTCCTAAGAAGAACTATTTTTTATACAAAAACATCTTGTCCATCGACAGGGTTTTGTGTGTACTCATTTTGAAAAAGGTTATTTTTTTGGAATGTTTTTGAGAACTTCTTTTAAAAAAGTCCAAAACTTTTGAGTAGAAGAAATGCTTACTTTTTCTTCCGGAGAATGAGCTCCTCTGATATTTGGTCCAAAAGAAATCATTTCCATGTTGGGATAGTGAGCTCCTAAAATCCCACATTCCAATCCAGCATGACAGGCCATGACCTTTGGGGATGACTGAAACAATTTCTCGTAGCGATCCTTTAAAATTTTTAGTATTTCTGTTGATGTATCGGGTTCCCATCCGGGATAATCTCCTGAAAGGGTGACTTTGAAATCAGCCAATTCAAATACACAGCGCAGCGCATTGGCCATGTCCATTTTTCCAGACTCCGAAAAAGAGCGGGTGAGACACGCAATCTCTATGCGTCCTTCTGAGGCAGTTACTCGCGCCAAATTGTTTGATGTTTCTACCAAATCAGGAATGGAAGGGCTCATGGCATACACGCCGTTATGCGTTGCATACAAGACCTGTATCAATTTTTTTTGAGCGAGGACGTCCATGACTTTTTCGGGCTGTTTCGCGGGTATCAAAGTGATCTCCAAATCAGGTTCGACAGTGTAAAGCTCCTTTTTAAGGACAGTCACTTGTTGTGTAAGCTCAAGTGCAAAGGCTTCTTTAAAAATATTTTTAACCACAAGAATAGCCTGGCTTTCTCTCGGAATCGCATTTCTCAAACTGCCTCCTTTAAGGGAAGCTAGCGAGGCTTCAAAATTTGCATAGGCATCTAACAAGATTCTGGCAATGATTTTGTTGGCATTTCCAAAGCCTTTGTGGATGTCCATCCCCGAATGTCCTCCTTGCAATCCTTTTACCGTCAAACGAAATGCAGCAGTGTCTTCAGGACTGGTAAATTCTTCGTAGTTTGAACTTGCTGTTAGGTCAATGCCACCGGCACAGCCAATTGAAATTTCATCGTCGTCTTCCGTGTCGAGATTGAGTAAAATCTCACCAGTAAGAAGTCCTCCTTTGAGTCCCATTGCACCGGTCATACCCGTTTCTTCGTCAATCGTAAAAAGGGCTTCAAGGGCGGGATGGGCGATGTCTGTTGCGCTCAAAACACTGAGAATTGCTGCGACTCCAATGCCATTGTCCGCTCCTAAAGTCGTTCCATTTGCTGAAATCCAATCTCCGCTTGTTTTCATTTGGATGCCTTGCTTGTCAAAATCGAAAACCGTCTCCTCATTTTTTTGGTGTACCATGTCCAAATGAGCTTGTAATACCACAGTCTTACGAGTTTCCATGCCTGCAGTAGCTGGTTTCTTTAGAATTACATTTTGGACTTCGTCCACGGTGTATTCCAAATGGTGTTTTTTTGCGAAAGCGATGACATAAGCCACGATGCGCGCTTCTTTCTTAGAAGGTCTCGGAATGGCATTCAAATCTGCAAAGTGGTTCCAAAGTGCCTTTGGTTCGGTGTTTCTTATTTTTTGGTCCATAAGGTGCTTTTATTGGATGTCAATGACGCTGTCTTCAAGAGGCTTTCTTACTTTTTTTTGAGAGGCCATGTAATCGTCTTCGGCGCGCGTCCCGACGGGGAGCAAAAGAACTGCCTCTAAGTTTTTGGAAGTCAAGTCCAAAATCTCATCGTATTTTTTAGGCAAAAACCCTTCCATGGGACAGCTGTCTATTTGTTGTGTGGCACAGACTGTCAAAAGATTCCCCAATGCCAAATACGCTTGCGATTTAGAAGCTTCTCTTAGTTGTTCGGTCGTTTTGTTGGAAACCAGATCCAACAAGTGATTTTTAAAAGGAGTCACCACTTCGTCTGGTGTGTTTCTTACTTTTTTGATCAGTTGGAAATAGCTTTCTACATCTTGAACAGTGTAGTTTTTTTGGATGCAAAGCACCAATAGATGAGAGGCGTCAACTACCTGTCGCTGTCCAAAGGAATGGGGAAGTAGTTTTTCGCGCAAAGACATGTTTTGCACTACCAACATTTTGATCGGTTGCAAACCATAGGAGGTGGCTGTTAGGTTGAAGGCTTCTTTTAGAAGTGTCAGTTGTGAATTGGAAAGGCGTGAATCAGTATCAAATTTTTTGGTTGCATAGCGCCATTTCAAACTGTCGAGGATGTGCATTTTTTTGTCTTTAGAATTGCCTCGCAAAAATACGGGAATTTTATTCAATATCCGTTTGTTTTTCATCTCTGTCGTTCCCTTTTGGGGATTGATTTTATACCGTTTCAAAGAGACAGTGCATTTTTTATCACTGAAGAAATGGTGTTTTCCTTGTTGGTTTTTAGTAACTTAAAGAGAAAAAATGCATGGAATCCCAATCGAGTTTTTCAAAAACAGTTCCCCTGCGCGAAGATTTCCTTCAATACCTTTGGAATTTTCAACTCTTTCGAACTTCAGAAATCTGTACCGCTGCAGGTGTTTCTTTGAAAATTCTCAAAACCGGGATTCAAAATAAAAATAGCGGCCCCGATTTCTTCAATGCAAAGTTGGTGTTGGGTGCGCAAACTTGGGTAGGAAATGTAGAGGTACATATCAAATCTTCTGACTGGTATGCTCACCAACATGAAAAAGACCCCAATTACGACGCAGTGATTCTCCATGTAGTCTGGGAATACGACCTGCCCATTTTTCGTGCAAACGGCTCAGAGATAGAAACACTGGAACTTCGAAAAAACACCGATTCGAATGTATTGAGTTCCTATTTTCAACTTTTTTCTGGGCATCAAAAATGGATTTTTTGTGAACGCGAACTCCCCACGGTTCCTTGCATTGTCAAAAGTCCGTGGATCACCCGTTTGTATGTGGAACGTTTTGAAAGAAAGTCTTTGGAAATCGCAAAACTTTTAAAGAAGAGTTCCAACAATTGGGAGTTTGTCTTGTTTCAACTTTTGGCCAAAGGTTTTGGTTTGCGCACCAATGCCGCCGCATTTTCTAGTTTGGCGCATTCTTTTGATTTTTCTTTGCTCAACAAGTTGCGATCTCAGTCGGGAGGCATTGAAACCCTGTTGCTTGGCCAAGCGGGATTCTTTGAAAAACCCTCTGAAGACATTCGATATAAGGAGATGCAAAAGGAATACTGCTACCTAAAGCACAAGCATCAATTGAAACCATTGTTCAATGGGCAGTTTCAGTTTTTTCGGTTGCGCCCGGCCAATTTCCCGACATTGCGCATCTCTCAACTGGCACGTCTCTACGAAAGGGAAGCACAGCTGTTTTCTAAGACAACCCGTTTGGACGACCTCTCTTCTTTTTACAAGCTTTTTGCTGTAAGCGCTTCCGACTATTGGAACACGCATTACGTATTTGAAAAGACCAGTCCTTTTCGAATCAAAAAAACCACCCATTCTTTTACAGACCTTTTATTGATCAACACTGTGCTGCCAATAAAATACGCCCATGCGAAAGCGCACCACCACGAAGATTTTGACACCATTTCAGCAATCTTAGAGCAAATAAAACCAGAAAAAAACAAGATTCTTGAAAACTTTCGAACACTGGAAACCCCTGCACTGAATGCATTGGAATCACAAGCCTTATTGGAGTTAAAAAACAACTACTGCAGTCTTCAGAGATGCTTGGAATGCGCTGTCGGATTGTTTTTGATCAAAGGAGAAGTTCCCAGGAAGAGTTGAGCTTTACAAGAAAATGAGTTGGGGGTTTTTTTAAAACAGAAAAAACCGTTTTGAAATCAATACAAGAGGGGGTAAGCCGAGGGATTCACTTCGTTCATCACCTTATAAGCTGCTTCAAACACGTCTTCTTTAGAAGGTTTTGAAAAATAATCGCCGTCACTTCCGTATGCTGGCCTATGGGCTTTTGCACTCAAAGTGCTCGGTTTGCTGTCCAGAAATTGATACGCGTTTTGTTCGTCAATGATTTTTTGAAGAATGTATGCCGAGGCACCACCGGGCACATCTTCGTCGATGACCAATAAGCGATTTGTTTTTTCAATACTTTTAGCGATGTCGTGGTTGAGGTCAAAAGGCATTAAACTTTGAACATCAATGATCTCTACATCGATGCCTACTTGTGCCAATTCGATTGCTGTGTCCTGAACTATTTTTAAAGTAGATCCGTAAGAAACAAGGGTGATGTCTTTCCCCTCTTTGACGGTCTCCACATACCCGATTGGGGTGGTGAAAGTACCCAGGTTTTCGGGGAGTTGCTCTTTGAGACGGTAGCCGTTTAGATTTTCAATCACGACTGCAGGTTCATCTCCTTTTAAAAGCGTGTTGTAAAAGCCTGCGGCCTTGGTCATATTTCTCGGCACCAGCAAATGCACCCCTCTCAAGGTTCCCAAAATCATAGACATGGGTGATCCCGAATGCCAAATTCCTTCCAAGCGGTGTCCGCGTGTTCGGATGATCAGCGGTGCTTTTTGTTTGCCAAAAGTACGGTACCGAAGGCAGGCCAAGTCGTCACTCAATGTTTGAATGGTATAAATCAAGTAGTCCAAATATTGAATTTCTGCAATGGGTCTGAGGCCTCTCAGCGCCATTCCAATCCCTTGACCTATAATGGTAGATTCTCGAATTCCGGTATCGGTCACTCGGTCTTCTCCAAATTTGGCTTGAAGGTTTTCCAATCCTTGATTGACGTCTCCAATTTTTCCAGCATCCTCTCCAAAAATAAACAACTCGGGGATTTGACTCAAAAGCGCATCGAAATTATCTCGAATGATGATGCGGGCATCCACCTCCTTGGTTTCCTTTGGGTAGGTAGGATGAATTTCTTTGATGGTGCTCACGCCGTTGCCTGTATCGTTGTACAGTTGGGTACTGTAGCGATCTTGTGTTGTTTTTTTATTGGCGAGCAACCATTGCTGAAGGGCTTGTTTTTCGGAAGAGGTTTCATTTCTCAAAAGAGGCATTGCCTTTCGTGCCGTTGAATAAATATCTTTTCTAGAGGGCTCTGTGAGACCCGCCAAATCGTTTTTTAGTTTTGAAATAAATTGTTTGTTGCTGCTCTTTTTGCTTGCCGCATCCATCAATTCAATCAATTCTTGTTGTTCTTTTCTCAGGGGTTTCAAAAAAGCACTCCAAGCTTCCTTCTTTGC
>Ga0209504_1001193_pt1 | contig 20429 bp, 20 predicted proteins | sample COGITO_mtgs_1005_FD_184791 | JGI IMG/M metagenome (GOLD analysis project Ga0209504, IMG submission 184791) | Pelagic marine microbial communities from North Sea - COGITO_mtgs_100511 (SPAdes) (version 2) | ecosystem: Environmental > Aquatic > Marine > Epipelagic ...
TCAAACTGGCAAAAAAACAACAAACTTTGAACGCCTATTTGGAGCGCCTGACAAACTTGGTTTTACAAGCCAGTAAGAAAGTAAAGAACACCACCAAGCTCAGTTCTGGAACCACCTCTATTTCCTATGCGGCCATTCAGTATTTAATGGATACGGATCCTCATTTTGAAGAAAAAAATATTTTGGTGTACGGCTTGGGTGAAATCGGAAAAAATACGTGTAAGAACTTGGCAGAATACACCCAGTGTTCTAATGTTACTTTGGTGAACAGAACTCCCGAAAAAGCCGCACTTTTTGTCAAAGAGCACCCACAAATAAATCACCAAACATTAGACAAACTGACCCAAGAGATCGAAAAAGCTCAAATTTTGATTGTTTCCACAGGAGCTGAAATACCAACAGTGAGCAAACAACAAGTTCGTCCCGATAAAAGGTTGTTGATTTTAGACTTGTCCATGCCAGAAAATGTCGACTTGACACTCAAGCAATATCCTGGGATTGAATTGGTCAATATCGATGAGCTTTCAAAAATTACTGACCAAACCCTTGCTGAGCGAAAAAATGAAATCCCCAAAGCTGAAGCCATCATTTCCGTTTACAAAGCAGAATTTATGGAGTGGTTGGATCACCGCAAGTTTACCCCTGCTGTCAATGCGCTCAAAGCCTCTTTGACAGCAATGCAGAAAGTTGAAATTGATTTTCAACGAAAAAAAACAAAAGATTTCAATTCCGAACATGCACAATTGGTCACCTCGCGTTTTATTCAAAAAATAACCACACAATTTGTCAAACACCTCAAGGACGAACAGACAACGACCAACCAAAGTATTGAAGTGATTGCCAAAATATTTGAGATCAAAGACGATGACAATTAGACAAAGAAACTGTTTTCAAACAGTCCTTTGATTTATTCAAAAGCAAAGCGCAATAGCAAGCGAATGCACACACCGTATGAACAGAATAATTAAAATAGGAACGAGAACAAGTCAGCTGGCCTTATGGCAAGCACGTCTGGTGCAGTCGAAACTGAAGGCTTTTGGACATGCAACGGCGCTTGTTGAGATCTCCTCCAAAGGCGATGATACTTTAGACAAGCCGCTACACGAAATAGGTGGAATGGGTTTGTTTACAAAAACTTTGGACGAGGCAATGCTGCGAGGAGAAATTGACATCGCGGTTCACTCTTTGAAAGACGTTCCTACAGATTTGCCTGATGCGATTGTACAAGCCGCAGTATTGGAACGCGCAACGACTCACGACGTTTTGGTGTACAAAGGTTCCTTAGATTTTCTGGAAAGCGTGGATGGCTGTATCGCCACAGGAAGTCTTCGACGAAAAGCACAATGGTTGCACCGTTATCCGACACACCAAATTACAGGATTGCGGGGCAATGTCAACACACGTTTGCAAAAATTGAAAGACAATTTTTGGAATGGCGCCATCTTTGCCATGGCAGGATTGGAACGCATTGACTTGTTACCTAAGGACCATTTGGTCTTGGATTGGATGCTTCCAGCGCCTGCCCAAGGTGCTGTTATGGTTGCAGCTTTGGAAGGTGATTCCGATGTATTCGCGGCTTGCCAGCAACTCAACCACTCAGAGACTGCACTGGTTGTGGCTGTGGAGCGACAATTCATGAAAACCCTAGAAGGAGGCTGTACGGCGCCCATTGGTGGTTGTGCAACTGTTCGGGGCGACCAAGTCCATTTCAAAGGAGTTTTGACGGCTTTGGACGGCAGTGAACAATTACTAGTAGAAAAAACAAGCTCCCTCAAAGCATGTGACCGCCTCGGTGCCTTGTGTGCACAAGAAGTGTTGGACAATGGAGGAAAAATTTTGATGGAACGCATTCAAAAAGAAATAAAGTCCTGAGATGAACACAAACAAAACACTGCTGGCAACCAAAAAGCTCTCCACGGCACAAAAAGGCCTGCTCAGTGAGTTTGTCTTGTTGGAGGAATCGTTGATTGAGGTGTTTCTAAAAAGGGATTTGAAAAGGGAAGCATTTTATGACTGTGCCGTATTTACAAGTCAAAATGCGGTCAAGGCTGTTTTTCAGGAAAACAAATTTTTGGCAAGTTCTTTTGGCACCGTTTTTTGTGTAGGTGCTAAGACAGCACAGCTTTTGGAAAATTTTGGAGTTGAGGTAACTGGCAACAGCGATTCCTCAGAAGCCTTGGCACAGCGCTTGTTGAATGAAGCAACAGGTCCAAAGATTACTTTCTTTTGTGGAAATTTAAGAAGAGATGAACTGCCAGATTTGTTGCGAGAACACCAAATAGCGATTGAAGAAGTGGAAGTGTATGTCACCGTCTTGCATTCAGTGCAACTGCAACAGGAACTAGATGGTGTTTTGTTTTTTAGTCCCTCTGCAGTTCAGAGCTACCTTGCAGCTGGCAATGCAGTAACGGCCACGGCTTTTTGCATTGGCAATACAACTGCGCTTGCTGCCATTGCAGCTTTTGAAAAAGTCTATGTACCAGAGACACCCACAATTGAAGAAGTTGTGGCACTTGTAAAAACAGTTTTTTAAGCAATTTATAGGCAATGCCAGTACAAGATAAAAATCGAATTCTAAAAAAAGAAGCATGATGAACAGAACAAGACGTTTGCGAAAATCGGAGGGAATTAGAAGGCTCGTTCGGGAAAACCAATTGACAGTAGACGATTTGATCTACCCTTTGTTTATAGAAGAAGGAGAAAACATTGAAAAAGACATTGTTTCCATGCCGGGAATCAAACGTTTTTCATTGGATCGTTTGTCCTCCGAGTTGGATGAAGTAGTTTCTTTAAACATTCCTGCGGTTTTGTTGTTTGGCATTCCATCCAGCAAAGACGGAGAAGGTTCAGAAACGTGGAATGATCAAGGGATTTTACAACGAACCATTCGCTTTGTGAAAAAGCACTACCCCAATCTGTATGTCATTACAGATGTCTGTTTCTGTGAATACACAGACCACGGTCATTGTGGTGTGATGCACAACAACGATGTAGACAACGACGCCACCTTGGTCAACATTGCGAAACAAGTCATTTCACATGCCAAAGCCGGTGCAGACATGGTAGCTCCATCAGGAATGATGGATGGAACCATTCAAGCCATGCGCGAAGCTTTGGATGCAACGGGTTTCTATGACTTGCCAATCATGGGCTATTCTGTAAAATACGCTTCGGCATTTTACGGTCCTTTTAGAGAGGCTGCTGATTCAACACCTTCTTTTGGAGACAGGAAAACCTATCAAATGGATCCTGCAAATCGGGATGAAGCCTTTCGAGAAGCTGCTTTTGACGATCAAGAAGGGGCTGATATATTGATGGTCAAACCCGCTTTGTCTTATTTGGATGTCGTTCGTGATTTGAAAAACACCTATGACCGGCCCATCGCTTGTTACAATGTAAGTGGAGAATACGCCATGGTTAAGGCAGCAGCAGCAAAGGGATGGATTGACGGTGAGCGTGTCATGATGGAATCCCTTTTGTCCATGAAACGAGCTGGAGCAGACATCATCATTACCTATTTTGCCAAAGAAGTGGCCCGAATACTTTCAAATAAATAATAAGTTCAAACACAGCGTTAAACAGGCTGTTTTTATAAATAAAAAAATGAATTTCAACCAATCAAATAAACTGTACAAAAGAGGTTTGACCCATTTGGTCGGCGCCGTCAATTCTCCCGTTCGAGCTTTTGCTTCGGTAGGCGGAAACCCCTTGTTTATCGACAAAGCCAAAGGGCCGCATATCAAAGATGTTGATGGCAATCGCTATGTAGATTTGGTCTTGTCTTACGGTCCTATGATTTTAGGGCACCGTCCAAAAATAGTAGAAAAAGCAGTCGGAAAAGCCTTGAAAAAAGGAACTTCCTTTGGCGCCTCTACCGCGGCAGAAATCCAATTGGCAAAAATTGTTTGCGACGCTTTTCCGGGGATGGACAAAGTACGCTTTGTCAACTCAGGGACAGAAGCCGTATTGAGTGCCATTCGCTTGGCAAGAGCTCATACGGGGAAAAATAAAATCGTCAAATTTTCTGGATGTTACCACGGACATATGGATGCCATGTTGGTCGCAGCTGGTTCAGGTCTGGCGACTTTGAGTTTGCCTGGCAGCAAGGGGGTGCCGGATGCCGCGGTTGTCAACACGTTGATTGCGGAGTACAACAACTTGGAATCGGTGGAAAAACACTTGATAGCTCACGACGATATTGCAGCCGTCATCTTAGAGCCCGTAACAGGAAATATGGGAGTGGTACAGCCTACGGATGCTTTTATAAAAGGCCTGCGCGATTTGACAAAAAGCAAAGATGTTTTGCTGATTTGTGATGAGGTCATGACTGGTTTCCGATCTCATTTTGGAGGCGCCCAAGAGTTGTTGGGCATTCAAGCTGACATCACTTGTTTGGGCAAAGTGATTGGAGGAGGCTTTCCCGTAGGAGCGTATGGGGCAAGTGATGAAATCATGCAAAATGTGGCTCCTTTAGGAGGCATGTATCAAGCAGGAACCCTGTCGGGAAACCCGATTGCTATGGCTTCGGGAATGGCTACCTTGTTGGAGTTGAAGCGTAAAAAACCGTATTTATTTTTTGAAGAAATTGGAAAAAAAATAGAAATTATTTTGTTGGAAGCTGCAGAGAAATACGGTGTTGCTTTGACAGTAAATCGTTTTGGATCCATGCTCAATCCTTTTTTTGCCAAAGGGGAGGTTTCTAATTTTAAAGAAGCCCAAACATGTGATACAGAGAAATTTTCCATTTTCTTTTGGGCGATGATTCGCAATGGGGTCTTTTTGCCTCCCTCTCAGTACGAAGCGTGGTTTTTATCCACGGCACTAAGGGAGTCCGATCTCTATGTAATTTCAAAAGCTGCAGACAAAGCGATGGCTGCAGTTTCAGCAGCCTCCTAAACACAGGAGTTTGCTGGGATAGATAAGAACAGCGCATTTTTTTGCGTTCCAATAAAAAATACAAATCAAAAACAATGTTTTATGATTAAAAACGACCGCTATTTGAGGGCCTTGAAAGGCGAAGAATTAGACAGGCCACCTGTTTGGATGATGCGTCAGGCAGGAAGGTATTTGCCAGAGTTTATGAAGTTGAAAGAAAAGTACGACTTTTTTACCCGTTGCCAAACGCCAGAATTGGCTGCAGAAATTACGGTACAACCCATCCGGCGATATGGAATGGATGCGGCTATTTTGTTTTCTGATATTTTGGTTGTTCCTCAAGCGATGAACATCGAAGTAGAGATGAGAAATGGAGTAGGACCTTGGTTGCCAAATCCCATCCGTTCGATGGCAGACGTAGATAAAGTGATCGTTCCCAACATCGAGGAGACTTTGGGTTATGTAATGGATGCGATCCGATTGACCAAACAAGAACTGAACGACGCGGTTCCATTAATCGGTTTTGCGGGTTCACCGTGGACCCTTTTGTGCTATTGCATCCAAGGACAAGGTTCCAAAAATTTTGACAAGGCAAAAGAGTTTTGTTTTACACAGCCTGTTGCAGCGCACACCCTGTTGCAAAAGATCACAGACACCACTATTTTGTATTTGAAAGAAAAAGTCAAAGCTGGTGTCAATGCCGTTCAGGTTTTTGACTCTTGGGGCGGGATGTTGTCTCCAGTCGATTACCAAGAATTTTCATGGAAATACATCCAGCAAATTATTGAAGCTTTGAAAGACGATGCGCCAGTGATTGCTTTTGGCAAAGGTTGTTGGTTTGCTTTGGAAACCATGGCAGAGAGCAATGCTTCTGCTTTGGGAGTCGACTGGACACTGACACCAAAAACGGCGCGAAAACTAGCAGGGCCTCACATGACGCTTCAAGGAAATTTTGATCCGACACGTTTGTTTTCTCCTCCTGCGACCATCAAAAAAATGGTCACGGCCATGATAGATGATTTTGGAAAAGACAAATACATTGTCAACTTAGGGCACGGGATATTGCCCAATGTTGGTTTGGACAATGCCAAAGCTTTTATCGACGCGGTAAAAGAGTACAAACAACCTGAGTCTTAATTTTAAGTCCGAAAAGAATTCAATTTTCAAAAGATGAAACAACAATTTTACACCTACATTCAAAACCTCCAAGACAGCATTTGCGTCGCCTTGGAAGAAGTTGATGGTGTTGCTGCCTTTGAAGAAGATCTTTGGAAGCGACCAGAAGGAGGAGGGGGCCGTACAAGAGTGCTTTCCAACGGAGCGGTGTTTGAGAAAGGAGGGGTAAATATTTCTGCTGTAGAAGGTGAATTGCCCCAAGCCTTACGAGATAATTTTGGAGTATCAGAAGGTGCTTTTTTTGCCTGTGGTCTCTCGTTGGTCTTGCATCCAAAAAATCCAAAAGTGCCTACGGTTCACGCCAATTGGCGCTATTTTGAAATGTATGACGAGCAAGGCAATGTAGTTACGCAATGGTTTGGGGGAGGACAAGATTTGACGCCTTACTACTTGTTTGAGGAAGATGCCGTTCATTTTCACAGGGTTTGTAAAGATGCTTGTGACAAGCACGACCCCAACTTTTATCCGAGATTTAAAAAACGCTGTGACACCTACTTTTGGAATGCGCACCGCGACGAAGCTCGTGGCATTGGTGGCTTGTTTTTTGATTACTTAAAACAAGACGAGACATTTACTCTTCAGGACCGTTGTGATTTTGTGACTCAAATTGGCAACAGCTTTTTGGAGAGTTACCTCCCGATTGTAGCAAAAAGAAAAGACCTTTCTTATACGAAATCAGAACGAGATTGGCAGGAAATTCGGAGAGGTCGCTATGTAGAATTCAATTTAGTTCACGACAAAGGAACTCTATTTGGTTTGAAAACCAATGGTCGGATTGAGAGTATTTTGATGAGTCTGCCACCCGCGGTTCAGTGGCATTATAATTTTCAACCCGAAACTGGCAGTGAAGAAGCACGTTTGTTGGAGGTATTAAAAACCCCCAAGGAATGGTTGTTTTAAGTGTTTGTTTTCTAAGGCTTAAATACGAATTAATTAAACTTAAGGTTTAAGCAGTTTGCGAATCAATCCTTTGAATACAAATGCGTGAAAAGGAGTCACTGAGTACCAGTAAAGCCTTCCCCAAATACCCCTTGGCCTAAAGACAGCGCGTTGGTACAATTTGTTTTTGACAATTTTAAATTCCAACCAAGCCTCTCCTGGCAATTTCATTTCAGCATACAACAGCAACCTACCTTCTTTCTTGTCAGCGTACAAAACACGCCAAAAATCTAGGGCATCTCCGGTTTGCAATTTTGTTGGGTGTGTTCTTCCTCTGCGCAAACCGATGCCTCCAAAAAGTTTGTCGACGATGCCACGAATTTTCCAGAGTAAATTGGAACTGTACCATCCGTTTTTTCCTCCCAAAGCCCAAATCTTATCCAAAGTTTTATGTCTGTTGACAAGCGTGCCTTGCTGCAAGTCTTTAAAACAACCATAATGTGGGATGTTGATGTGCTTGGATAGTTTTTTGTCGAGACGTCCGCTGATTATGGAGTCTTTCCAACTAGAAATCAAAACGTTTTGCTCGATGGTGCCAAAAGCATTTTTTACGGCTTCCTTGTAGGAAATGGGTTGAATGTCTAATAGTGTTGTGAGGTTGTTGGGTTTTCCGATTATTTCTACTTTCATGCTGTCCACCAAAGCTGCGGCCAATTTGTAAGAGGTCGATGTGACAAAATACAGCCAGTAAGACGAAAGTTTGGGTGTCATGACCGGAACAGTGTGAATGCTTCGTTTGAGGCCTCTAACCTCCGAAAATTGCTGCAACATTTTTTTATAGGTAAGGATTTCTGGCCCACAGATATCAAAGGATCCGTTGAAGAGTTCTTCTTTCATCAGTGACTTGTTTAAGAATTGGGCGACATCTCTTATGGAAATCGGTTGTGTTCTTGTGTTGAGCCATTTTGGGGCAATCATAACGGGGAGTTTTTCCGATAAGTCGCGAATGATTTCAAAGGAAGCACTTCCGCTTCCGACAATGATTCCTGCTTTTAGTGTGGTGAGTGCATAGCTGTCGGATTGAAGTGTATGTTCCACTTGTTTTCGTGAATCCAAGTGCTTTGAAAGTTCTGTGCTGTTGGTGATGCCACTCAAATAGATAGTTTGCTTTGCTTGCGTCTTTTCTAAGTAGTTTTTAAAATTGATAGCACACCTCTTTTCCAATGCTTGAAAATCTTCCCTGGAGGTAGACATGGAGTGGATGAGGTAGTAGGCTGCGTCTAGGTCTTTTGGGAAGTGGAGTTCTGGTTTGTCTTCCAGAAAGTCAATCTCCAAAAATGTGATAAGTGGATGGTTTTTGTAGGTTTCTGGAACACGCATCAAGTCGCGAACACAACAAATGAGTTCGTGGTTTTGATCCAATAATAGCGGGATCAATCTTTTGGCGATGTAGCCTGTTGTCCCTGTGATGAGGATTTTCATAAGTTCTCTTTTGGACGCTGGTAGGCTTGTCTTTTCGGGCTTTTTGGGATGGCATAGCCGTCCAGTCCATTGATGGCCGCGATGTTGCCTTTGCTCAAATTGATAAACAAGTCTTCTTCGAGAAGACTTTCTTCTACGTACAGTCTTTCTACTTCTGCTAAGACCAAGAGCGTTCCGTTGGCTTTGATATGGTGTTCCTCCAAATACCGCATGGCGAGCTGAATGGGGGCACCTTTTACAAAAGGCGCTGACCAACCTTCTTTGTATTCGGCTTCCAAGGAAGTTCTGTCAAATTCGGAAACTTCTTTTGGGTATTTTGCAGAAGTGTGGTGAGCGTCTTCTACAATCGACTCAAAAATAGGATTGAGTGTAAAGATACCTGTTTCTTTGATATTGTCATATGTATTTCTCGCGACCGTTGTAGGTCTTAGCACAAAACCAAAAATAGCTGGGCTGGATCCGTAATGGGTCACAGAGCTGAACACAGCCAGGTTGGTTGTGCCGTTGCTGCAAGAGGAGCCAATCAGGTTGGCAGATTTGTATCCGGTGGCACTGTTGACCAAATTTATTTTTTCAAGGTAAGGAAGCCCTTTTATTTTTGCTTTGTCGAAGAGAACCATAGAGATTTGTCTTAGTAGTTGTTGATTTTTACCCGTTGGGCTTTTAAGTCATGCATCAAATTATAGAGACCAAAAAAGGTCCTGTTGATGTAGATAAAATGCTTGGATCCCCGATTGCCATTCATGTCTTTTAATTCAGCACTTTTGGCGTACTTGGCTCCCAAGTCCGCAATTTTTCCAAAAAAATCACCGTCAGAAAAATCAAAGTATTCTTCTTGGAAGGGTTGGGTAAACAAACTCAACATTTCGTGAAACAAGGCTTTGAAAAATACAATTTCTTTTGGGGAATCGTCGCGTCTTAAAATTTCGAGTTCGTATAGTTTGTTTTCAAAAACATCCGGATTGTCAATGTTCTCTTTTTTTGCCAATTCAAAGTAAGGTACGTAAAAATCTTCTGGAATGGTTTTCATACATCCAAAGTCAATGACGATCAACTCGTTCTTTGGACTGATCAGAAAATTGCCAGGATGCGGATCTGCATGTACTTTTTTAAGGCTGTGAATTTGGTACATGTAGAAATCCCACAAAGCTTGTCCAAGTTGGTTTCCAATGTCAGCGGCAAAAGGTTTTTGAGTAAACTCGGACAAATGCAAGCCTTCCATCCAGCTCATTGTCAAAATTCTTTCTGTGGAAAGTGTTTTGTAGTAGGTGGGGAATTTTAAGTTGGGAATGTGTCCACAGGCAGCAGCGATTTCTTCACTCTGTTGAAATTCGAGGTGGTAGTTCGTTTCTTCTGTCAGTTTTTCTTCCACTTCTTCAAAATACTTGTCAGAGTCTTTTCCTTTGATATTGAACATCTTGATAGCGATAGGTTTGACCAATGCCAAATCGGAAGAAATGCTATCGGAAATTCCTGGGTATTGAATTTTTACAGCCAAGGTTTCTCCTTTGTATTCTGCTTTGTGAACCTGGCCGATACTCGCCGCATTGACTGCTTCTAAATTAAAATCATCAAAAATTTCGTAAGGGTGTTTCCCAAAGTACTTCTTGAAAGATTTGACTACCAACGGCGCAGACAAGGGTGGGACTGAGAATTGAGACAATGAAAATTTTTCAACATAAGCTCTTGGCAAAATGTTTTTTTCCATGCTCAGCATTTGGGCTACTTTCAAAGCGCTTCCTTTCATTGTCTTTAAGCCATTGTAGATGTCTTCAGCATTCGATTCGTTTAACTTTTCTTTGGCTTCTTCTTCCGATTGTACCAGTTTGTTTCCATAAAATTTTACGTAGTTGACGCCAATTTTGGCGCCAGTTTGAACCAGTTTGGAGGCGCGTTGTATTTTGGAAGTGGGGATGTGGTCGATGGTTTTCATAGCAATTTCTTAGAGTTTAAAATTCATGCGTTCTTTGACGATAAATTTCCCGAGGTCTATAAAGCTTTTGACCGTCTGTGTGTTCATGGCGTCGAAACTTGCTTGAACGCTTTTTTCAATCAACACATCTGTTTTTTCAAAGGATGGGGAACTGTCTTCCATCCAAAATTTTAGGGTAATTAATAATTGCAGCCAAAAGAATTCTTCCCTGCCTTTTTCTTGTATTTTTTCAATTCCTTCTTGTTTGAAGTCAATCGTTTCGATGTCAAGGGTTTTGATGAAATTTTTAAAATGGGTTCGCAAACCGCTCAGTGTGCCCATGTTTTTTAAAGTACTGCCATTTTGATTCAATGCCATAAGAACATAACTCCTGTTTACTGTAAGTATTTCAAAAAAGGTAAAATACAAGCTCAACACTTTGTTGCGAGCATCGAAATCTTTGAAATCTTCGTTTTTGGCAAGTAGTTCCAACGAATTTTCTAGAAAGAGCGAAAAAATTCTCCTTTCTAATTTTTCAAAATTGCCAAAGTAACCGTAAAAAACTCCTTCTTCAATATCCAGTTCTTTGCAAAACTTATGTATAGATGCTGGTTTTTTTCCATGATCCAAGACAGTTTCAATGTACTTTGAAACCAATTTGTGTTCGTCTATTTTTATTTTTGTAGCCATAATTTGATTGTTTGAAACAAAAATACAAAATGTTTAACATATTTACGCATAAGTTAAACAAAAATAATGTAAATTTACAGTGTTAATTAAATATCCATATATAATGAGAACAATCTTAATCGTTGGAGGCAGTAAAGGAATCGGCAAAGCCCTTGTCGATTTGTTAGTGCCCAACACAAAAGTGATTTCAATGAGTCGATCGCCTTTGGATTTGTCACACGAAAACTTAGAACAACATTTGTGCGATGTCTTGTCAGACAATTTGCCTGATTTGGAAGCTTTGGATGCCTTGGTCTATTGTCCAGGGAGCATCAATCTCAAGCCTTTTGGTCGTTTGCAAGCTGATGATTTTAGAGATGATTTTGAAATCAATGTGATGGGAGCTGTTCGTGTTATGCAAAAATACGCGCCGGTTTTGAAAAAAGGAAAGCATCCGAGCGCCTTGCTTTTTAGTACAGTTGCCGTGAAGATGGGCATGCCATTTCACGCCAGTATTGCTGCTGCCAAAGGGGCCGTAGAGGGATTGGTAAAATCTTTGGCGGCAGAATTTGCTCCACACATTCGAATCAATGCGATTGCACCAACTATTACGGACACCACTCTCGCTTCCAAAATTTTGCGAAATGACCGCATGAAAGAGATGAGTGCAGAACGACATCCGATGAAAAAATATTTAGCAGCTCCAGAAGTAGCTGCGATGGCCGATTTTTATATTTCAGACAAGTCCACTGCTGTATCGGGACAAATCATCCCTTTGGATTGTGGTTTGGTAACTCTTAAAATTTAAATGACATGTTTCAATTATTCAAGAAAAAATCAAAATTAGAGCAATTGCAAAAATCCTACGAGAAGTACATGAGAAATCATTATTTGCTTTCCAAGTCTAACCGCAGGGAGAGTGACAAGGAATTTGCCAAAGCGGAACAAGTGCTCAAACAAATAGAAGCGCTTGCCGTCTCTTAAAATTACTTTGCGATGACTTTGAAAAAACCAGACACGGTCGTGTACAATTCACAATCCGAGAGTTACGATGCTTCTGTAAAACCCTATGGGACAGATTTGGGAGCTCCGGTTATTGAAGTGTTGGATACCGTAGCGTGGAAAAACAAAAATGTCCACTTGGTCAACGCCCAGTTCAAAGCCAAATACGCGGCCTTAAAGGAGGCTTTCGACCTCCTTCTGACTGAGTTTGAATACAACGACATGATCTATGCGTCCAAATTCAATTTTGAACCCATCGTAGGCAAAGTTTACCATCTTTACAGAGACAAAAAAAGTGCGTTGTTTTTGTCTCTCATAGCTCCCCAAGAATGTCGTTTCGATTTTGTGGGCAGTTTTTATCTAAACGACGACAAGGTCTGGATAAAAAAATGAAACAGTTCTTTAGATGACGTCAAAACTTTTTTTGGAAAAGCGTTTTTCCATTCCCTTGTATTTGTTGCTTAATTTTAGTGCGCTTGGCATTGGCAGTTGGTTGATGAATGACGGGCCTGTTTCCGATTGGTATTCCAGTTTGAACAAAGCCCCTTGGAGCCCTCCGGGTTGGGTCTTTGGGTTTGCTTGGACCACAATCATGCTTTGTTTTTCGTTGTACATGTCTTGCCTGACAAGGGCAATTCCTTCCAAAAGAGTATTTGTTCTTTTTGCGGTTCAATGGGTGTTAAATACTTCCTGGAATTTTGTTTTTTTCAACCGACATTGGGTGTTGTTAGGCCTGTTGGTTCTGCTGCTCCTTACAGCGCTTCTTGGCTACCTGATGACAGCATACAAGTCTCTTTTAAAAGGTCACACTCTCTTGGTGCTTCCCTATTTTATTTGGTTGTTGGTGGCCATTTCATTGAATGCTTATGTGCTATTTTGGAACAAGCTGTAAGTTTTTTTAGACTTGCAAACCGCTGCTGATTTTTGAACAATGCATCTGTTTCAGGAGCAAATACATACAGCTTGGCCTGTAATGCGTATATTTTTATTAAATTTGCATCCTGTTCGAGGAGGATTTGTATTGCTGCTAATAGGCGGGTGTTTTTTAACTACGTACACGCTTTGCCAACGATCGGATCCTAAGTTTATCGTAAAACCAAAAAGTCCAACTCAGGCAAACAATAGTCAAATGGCAAAATTTGAATTAAAGCTCCCTAAAATGGGAGAAAGTGTTGCAGAAGCAACCGTAACATCTTGGTTGAAAGAAGTGGGTGATTTTATTGAAGCCGATGAGTCTGTCGTTGAAATCGCAACTGACAAGGTGGATTCGGACGTTCCCTCTGAAGTTTCAGGTACCTTGGTACAAATACTACACGAAAAAGATGCGGTTGTTCAAGTAGGACACACACTTGCGATTATAGAAACTGAAGGAGGTGTTGAAGCAGAGCCTGTTGAGGAACAAGTTCCCTCAGCAGCAATAAGTGCTGCGGTTGAAGAAGTAGAAAAAGAAATTGAAAAAGCAGCAGCCATCAACGAAACACCGAGCGCAGTTCCTGTGATTCCGACAGATCGTTTTTATTCCCCTTTGGTAAAAAACATGGCTTCTAAGGAAGGGATCTCTGCGGAGGAACTGGAAAAAATACCGGGATCCGGAAAAGATGGACGTGTGACCAAATCGGACATGCAGGCCTATCTTAGAAATCGTCCAAAAACAAAGCAGATGCGTTCTGATGCAACTGCTCCAAAAATAAATACACCTTCAAAAACGATTCCGCTCTCTGTTTCAGGAGAAGACGAGTTGATTGAGTTGAGTAGAATGGGCAAAATGATTTCAGATCACATGATTCATTCTGTTCAAAAGTCAGCACATGTTCAGTCTTTTATTGAGGTGGATGTGACCAATTTGGTGACTTGGAGAAACCGAAGCAAAAATCTTTTCTTTGAAAGAGAAGGTGAGAAATTGACATACACACCCGTTTTTATGATGGCTGTGGCACAAGCAATCAAAAAACATCCTTTGGTGAACCTTTCATTTGACGGAGACAAAAGTGTTGTGATTCGGAAAAACATCAATTTAGGAATGGCAGCAGCTTTGGGCAATGGAAACTTAATCGTCCCTGTCATCAACAACGCAGATGAATTGAACCTGATCGGAATGGCAAAGGTGGTGAATGATTTGGCATTGCGTGCCAAGAACAACCAATTGAAGCCCGATGAAATTCAAGGCGGTACTTATACGGTGACCAATGTCGGTGGTTTTGGAAGTTTGTTTGGTACTCCGATCATCAACCAACCAGAGGCTGCAATATTGGCTTTGGGGGCGATTCGTAAAGTTCCGGCGGTCATCGAAAGTCCTGAAGGGGACATGATTGCCATTCGCCACAAGATGTTTTTGTCTCATTCTTATGACCACCGTGTCATCAACGGTGCTTTAGGAGGTTTGTTTATCAAGTTCATCAAAGACTATTTGGAAGCTTGGGACGCAGAGGGTGATTTTTAGGTTCACATCAACTAAAGGCTTTCTTGTTGGAAATTTTACTTGAAAACACCTTCGATGACAGTACCCGAATTGCCGTTCGTGAATTCTATCTGAAGCAAATTGGCGAGCGTAGGCGCAATGTCAATGATCGGGTGGTACTTTTTTGAGTGTCCTTTTCGAATTCCTTTTCCATAAAAAATGACCGGAACATGGGTGTCGTAGCTATACCCACTTCCATGACCTGTTCCTGTATTTTTATAATATCCTCCAAGGGTTGCTGGCTTTGGTATAAATATGATGTCTCCAGAAATTTTTTGGTTGTAGCCTTCTTGAATCAAATGCAAGATTCCGCTTGTATAAGAAGTGTTTTGTAATGCGTGTGCAGTGACCGTTTTGTATATCCGATCGAAATCAATAATGGCATCAGCCAAGTAATTCTCGACCTTTCGAATGTCTAAATCCAAGTCTTTAAGGGTGCTCCTGCGAAGGAATATTTGATGGTTGGAAATGTTTTCAATCAAGGTTTTCGTTCCGTATTTTTCCATAGCCAGCCTTCTGACAAAAGCCGCAAACGCAGTATTGTCTAGATAACCTGCAGGAATCTTTAATTTTTTGAGGTAGTTTGGCACTTGAGCGGCTGCGTGATCAGCTGTTAAAACAAGCGTGTATTGATTTTTTCCAATCTGCTTGTCCAAGAATTTCAACAACCTTGCAATTTCCAAGTCCATGCGAATGTAGGTGTCCTCGATTTCTTTGGAATCCACTCCGTATTTGTGGCCGATTTTGTCAGTACTCGAATAGCTAATGCTTAGAAAGTCGGTAGCTGAGCTCCTTCCCAAAGACTCTCCTATAATAGCGGCTTCTGCAAAATCCGTGGTAAAAGTGTTTCCAAAAGGAACTTGTGGTAGCATGTCGTAATTTTGATTTGTTTTTCTCAGACGAGGCAGGTCATGAGGAAATACAGGAGCTGTTTCCCCGACAAACAGCCCTTCGTAAGGGTTGTCGTCTTCGATACTCTCCGTATAGCTTTCAAGAGCTGAATAGGGGGTCCAAAGTTGGTTTAAATAAGCGTTGGCTTTTCCGTTGTTGTTGAAATCTTCCACCCATTTAGGCAGCGCATTTAAATAGAAGCTGCTCGAAATCCATTTTCCTTGATCGGCACCTTCGTACCAATAAGCGGCGTTAGCGGTATGACCTGCAGGCAGAATGGCAGAACGGTCTTTGATGGAAATGCCAATCGTCTTGCCACGCATGTTTTGCGCCAACCGAAGTTGGTCTGCAAGGGTAGTGGTTTGGAGTCGATAGGGAGATCTTTGGCCATTTGTAGATACAGATCCTACAGTTTGGTAGCGTGCGTCATCCACACAGTAAATTCTTTTTTGCAATGAGCTGTCGTACCAATCGTTTCCAACAATGCCGTGATTGGCAGGGGTGGTGCCTGTAAACACCGAACTGTGTCCGACTGCGGTATAAGTGGGAATGTAGTTAAAGTGTGCATTTTCGAGATGAAATCCATTTCGCAGCAAACGTTTGAATCCATGGTCTCCGTATTTGTCTGCAAAGCGTACAAGGTAGTCGTAGCGCATCTGGTCAATGACAATCCCAACCACCAATTTGGGGCGGTTGTTTTGCTGAGCGAAAAGTTGAAAGCCAATGCCTAAAAGGGCAATAAATAAAAAAAAAGAAACTGATTTTTTCATAAGGAAGTATGTTAATTGCCGTTTTTTTTGAAACAAGGTTCTTGTTTGTTACGCCCTTTCTTGATGTTCAACAAGTTCCTTTCGTAAAAGTACAAATGTAAATAAAAACAAAAGGGACGTTTGGCTTTTTAAAATGTTAAATTTTGTCAGTACCAAAGTTTTAGAAACCTAAATTTAAAGAGACGCACCTTTATAGAGTGCTTATAATTTAATACTTTAGCAAAAAAAGCGGTACATGAATTATTTAGAACATGTTGGAAAGTATTTCTTGATGCTCAAACAGGTTTTTAAACGTCCACAAAAGCGGAGCGTTTTTGGAGCTGCTTTGTTTAGAGAGATTGAAGATTTAGGCTTGAAGTCTATCGGGATTGTTGCTTTTATCTCTTTTTTTGTAGGTGGAGTTGTTTCCATTCAGACAGCGTTGAATGTCGAAAGTCCTTTGATTCCTAAATGGCTCATTGGTTTTGCGACCAAAAGGTCGATGATTTTGGAATTTGCACCTACTTTTGCTTCCATTATTTTGGCGGGAAAAGTAGGTTCGTTTATCACTTCCAGCATTGGGACGATGCGAGTCACCGAACAGGTAGATGCCTTGGAAGTCATGGGTGTCAACTCATTAAATTATTTAGTTTTGCCTAAAATTATTGCGGCTCTTTTGTTTTATCCTTTGTTGGTCTTTTTGGCAATTTTTTTGGGGATTTTTGGAGGTTGGGTTGCGGGTGTTTTGACAGATCTCTTTCATTCTCTGGATTACATCACTGGGATTCAAATGGATTTTGATCCTTTTTTGATTAAATATGCATTTATCAAATCTGTTGTTTTTGCCTTTGTCATTGCAACTATTCCGTCTTACCATGGCTACTATGTCAAAGGGGGGGCTTTGGAAGTAGGGAGAGCAAGTACCCAAGCAGTAGTTTGGACCAGTGTCGTGATTATTTTACTAAACTATTTTTTAACTCAATTGCTTTTAGGATAGATGATTACTGTAGAAAATATACACAAAAGTTTTGGAGATAACAAGGTCTTGAAAGGGATTGATGCTACTTTTGAACGAGGGAAAACCAGTTTGATCATCGGTCAAAGTGGATCTGGAAAAACCGTTTTTCTCAAATCACTGTTGGGTTTGTTTCAGCCGGAACTGGGCAGCATTTCTTTTGATGGAAGCATCAGCAAAGAGATGAGCGATGGTCAGAAACGACAGCTTCGACAAGACATGGGGATGGTTTTTCAAGGCAGTGCGCTGTTTGACTCTCTGAGTGTAGAAGAAAACATCATGTTTCCTATCAAAATGTTTGCGAACCAAACGCGTTCAGAAATGTTGGATCGGGTCAATGCAGTTTTAAAAAGAGTCAATTTAGAAAATGTCAACTCTAAATTGCCTGCGGAACTTTCAGGAGGGATGCAAAAGCGGGTGGCCATCGCACGTGCCATCGTGATGAATCCCAAATATTTGTTTTGTGACGAACCGAATTCTGGTTTGGATCCCAAAACAGCCATTGTCATCGACAATTTGATTCAAGAAATCACCAAAGAATACCAAATTACAACTGTAATAAATAGCCATGACATGAACTCTGTGATGGAAATTGGCGAAAAAATCCTCTTTTTAAAAGACGGGTTAAAAGCGTGGGAAGGAAGTAACAAAGAGATCTTTAAAACTGATAATGAATCGGTTGTAGATTTTGTGTATAGTTCCAATTTATTTAAGAAAGTTCGCCAAGTTTATTTGGACGAAACTAATTGAGCAAAAGGTTTGTTTTATTGGATTATCCCTGTATATTTGCAGCCGCTAAAACGAATAAAATTATGACCTGGTAGCTCAGTTGGTAGAGCATCTCCCTTTTAAGGAGAGGGTCCTGGGTTCGAGCCCCAGCCCGGTCACTAAAAATTTACTTTTTTTTATTGAATTTTGGTGAGATACTCAAGTGGCCAACGAGGGCAGACTGTAAATCTGCTGCGCAAGCTTCGAAGGTTCGAATCCTTCTCTCACCACCACATTTTTTTAAAGGACCTGGTAGCTCAGTTGGTAGAGCATCTCCCTTTTAAGGAGAGGGTCCTGGGTTCGAGCCCCAGCCCGGTCACAGATGCCCCTTATTTTTATGAGGGGCATTTTCGTTTTCCTACTATTAATAGGTGACTGAATATTTCCTTGTTTTAGGGTGTTGTGCGGGTGATTGGCCTTTGCTATCTTTGATTGAGCGAAAACAGAAACACCAACCCCCCCCCCTCACAAATTTTTCTTAAACTCCTCCAATTTTTTTCGTAAGCACCTCTATATGGGTGCTTACGTTTTTAAACCATTGTACTGGAATTCGGTTGTAAGTTGATCTTTTTCTTTAAGACATGCTTGGTAGATGCGTTATTAGGGACAAAAAGTTGGGCGCTGCCTCTTGGGGTAATAGTTGAGAATACCCTTTTAAAGTTTGCCTGTTTATAGGGAGTTGGCAAAAATTAACCGTTGAAATGCACAAACAATAATTATTAATTTTAAAACGGTAAAATGAAAAAACCACAAAAATTGCTATTACTAGCATTGACAAGTTTAACAATCTACTCTTGTAAAGATGAAATACAAGAACTGAGTGAAGCCAATGCTGAAAATGATTTAATAACCGCTAAAAATGTACAAGTTATAGATTACAAAGGATTAAAAGTAAATCATAGATTTAGTACTCCTGTTGAGGAATTAGAATTAAATTTAGATGAAACAGGAAACAAAACAATGTACACTCACATTAAAAGATCTAAAACCCTCACACCAAAAACAAATGGTGCAAATGGTTCTGCATCTTTATTAGAGTTACCTAACGAAGATATAATTATTGAAGCTACAAAAGAGATTGTAGAACTATTTCCTTACAACTATGAAAAAGAGCCTATTTTTAAGAGGCATGATATACATAATCTTTTAGATACTTTACCTGTAGGTGTACAAATAACACTACTACAGAATAAAAAAATTGCTTCTATATTAAAGCAGGAAAGCAAAGATTTTGAGGCACATCAAGAAAAAGCAAAAGAATTTCATAAAGTTCAATAGAAACGAAAGATGGATATGATACACCATGACTTTAAAGGTTTATCTGATGAACAAATAGAAAATAATATTGAAATCATAGATGAATATTATAAAAAGAATATGAACTATGAAATTTTGAAAACTTCGGAATCTGAACTAACATCAAAAACTCCTAGAGTAAATAAAATTTCAAAAGCTAATTACTATCCTAGCAATGAAGCTTGTATTTTATGGAAATCAGGAACTTTGGCTAATGCGTTAACTGTAAGAAATGCTGGAGAAGATGCTACAAATATTGCGAATAATCACTTCCCAAATATGTCTACTACGGACACTAGAAATGATGCAATGAGGCATATTATGTGGAATGTTCTTTTAGCTAAATATTATTTTACACTTAGCTCTGCAAGAAGCACGAGAACAGATTTTGCTAAGCGAGTTACTGATGCCAATGAAGAATGTGGAAGTAACCCAATTGACACTAAAGAAATGGACTATCATAACAACACTATTGGTAGAGATGTTTATTGGGATAATACTGGTACTAAAAAAATATTAGGTGTGACAGTTGGTGTAAATGAAGCTTCTACAGCGACTTATACGAATGATGCATTGAACAGAGTGAATAATAAAAGTTGTTATATTGTGAAAACTAAAAGTAATAATTATCCCGAAGAACTTTTAAATACTAATAAAACTGATGAAGAAGTACGTCAAAAAATACTACAAACAAGTGATGAAACAGTAGTATACATTCAAGGACCAATTGCTAACAGTTTAAATTTAACTTTAGAAGAAATAACACATGTAGATGGTGATTCTTGGAAAGATTTTTCAATATGTGAAAGAAATAATGTGTCCAAACCATGGAAAGAAACACAATATTACTACTGGCCTTTTAATCAACAAATTGCACATCATATGGGTTACTTTGCACAATTCTATGATCCAAATACGGGTCTTTTTAAAGTACCTTATTATGAGTATAATTCTTGTGTTAGAGATGTAAATTTTAAATGTTTTAGACTATGAAAAAATTAATATGGGGTTTTATGACAATTGCCACTTTCTTGATACAATCTTGTAATTTACCAAATGAAATTACTGAACCAAGACAAAACGGAATCAAGTTTGAAATTATAAATAGTACAAACCTTGAATATGAAAATACTAAAGTTATTATTGGTGGAATCGACCATGATAGTGAATTTATAGAAATTGAAAGTTATACATTACCTAAAATAACAAAAGGCACACAACAAATACTTGACGGTTTTGATAATAAAAGGTGGAAAC
>Ga0209504_1001198_pt1 | contig 20399 bp, 22 predicted proteins | sample COGITO_mtgs_1005_FD_184791 | JGI IMG/M metagenome (GOLD analysis project Ga0209504, IMG submission 184791) | Pelagic marine microbial communities from North Sea - COGITO_mtgs_100511 (SPAdes) (version 2) | ecosystem: Environmental > Aquatic > Marine > Epipelagic ...
AAGTACCTGGCCAAACACGGCAGCCAGCTTGGCGGCCTGTCCGCGCCGCGCTTTTTGCGCATGATTGGCAAGGATACGTTCGTCCCCAGCGATGACATGGTCGCGGCATTAAAGGCGCAAAAGATCATCGATAAGGTGCCAACCAGCCTTAAAGAACGCGCCGCCGTGCAGGCAGCGTTTAATGAGTGGCATGAGCAGAGCGGTCGGCCACTGTGTCAGCTGTCAGTGATGCTGGCGCATACCGTCAACCACTGAGTAGGTAGTTGAGGGGAGGGTGGATGACGCTTTCCATCCACCATGGCGCTGTTGCGGTGGACGATAAGAGCGTCGTCCACCCTACGCACGAGGGTTCGAGATGGACGAGGTCATTGCCCGTGTTGCCCAGGCAATCGTAGCGGCTGAGCGCATCCTGCTGATTACCGGTGCCGGGCTGTCCGCCGATTCCGGTTTGCCCACCTATCGCGGCCTTGGCGGGCTGTACAACGGCCACACCGTCGAAGGTTTGCCAATTGAAGAAGTCTTGTCTGGCTCGATGTTGCAACGTGCCCCGGCGCTGTGCTGGAAATACCTGGCCGAGCTGGGCAAGGCGTGCCTGAGTGCACAGGCCAATGCAGGGCATTACGCGATTGCCGAGTTGCAGCGTAGAAAGCCTGAGTGCTGGCTGCTGACTCAGAACATTGATGGCTATCACCGTGCGGCAGGCAGCCCGATGGAGCGGGTGATCGAGATTCATGGTGAGCTGGCGCCGTTGTATTGCCAGTCCTGCGGTGCTGTCGACACTGAACTGGCAGAACACTTGAGCCGACCGTTGCCACCTAGGTGCGCGCAATGCGCTGGAGTGCTGCGTCCACCCGTGGTGTTGTTCGAGGAGATGCTCCCCGAGCAGGCTATCGACACTCTCTATGCTGAAGTGCGTAAAGGCTTCGAAGTGGTGATCAGTATTGGTACCAGCGCCAGCTTCCCGTACATCGTTGAACCACTGCTGCGTACGCACCAGAACGGCGGCTTCACCGTGGAAATCAACCCGCAGCGCACCGATCTCAGCGGCCGGGTGGATGTGCACCTGCAAGGGCGGGCGTTAGATGTTTTGCCGGAACTACTGAGTCACATTTAGAGCCATAGAATTTGCAAATGCATCCCATAGAGGGCATAGTCGCGCTCTTGTGAAATTCACCGACACGGCCGTGCCCATGCTAAAACGCCTCGCACCCCTCGTGCCTATTGCACTCTCCCTGGTTCTGGCCGCTTGCGCCAACCACGGTTCGCAGCCTGAATTGGCCACTCAATCTACGGTGTTCTCCTCGACTGATTTAGCCGAGTTTGATGAACAAGCCAAAGAAGCCGCCCTCGGCGACTTCACCGAAGAAAAATCCTACAAGCTCCCACAACTAGCGGACGGCATTCTGTCTCACGGCTTGTCGTTGGTAGGCACCCGTTACCGTTACGGCGGCAGCTCGGTGAAGTCGGGTTTTGATTGCAGTGGTTTTATCGGTTACCTGTTCAAAGAAGAGCTGGGCATGAAACTGCCACGCTCGTCCCGCGACATGATCAATATCGATGCGCCGTTGGTCGAGCGTGACGAGTTGGAGCCGGGCGATTTGCTGTTCTTCAGCACCAATGGCCGTAATCGTGTCAGCCATGCCGGTATCTACATGGGTGATAACCAGTTTATCCATTCCAGCAGCAGTCGCAGCGGCGGCGTACGGGTCGATAACCTGGATGATCGCTACTGGTCGCGTACCTTTATCGAAGCCAAGCGTGCTCTGGCGCTGGCGCCAAGCGACTCGGTTGTACGCCATCCTTGAGCCCTGTAAGTGGCAGCTGAATCTGTTCGGCTGCCGCGATTAAGCGATACGCCAAGCCCATCTCGATAGTTTTCAACAACCTGCCAAGCAAAGCTAAAGCTTGCACTACGATGTGCAAGCCGGCAGAGTAGGCGCATCCCGGCTCAGGATCGCTCGTCCATGACCGCTATTGCTCGTTTCATCTTGATTGCACTTGCCGCGCTGCTCAGCGCCTGCTCCAGTAATCCGCCTGCACCCCCCCCACAACCGGTCGTATATGCACCGATCAGCAGCTTTAACGGCAATGCTGATGATGTGCTGTTTCGCGCCCTCGGTCTGGTTGGCACACCCTATCGCTATGGCGGTAATACCCCGGACGGCGGCTTCGACTGCAGCGGTTTGATTGGATTTGTCTATCGTGATGCAGCCGGTATTCGCCTGCCGCGCTCGACTCGCGAACTGATCAGTATGCGCGCCCCGACTGTCGGCCGTGACCGCCTGCAAAGTGGTGATCTGCTGTTCTTCGCCACCAATGGCGGCAGTCAGGTCAGCCACGCCGGCATCTATGTCGGCAATGGCCGCTTTGTTCACGCCCCCTCGAGCGGCGGTACCGTGCGTCTGGACAGCCTGAGCAACAGTTACTGGCAACGCACTTACCTGAATGCTAAACGTGTATTCACCCCGGAATTGGCGCGCAACCCCTGACAGTTGCCGTATGCAGTTGGAGTTAGCATGACCAACCGAACGCTCAATCTCGATACCGCGCTGTACCAATACCTGCTGGATGTCTCCCTGCGTGAAACACCGCTGCTCAAACGACTGCGTGAAGAAACTGCGCAGCTGAGTACTGCGCGTTGGCAGATTGCCCCCGAGCAGGGTCAATTTATGGCCTTGTTAGTGCAGCTGACAGGCGCGCGGCGGATTGTTGAAGTTGGCACCTTTACCGGTTACAGCGCTATTTGCATGGCCCAAGCCATGCCTGAAGATGGTCACTTGATCTGCTGTGACATTCCCGGCGAGTACAACGCCACGGCTGAACGTTACTGGCGTGAAGCAGGGCTCAGTGCGCGTATTGAACAACGCCTAGCCCCTGCGCTACAGACCCTGGCAGCGCTGGAGACTGAAGGTCTCGCTGGCAGTATCGATCTGCTGTTTATCGACGCCGACAAAGCCAATTACCCAGCCTATCTGGAACATGCCCTGCGCCTGGCGCGTCAAGGTGGGCTGATCCTATTCGATAACACCCTGTGGAGCGGCCGCGTGCTTGAGGAAAACCCTGAGAGCGCGGACACCCGAGCGATTCAGGCGCTCAATCTGGCGCTGCGTGACGACCCGCGCATTGACCTGTCCCTGTTGCCGCTAGGCGATGGCCTGAGCCTGTGTCGTAAACGCTAAGTCTTTACCACCTGTATGCCCGAACCGATTCGTCTGCCCGAACAACCCGATGCCTGCGAGCTCTGTAGCCGTGCTGCAGCCCTGACGCGCCACCATCTGATCCCCAAGGCGCTGCACAACAAGGTTTATGTGCAGAAGCGCTTCGCTAAAAGTGAACGCATCAGCGCCACGCTCTGGGTTTGTCGCGCCTGTCACAACCAGATCCACCGCTTGTTCAGCGAAAAGGAACTGGCGCTGACCTACAACAATCGCGACAGCCTGCTCAGTGATGAGCGTCTGTGCACCTTTGTTGAGTGGCTGGCCAGCAAGCCGGCGGGCTTTATGCCCAGGCATTGACCTGTCGCATCAATGGCTGGTTCTCGACTGTAAGCCGCGCATTCGTTTGACGCTTAATCGCGAACTCTCTACCCTTCGCGCCTTGTAGCAGGTGCCCCCGACGCTATGCGTGTGCGGGGTGAAACTGGGAAGTCGGTGCGCTGAGCGTGTTTACGTCAGTCATTCCGACGCTGCCCCCGCAACGGTAAGTGAGTTAAACGCCGCTATTGCCACTGTGCTGAACGCATGGGAAGGCGCGGCTTAGAACCTTTTTATGATCTGGCTCGCTAGATCATAAGTAGTTTCTGAGAGCTATAAGGCTCGCTCACAAGCCCGGAGACCGGCCTGTTGCAGTCCACGGCATCGCGGAGGGCGATGGCTGGCGCGTGCCTGACGCTATGCGTGGGCCCGCGCTTGCTGTTTCTTCGCCTGCTTATTTCAGCCAGATCGCCTTGGGGCGGTGGAGCATGCGATGACTGAATCGATTGAGCGTGACGCCCGACACAAGGCGCGCATGGCCCGCAAGAAAACCCTTATCGACGAAAAGATCGCTCAGGCTCAGGACGAATACGGCCTGCTGCTGGTGCACAGCGGCAACGGCAAAGGTAAGAGCAGCAGCGCCTTTGGCATGGTCGCGCGCGCCTTGGGCCACGGCCTCAAAGTTGGCGTGGTGCAATTTATCAAGGGGGCGGCCAGCACTGGCGAAGAAACCTTCTTTCGCCGTTTCCCCGATGAGGTCAGCTATCACGTAATGGGCGAGGGCTTTACCTGGGAGACCCAGGATCGCCAGCGTGATATCGACAAGGCTCGCGAGGCCTGGGCGGTGGCGGCGCAGCTGCTAAATGACCCAGCCGTTGGCCTGGTGGTGCTGGATGAACTGAATATCGCGCTGAAATACGGCTACCTGGAACTCGACGCGGTGCTCGCCGATATCGAAGCGCGGCCGCTGCTACAGCATGTGGTGGTGACTGGGCGTGGCGCATTGCCGGGGATGATTGAGGCGGCGGATACCGTCACCGAGATGAGCCTGGTCAAGCATGCGTTCAAGGCTGGCGTGAAGGCTCAGAAGGGAGTGGAGTTTTAATGAGCGACTCCATCGCCCGTCAGTGCCCGGCACTCTTGATTGCCGCGCCGGCCTCCGGCCAGGGCAAGACCACGGTGACTGCAGCCTTGGCGCGCCTGCATACACGTCAAGGTAAACGCGTGCGGGTGTTCAAGTGCGGCCCGGATTTTCTCGACCCGATGATCCTGGCCCGCGCCAGTAGTGCGCCGGTGTATCAGCTCGACCTGTGGATGGTCGGTGCGGCGGAGAGCCGCCGGCTGCTCTGGGAAGCGGCGGGTGAGGCCGATCTGATTCTGATCGAGGGGGTGATGGGCTTGTTCGATGGCACGCCGTCGGCGGCCGACTTGGCGCGGCACTTCGGCGTACCGGTGCTGGCGGTGATCGATGGCTCGGCCATGGCGCAGACCTTTGGCGCCATGGCCCATGGCCTGGCAACCTTCCAGCCGGATCTGCCGTTCTCCGGCGTGCTCGGCAATCGTGTCGGCAGTACGCGGCACGGCGAAATTCTACGCGATGCGCTGCCGGCCTCGATTCGTTGGTACGGTGCATTGCCGCGCAGCGCCGAAGTCGGTTTGCCGAGCCGGCATCTGGGCTTGGTGCAGGCGGGCGAATTACTCGATTTGGATGCACGCCTGGATGCCGCCGCCGATGCCTTGGCCGCCAGCGCCGATACTTGCTTGCCGCCGCCGGTCAGCTTTGCGGCGCCCGAACAGGCCAGGCCCGCGCCGTTGCTCAAGGGCGTGCGGATTGGTGTTGCGCGCGATAGCGCCTTTGCCTTTCTCTATCAGGCCAATCTCGATCTGCTGCACGAACTGGGCGCTGAGTTGACGTTTTTTTCGCCGCTCAACGATAAGCAACTGCCTGCTATCGACAGCCTGTATTTGCCTGGTGGTTATCCGGAACTGCACCTGGCCACGCTTGAGGCCAATCAGCCCATGGCCGAGTCGATTCGCGCCCACCATGCGGCCGGTAAGCCGATTCACGCCGAGTGCGGCGGCATGCTCTATCTGCTCGATAAGCTGACTGACAAGCAGGGCGCGAGCGGGCAAATGCTTGGCTTGTTAAGTGGCGAGGCGACTCTGCAACCGCGCATGACTGCCATGGCCTTGCAGCAGGCCGAGCTGCCGGAAGGGCTGCTACGTGGCCACAGCTTCCATTACTCGGCGCTGACCAGTGAGTTGCAACCGCTGACCCGTGGCGAATGCCCGAACTACAAGCGCACCAGTGAGGCGGTCTATCGCCAGGGTCGACTGACGGCCTCCTATATCCACTTCTATCTGCCGTCCGACCCGGCTGCCGCCGCCGCGCTGTTTCTCCCCGGAGCGCCGGCATGAGTGAGCATGCCTTCAGCCCAGCAGAGCGGGCTGCGGTGTACCGCGCCATCGCCGAGCGTCGCGATATGCGCCATTTCAGCGGCGGTGAGGTGGCCCCCGAGCTGCTGGCGCGTTTGCTCGAGGCCGCGCACCAGGCTCCCAGCGTTGGCTTGATGCAGCCCTGGCGCTTTATTCGCATCACCCGCCCGGCCTTGCGTGAGTCGATTCACGGGCTGGTGGCAGAGGAGCGCGAGCTCACTGCCGAGGCGCTGGGCGAGCGCAGTGATGAATTTATGCAGCTAAAAGTCGAGGGCATTCGCGACTGCGCAGAATTACTGGTCGTGGCCCTGATGGAGGGGCGTGACGCCCATGTGTTTGGCCGCCGCACCTTGCCGGAAATGGACCAGGCATCCTTGGCCTGCGCCATCCAGAATCTTTGGCTGGCTGCGCGCGCCGAAGGGTTAGGCATGGGCTGGGTGTCGTTATTTGAACCCCAAGCTTTGGCCGATCTGCTTGGCATGCCGGCTGGCAGTAAGCCGCTGGCGGTGCTGTGCCTGGGGCCGGTAACGCAGTTTTATGCTGCGCCAATGCTGGTGCAGCAAGGCTGGGCCACGCCGCGACCGCTGAGCGAGTTACTGTTCGAGAACCAGTGGGGCACGCCGTGAGTGTGATACTTAGCACCTGCGCCGGGGTTGCCCTGGACGCAGTCTTTGGCGAATCCAAAGGCTGGCATCCGCTTGTAGCCTTTGGCCGCATGGCCGAGCGCATCGAGCAACGCTTCAACCCGGCGGGCGCTGGCTGGCGCAGTCATGGCGTAACGGCCTGGTGCCTGGCGGTGTTGCCGCTGACTCTACTGGTTTGGCTGCTGAGCCTGATCAGCGGGCTGGGCTGGATGGTGGAGATTATCGCGCTGTATGCCGCCCTGGGCCTGAAAAGCCTGGGTGAGCATGCGCTGCCAGTGGCGCAGGCACTGCGTCTGGGCGATCTACGTCTGGCCCGTGAGCGGGTCGGTTATATGGTCAGCCGTAATACGGCTGAGTTGGATGCCGCAGGCGTGGCCCGCGCGGGGACGGAGTCGGTGCTGGAAAACGGCAGTGATGCCGTCTTCGCCGCGTTGTTCTGGTTTGTTATTGCCGGTGCGCCGGGGGTGGTGCTGTACCGCCTGAGCAACACCCTGGACGCCATGTGGGGTTACCGTAACGCGCGTTTCGAACGTTTTGGCTGGGCCGCCGCGAAGATCGACGATGTGCTCAATTACCTACCGGCCCGGCTGGTGGCGCTGACCTACGCGCTGCTTGGCCGCACGACGCTGGCGCTGCGCTGCTGGCGAACCCAGGCGCCGCTGTGGGACAGCCCCAATGCCGGCCCGGTGATGGCGGCTGGGGCAGGTGCATTGGGCGTCAGCCTGGGCGGTGCGGCGGAGTATCACGGTGAATTGCATGTGCGACCTGATTTAGGCGCGGGGCCGCAACCTAAGGCCCGTGATATCGAACGGGCGCTCAACCTGGTCAACGGCGGCGTGCTGCTGTGGCTGGTGTTGCTGCTGTTGTGGGGCGTTTTCTATGCTTAAGCAAGGCGGGCTTGAACATGGTGGTCGTCTGCGCGCTGCGGCGCTGCGCTATGGCATTGCCGTGGCGTACTGGTTGGACCTGTCCACCGGCATCGCGCCTTACGGTTGGGCACTACCGGCAATTCCCGCGAGCGCTTGGGCGCGTTTGCCCGAGCAACAGGACGGCCTGGAGATTGCCGCCCGTGATTATTACGGCGTGGCCAACCTGCTGCCGGTGGCGGGCTCGCAGGCGGCCATTCAGGCGCTGCCGCGTTTGCGGCGCAATGCCACTGTCGGCATCGTTTCGCCCGCTTACGCCGAGCATGCTGCTGCCTGGCAGCGTGAGGGCCATCGTCTGTTAGCGATCAGCGAAGGCGCTATTGAGCGAGCGCTGGAGCGCCTGGATGTGCTGTTGTTGGTCAACCCGAACAACCCGACTGGGCGGCGCATTGAACCCCAGCGGCTGTTGGCTTGGCACGCGCGCTTGGCCGAGCGCGGTGGCTGGCTGGTGGTGGATGAAGCCTTTATCGATTGCACCCCTGAACACAGCCTGGCGGCCTTTAGCGACAGGCCTGGGCTGATCGTCTTGCGCTCGTTCGGCAAGTTCTTTGGCATGGCCGGGATTCGTCTGGGCTTTGTCCTGGCGCAGCCTGCTTTGCTGGAGCAGATGGCCGAGCTGCTTGGCCCTTGGGCGATCAGTGGGCCGAGCCGGGTGGTGGCCAGCGCATTGCTGCAGGACCAAGTCGGCCAGCACCAGCAGCGTGAGCGTTTGTTGGCCGATGGCGAACGCCTGGCCATATTACTCAGTACTCAGGGGCTGACGCCGACTGGCGGCTGTGCGCTGTTTCAGTTCTGCTGCATGGCGCGGGCGGCCGAGTTGCATGAGTTTCTTGCCGCTCGGGGCATTCTGACTCGGTTGTTCGAAACACCACAGAGTCTGCGTTTTGGCCTGCCACCTGATGAAGCGGGTTGGCAGCGTTTGCAGCAGGCGCTTGTCGCCTTTGCCGGAGCGCGAGCATGAGTACATTGATGGTGCAGGGCACCACCTCCGATGCCGGCAAAAGCACCCTGGTGACCGCGCTATGCCGCTGGCTCAAACGTCAGGGCGTTAGCGTGGTGCCGTTCAAACCGCAAAACATGGCGCTCAATAGCGCCGTGACCGCTGACGGTGGTGAGATTGGCCGCGCCCAGGCAGTGCAGGCCCAGGCGGCTGGTCTGGCGCCGCACACCGACATGAACCCGGTGTTGCTCAAGCCCAACAGCGACACCGGTGCGCAGGTGATCATCCACGGTCGCGCGCTCAGTTGCATGGATGCGGTGGCCTATCACGATTACAAAAAGGTCGCGATGCAGGCGGTGCTGCAGTCGCACCAACGCTTGAGTGCGACCTATCCGGTGGTGATGGTGGAGGGCGCGGGTTCGCCCGCCGAGATCAATCTGCGCGCCGGCGATATTGCCAATATGGGCTTTGCCGAGGCGGTGGACTGCCCGGTTATTCTGATTGCCGATATCGACAAGGGTGGCGTATTCGCCCACCTGGTCGGCACTCTGGCCCTGCTCTCGGAGAGCGAGCAGGCGCGGGTGCAGGGCTTCGTGATCAACCGCTTTCGCGGCGACATCGCCCTGTTGCAGCCGGGGCTGGATTGGTTGGAGCAGCGCACCGGCAAGCCGGTGCTGGGCGTATTGCCCTACCTGATGGATTTTCACCTGGAAGCCGAAGATGCCATCGACATTCGCCAGAGCGCCAAGGCGGCCGAGCGGATCAAGGTGGTGGTGCCGGTGTTACCACGCATCAGCAACCACACCGATTTCGACCCGCTGCGCCTGCATCCGCAGGTTGAGTTGTGCTTTGTCGGCCCCGGCCAGGCAATTCCTGCCGCAGACCTGATCATTCTGCCCGGCTCGAAAAGTGTGCGCGCCGATCTGGCCTTTCTGCGCGAGCAAGGCTGGCCGGCGGCCATCGACAAACACCTGCGCTATGGCGGCAAGCTGCTCGGCATTTGCGGTGGCTTGCAGATGCTCGGCACGCAGATCGACGATCCCCATGGGCTTGAAGGCGCGGCTGGATCCAGTGATGGATTGCACCTGCTGGCATTCGCGACTGTGCTGGAGCCGGAAAAGCAGTTGCGTAATGTGCGCGGCCAACTGTGTTTGGAGAGTGCGCCGGTCAGCGGTTACGAAATTCATGCGGGGGTCAGCAGTGGTGAAGCCCTGGCGACGGCTGCCGTGCAACTCGACGATGGTCGCCGCGACGGTGCGCTAAGCGCCGATGGGCAGGTGCTGGGCACCTATCTGCATGGCTTATTTGAGAGCAGCGAAGCCTGTAGCGCACTGCTGCGCTGGGCTGGTTTGCGTAAGGTGCAACCGGTGGATTACCACGCCCTGCGTGAGCGCGATATCGAACGCCTGGCCGATCTGGTTGAGCAGCATTTGGATACGGCAAAACTGCGGCTTTTATGTGGCCTATGACGCGCTTTTGTGGGGGGGGCTTTAGCCGCGCCGGCCGGCCCAGAACTGTCGCGGCTAAAGCCCCTCCCACGGTCTGTGGCGCTCTATTCGAACAAAGGTGAACCATGCTTGAACTGATTCTCGGCGGTGCCCGTTCCGGCAAGAGCCGCTTGGCCGAAAAGCTGGCCAGTGAGTCCGCTCTGGCGGTGACCTATATCGCCACCAGCCAGGCGCTGGATGGTGAGATGAGTGAGCGCATTCAACATCATCGTGAGCGTCGTCCGGTGCATTGGGGGCTGGTGGAAGAGCCACTGACTCTGGCCCGTGTCCTGCGTGAGCAAGCTGGCGTGGATAAGTGCTTGCTCATCGATTGCCTGACTTTGTGGTTGACCAATTTGCTGATGCTCGATGATCCAGCGCGCTTGAGTACCGAGCGCGATGCGCTGCTGGACTGCCTGAGCGACTTGCCGGGGCGGATTATTCTGGTCAGCAATGAAACCGGCCTGGGTGTGGTGCCGCTGGGCGAGCTGACGCGGTGCTATGTTGATGAGGCGGGTTGGCTGCATCAGGCCCTGGCTGAGCGTTGTCAGCGCGTGGTGTTTACCGTGGCGGGTTTGCCGTTGGTGCTCAAAGGAGAGGCGTTATGAGTCTGCAATGGTGGCAACAAGCTTGTCAGCCGCTTGATCTGGTGGCGCGTAAAAAGGCGCAGGCACGTCAGCTCGAACTGACCAAACCGGCCGGTTCGCTCGGTCAGTTGGAGCAATTAGCCATTCGCCTGGCGGCCATGCAGGGTAGCCAGCGTCCGCGTATCGAACAGCTGTGGATCAGCATTTTCGCCGGCGACCATGGTGTGGTCGCCGAGGGTGTATCGGCCTTTCCGCAGGCGGTCACGGGGCAGATGCTGCGTAATTTTGTCGGTGGCGGTGCGGCGATCAGCGTGTTGGCCAAACAGCTGGGGGCAACGCTTGAGGTGATCGACCTGGGCACCGCCGTACCGTTGCAGCCTTTGCGTGGCGTGCATCACCTGCATGTGGGGGCGGGTACGCAGAACTTCCTGCAGGGCCCAGCAATGACAGTGGCGCAACTGTTGATTGCCCTGGAAGCGGGCCAGGCCAGCGTGCAGCGCGCCCGTGAAGCCGGCAGCCAGTTGTTTATCGGCGGCGAGATGGGCATCGGCAATACCACCGCTGCCACGGCTATGGCCTGCATGCTGCTGGAGTGTCCGGCGCAGGAGCTGGTCGGCCCTGGTACTGGCCTGGACAGCGCGGGCGTGGCGCATAAGGCCGAGGTGATCGAGAGTGCGCTTGCGTTGCATCGCCCGGCGATCAGTGAACCCATCGACATACTGCAACGCCTGGGCGGTTTTGAGATCGCAGCCCTCAGTGGCGCCTATCTAGCCTGCGCCCAACAGGGCATCACCGCCCTGGTGGACGGTTATATCTGCAGTGTTGCCGCCTTGCTGGCGGTACAACTGAACCCAGCGTGCCGTGACTGGTTACTGTTCGCCCACACGGGTGCCGAGCCCGGCCATCAACGGGTGCTCAAGGCGCTGCAGGCTGAGCCTTTGCTCGATCTGGGCCTGCGTTTAGGTGAAGGCAGTGGTGCTGCCTTGGCCGTGCCGCTGCTGCAGCTGGCCTGCAAGCTGCACAACGATATGGCCACCTTTGCTGAGGCAGCGGTGGCCGAGCGCCCAGCATGACGCTGTATCTAGAGTTGTTGCGCCACGGTGAAACCGAGCTGGGTGGTGGCCTGCGTGGCAGCCTCGACGATGCCTTGACCGAAACCGGTTGGGCACAGCTGCGCGCCGCGGTGGCTGACGGTAGCCGCTGGGATCGGCTGATCAGCTCCCCCTTGCAGCGCTGCGCGCGCTTTGCCGAAGAGCTGGCGACGCAGCACGGCCTGCCGCTGAGCCTGGAACCGGATCTGCAGGAATTGCACTTCGGTGCCTGGGAAGGCTGTCACACGGCCGACTTGATGCAGACCAGCGCAGCCGAGCTCGGCCGCTTCTGGAGCGATCCCTATGGCTTTACCCCGCCAGAAGGCGAGCCGTTGCTGGCCTTTGAAGCGCGGATATTGAGTGCCTTGCAGCGCTTGCAGGCGCGCCATGCCGGTGAGCGTTTACTGCTGGTGACCCATGGCGGGGTAATCCGTTTGCTGCTCGCGCGGGCGCGTGGCTTGCCGCGTAACGATCTGTTGCAGGTGGCGGTGGGGCATGCTGAGCGTTTTCGGCTGTGCCTGGATGCACAGGGCCAGCTCCAGGAGTTGGTATGACGCCTTGGTGGATTGCGCTGCAATTTCTCACCCGTTTGCCGGTGCGGCTGGCCGGGATGCCGTCGCCACAGCAGATCGGTCGCTCGCTGCTGTGGTACCCGCTGGTGGGCTTGCTGATCGGACTGCTGTTGTTTGCGCTGCAGCAGTCATTTGGCGGTCTCTCGCTAATGCTGCAGGCGGCGCTGTTGTTGACGGTCTGGGTCGGCGTTAGCGGCGGCTTGCACCTAGACGGACTGGCCGATAGCGCCGACGCCTGGGTCGGTGGTTACGGTGATCGCGAACGCACCTTGGAAATCATGAAAGACCCACGCAGCGGGCCGATTGCGGTGGTGGTACTGATGTTGCTGCTGCTGCTCAAGTTCGCTGCGCTGGTCAGCCTGCTGGAAAACGGCGCAGGGGCGTTGCTGGTGTTGCTGCCCTGGATTGGTCGAGGTGTTTTGCCCTTGCTGTTCCTCACCACGCCCTATGTGCGTCAGGGCGGTTTGGGCCAGGCGCTGGCCGAACATCTGCCGCGCCAACAGCTGCGCTGGCTGCTGGCTGTACATGCCGTGCTAATGCTGCTGTTTGGCTGGCCGGCGCTGCTCGCCTTGCTGGTAGCCGGCGGGGTGTTTATCTGGCTGCGCATGTTGATGCTCAAGCGCCTGGGTGGCGCAACCGGTGATACCGCCGGAGCGCTGCTGGAAATAGTCGAGTGTGCGGTGCTGGTGGCGTTGGCCTGCTAAACGCGGCTCCTACGTGTCTAGATGACGTATCCGCGTATCTAGCCCTGCGGCCAGTGTGCAACTGTTGTTGTTTGATTAACCGAAGGTAGGCTTGTGCGCACGCCCCGCTCAAGGTGCAATCTGTAGTGCTGGATTGCCAGGTAGCTGTAGCTGTCACTTCATTGGGTGGGGGTATATACCTGCGCTCTATTTGCCGATCTTTCGCTAAGCGGGCCGTTACCCTTAAGGACAACGTATGACTTCAGTATGGCGCACCAGTGGTTGGGTATTGCTGGGTGCATCCCTGGTTCTGGCGCTGTCGCTGGGAATTCGCCATGGTTTTGGCCTGTTCCTGCCGCCAATGAGTGCCGAATTTGGCTGGGGTCGCGAGGTTTTTGCCTTCGCTATTGCCCTGCAGAATCTGATCTGGGGCCTGACTCAACCCTTTACCGGTGCTCTGGCTGACCGTTTCGGTGCCAAACGTACGGTGATTGTCGGCGGGGTTTTGTATGCCATTGGCTTGGGCTGCATGGGCCTGGCCGATTCGCCCCTGAGCCTGTCGTTGAGTGCTGGGCTGCTGATCGGCATCGGTTTGTCCGGCACCTCGTTCTCGGTGATCCTCGGTGCAGTGGGGCGCGCTGTGCCGATGGAAAAACGCAGCATGGCCATGGGCATCGCGGCAGCAGCGGGCTCCTTCGGCCAGTTCGCCATGTTGCCTGGCACCCTGGGGCTGCTTAGCTGGCTCGGTTGGTCGGTGGCGCTGATGGCGCTGGGCCTGCTGGTGGCGCTGATCATACCGTTAGCGGCGATGCTTAAAGACGCACCTTTACCGCTCACCGGTCAGGAGCAGACCCTGAGCGAAGCCTTGCGCGAAGCTTGCAGCCATTCGGGTTTCTGGCTGTTGGGATTGGGCTTTTTCGTTTGTGGCTTTCAGGTGGTGTTTATTGGCGTGCATCTGCCGGCTTATCTGGTTGACCAGCATCTACCCGCACTGGTGGGTACCACGGTGTTGGCCTTGGTTGGCCTGTTCAATATCTTCGGCACTTATATCGCCGGCTGGTTGGGCGGACGCATGTCCAAGCCGCGCCTGCTTAGTGCCCTGTATCTGGCCCGCGCAGTGGTCATTATGGCGTTCATCATGACCCCGTTGACGGTATGGAGCGCTTACGCCTTTGGCGTGGCCATGGGCCTGTTGTGGCTGTCGACGGTGCCGCTGACCAATGGCACGGTGGCGACGATGTTCGGTGTGCGCAATTTATCGATGCTCGGCGGCATTGTGTTTCTGTTCCACCAACTAGGCGCTTTTCTCGGCGGCTGGATGGGCGGCTACCTGTATGACCATACCGGCAGTTATGATCTGGTCTGGCAGCTTGCGGTGCTGCTCAGCTTGCTGGCTGCCGCGTTGAATTGGCCAGTACGCGAGCTGCCCGTGGCGCGCTTACAACAGGAGGCGAATGCATGAATACCGACTATGGCTGGAGTACCGCGCTGGTGATGGGCGGCATGTTGGCCTTGGGCTTCGCCTGGTGGGGCTGGTTGCAAAGTGGCCTGGCCTTTCTACAGCTGGGTTTGGGTGTGTGTTGAGGCAGCTATGCTGTATTTGCGTTTATTTAAGGTGATGCGTATGTGGCGTTTCTTTCACCTGCTAGTCGTCCTGCTAAGCGCCTGTGTTGCGCAAGCGCAGGCTGCTGAATGCCCTGCGTTGCTACAGGGCGAGTTGCAGAAGCTGCGCAGCGAGGAACGTATCGACCTGTGTGCGGCGTTCGCCGGCAAGCCGCTGGTGGTGGTCAATACCGCGAGCTTCTGTGGCTTTACCCCACAATTCAAAGGCCTCGAAGCGCTTTATCAGCGTTACAAGGATCAAGGCTTGCAGGTGCTGGGTGTGCCGTCGGATGATTTTCGTCAGGAAGCCGACAGCAACGAAGAGACGGCCAAAGTCTGTTACGTCAATTACGGCGTGACCTTTGCCATGAGCGAAACCCAAAGCGTTACGGGGCATGATGCGGTGCCACTGTTTAAGGAACTGGCCGCGCAGAGTCAGACGCCGCGTTGGAATTTCTCCAAGTATGTGATCGATGCCCAGGGTAAGGTCGTGGCCAGTTTTCCCAGCAGTACCACCCCGGATGACCCTGCATTGCTAGCTGCTGTCGAGCGGGCGATTGCTTCGCAGCGTTAGCATATTTACTAGCGTTTAACGCGACGTGCACAGGACGCGAGTACGTTCACTGCCTCACCCATCTGGGCGATAGCCCACCCCTCAGGACCTCCTTAAAGTTGTGGGTACGCCGGACGCAGTTTTCCCGGCGTGCCAACAAGAAAAATAAGGAGGCACCCATGCGTCGCGTTATTACTACTGCTCTAGCTGCCGCTGCTCTGGTCGGCGCGGTCGAGGCCCAATCCGCTGGATACACCCAGACCAAATACCCGATCGTTCTGGTGCACGGGGTGACCGGCTTTGACACCATCGGCGGTCTGATCAACTACTTCCATACCATTCCCTGGAACCTTGAGCGCGATGGCGCCAAGGTTTATGTGGCCAGCGTTTCGGCGCTCAATGACAGCGAGCAGCGCGGCGCCGCATTGGCTCAGCAGATTGTGCCGTGGGCCGGCGCCAATGGCGGCAAGGTCAACTTGATCGGTCACAGCCAGGGTTCGCCAACCTCGCGTGTTGCTGCGTCCCTACGGCCTGATCTGGTGGCCTCGGTCACCTCGATTAACGGCGTCAACAAAGGTTCGAAAGTCGCCGACGTATTGCGCGGTGTGATCCCGCCAAACAGCGCCATCGAAGGCGGTGCTAACGGTCTGGCCAATGCTATTGGTGGGGTGATCAACCTGCTGTCTGGCAACAACAACCCGCAAAATGGTCTGGCCGCACTGAAAACCCTGACCACCGCCGGCACTGCGGCGCTGAACAGCCGCCATCCTTGGGGTGTGAACAACAGCAGCTATTGCGCTAAGTCCACCGAAGTGCACAACGTGCGCGGGCACAATATTCGTTATTTTTCCTGGACGGGTAACGCGTCTTACACCAACGTCTTCGATGCGGTCGATCCGTTCCTGGCAATCACCGGGCTGGCCTTTGGCAGCGAGAAAAATGACGGCCTGGTGGGTGTTTGCTCCACCTACCTGGGTCAGGTTATCGGTGACAGCTACAACATGAACCATGTGGATGCGATCAACCATCTGTTCGGTATTCGTGGCTGGACCGAGCCTGTATCCCTGTACCGCCAGCATGCCAATCGCCTGAAAAACAAAGGCGTCTGACCGTCACACCGGCGGGCTGCGCAATGCAGCCCGCATTCTGGAGGTCATATGGCTCTGTCGTTGCGCACCACTGTTCCTCTTTTAGTACTGGCCGGCAGCGTTGTCGGCCTTACGCTTTATTGGCAGTGGCCCGCCGCTGCCGTACCCGTCGTAGCGGTTGCGCCGGGTGCCATCGCGCCGGCTGTCTCTGCAGTCCCCAGCCCTCTGCTGCACGCCATAAAACCCAACCAAACAACTATCAATGAACCTGTGAGCCTGCCGGGCTTACAAGGCACCGAAGTCGATGGTGACCTCAAGGCGGACAGTGCGGGCAATCTGCAACTGAACCTGGCGCTGCGTGATTACCTGGATTATTTCCTCAGCGCTGCCGATCAGGCTGGGCTGGAAGCCTCGGTTGAGGCCATGCTGGTCGATGCTCGCGGGCGGTTGCCGGAGCCAGCATTGGGCCAGTTCATTGGTTTGCTGGGCGACTATATGGACTACAAGCGCGCCAGCCTGGAGTTACTGCAGCAACCACTGAGCGCCGCTCAGCAGAGCACCCCGCAAAGCCAGCTGATCGTTCTGCAGCGTGCTTTCGAGCAGTTGGCACAGTTACGGCGCGTGCATTTCTCTAATGCGGCAACTGAAGCCCTGTTCGGGGCCGAGGAGGCCTATGGCCGTTACACCCTGGATAATCTAGCGTTGATGGCCCGCGACGACCTCAGTGAGCAAGGTAAAGCCCTGGCTCAGGAACGCTTACGCGCTCAGTTGCCCGAGGCCATGCGGGCCAGTGAAGAGCGTCAAGCTCAAGCGCAGGCGCTCAACATACAGAGTGAGAAACTCCGGCAGGAAGGGGCCAGCGAAGAGCAGGTGCGCCAGGTCCTTGCCTTGACCTATGATCCGCCAACGGTCGAACGTCTGCTCAGCGAGCAGCGTAACGAGCGCGCCTGGCAACAACGTTATGCCACTTACCAGCAGGAACTTGCCGGCTTGCAGGGCAATGGCCTCAGCACTGCCGATCAGCAGCGTGAGCAGCAACGTTTGCGCCAGCGTTTATTCAGCGCTGAAGATCAGCATCGGGTGGAAACCTATGACGCCATTGCCGCCAAAGAACAGGACAGCCAGCCTTCCGAGTTATAGCGCTGGAGGCTGGCGATGAGCCTTGAGCGTGAGGAGGCTCTGCTGTTGGCGCAACAGCGCCGTGGGTATCGCGGTATGCGCTTTAGCGACGTACTGGAAGATGAGTTTGTTGAGCACCGCGTACAGCGAATTCGCCGTCGACTGCTGCTGATCATCAGCACGGCAGTAATCTTTCAGCTGGTGTACACCACCCTCGACCTGTTGCTGCTCGATCCGGCTATCAGTCTTACCTTGCTGACTGTGCGTTTGTTTGGCATAGCCGTCGCGCTGCTGGCCTTTTTCTATTGCCGCCGTCCGCAAAGTCCGCCGCGACGTACGCTGCTGGCGTATGTAATGGCTTACGGACTGAACGGCGCCTGTGTTGCGGTGATCATCCACCTGTGCTGGAGCCAAGGCGTTGCCATGCCCTATGACGGGCTGTTTCTGGTCCTGCTGTTTGGCTATGTATTGTTAGGGGTGTCGTTCCGCGCCGTGAGTCTGGCCTCATGGGGGCTGTGCGGTCTGTTCCTGCTGCTGGGCTATGCAGCCACAGGGGGAAGCGCGGCGTTAGGCTACCAGGGAATGTTTCTGTTTTGCGCCAATCTGATTGGCAGCGTGGGTGCGTTCCTGCAGGAGCACGGCCAACGCGGAGCCTGGCTCAACCTGCGCTTGCTGGACCTGGCGCGCCAACGCGCTGAGGCTGACGATGCGCGCAAGCTGCGTTTGCTGGCGGCCGCCAGCCATGACCTGCGCCAACCTCTGAATGCCATGGGGCTGTATGCACAACACCTGTTGGAGCAAAACCAGGATCCCGGTGTGCATCGCATCAGCAGCCGTTTGGCGGTTGCCGTAGAGCAACTTAGCAGGCTGTTGCAATCCATGTTCGATTACACCCGTATGACGTTACCTGGGGGGGTTCAGGTCAAGCCAGAAGTGTTCGCTTTGCGCCCTTTACTGGCACGCCTGACGGGTGAAAGCCGCGCTGAGGCCGATGCTCAAGGTGTCGAATTACAACTGCAATGCGAGGAACTCTGGGTGCGCAGTGATCCGCTGTTGCTTGAGCGGGTGTTGCGCAACTTGCTCAGTAATGCCTTGCGCCATGCCCAGGCACGGCATGTTTGGCTAAGCGCTCGGACGGAGCAGGGCATGGTGCAGCTTGAGGTTGGCGATGATGGCCAGGGTTTGAGCGAAGAAGAACAAGGCCAGGTCTTCGAGGAGTTCCGCCAGTTGGATAACCCTGGGCGTAATGCCGAGCGCGGTCTGGGGCTTGGTTTGGCCATCGTGCAACAACTGGCTCAGTTGATGGGACACGGCCTGCAATTGCACTCAAGCCTGGGGGCGGGTGCACGATTTGTTCTGCAATTGCCACCGGCTGAAACCGGGGAATGGCAAGCGCCTGCGGCACCAGTAAATGCCTTGAGCGGGCGGGTGCTGTTACTGGAAGACGACGAGGCCGGGCGTGAAGCCCTGACCGGTTTGTTGCAGCGTTGGGGCTGTGAGGTGTGGGCCTGTGCTGATCCGGCGCAGGCCCTTGAGTATGTTGCACAGGTCCAGCCGCAGGTGTTGATCAGCGACTATCGCCTGGCGGCCACCGAGGATGGGTTGCGCGCCATAGAACGTTTGCGTGAAGAGGCTGGGCGCATGCTTCCGGCATTGCTGATTACTGCCGATGTCAGCGCAGATTTGCACGAGCGCTGCACCCGTGCCCATGTCACCTTGCTCGGTAAGCCCCTGTTGCCGGCCCGTTTGCGTCAGGCTCTGGCGGTGCTCCTGCCGGTGCAGGTCAAAGCCAACCCCGTTGCCGCGCCGCACTGACGCAGGCCGTGCGGGTATGCACTGAGAATTCCTGAAACAGTGATTTGAGATGGGTTTTCACCGTGTCTTCGGACACGCCCAATTGCCTGCTGATGGACTTGTTCGGCAAGCCTTCGGCGAGTAACTGGAGAATTTCCATCTGCCGCGGGGTTAGTTGCGGTTTATCGCCAGTCTGCGGTGCCGGTAGGGTTTCCCCCAGCAGTACGCGGGTGACCGCTTGGCGCAGTTCATCGCTATTGGCACTTTTCGGGATAAACCCCAGCGCGCCGGCCGCCAGCGCGGCTTGGGCATCCAAATTTGAATCGCTGGCGCTAAGGATTGCCACGGGGGTCATGCGGCCTTGTTGTTGCCAGCGTTGCAGCAACTCCAGGCCCGGCATATCGGGCAGGCGCAGATCCAGCAGAATCAGGTCGAAGGTGGCGTTTTGCAGGCAGACTTCAGCGGCGGCAGCCGATTCGGCGGTGCGCACCTGCAGGTCGGCGCAGAGCGGTGCGAGGGCCAGGCTAAGGCCATCGAGAAAGATACGGTGGTCATCCACCAACAACAGGCTGAGCTGTTCGGGCAAGGCTGTGCACAGTGCAGTCATAAGGGCTGTCTCAGACGGTATGAGCCTGCCATCCATGGCGGCCACCCGCGGGCGGTCGCTGCGCGACGTTAAAATTGTTCCAGACAATTCTTTATTGTTGTAGGCGCCGAGCGAGTGTAACCCAAACCACCGGTTGAATTAGAAGCGGTACGTCATTTGTGCACCCAGGCCATGGGCGCTGTTTTTATACGTGGATTGATAGTCATCTTTCTCGATGTGGGTGTCGTCTTCCATCAGGTAGGAGTAGGCCAGGTCGAGGGTTATATCCGCATTCGGGCTCCAGGCCGTGCCTAGGCTGAAGATGGTGCGGTCACCTGTTGGGATGCGTGGTGAACGGTCGGTGTTATTGGTCGGCGACTGGTCCACGGCCATGCCGGCGCGTAGGGTCCACTGCGGGTTCAGCTTGTAGGCGGCGCCGACCGCGTGTGCCCAGGTGTCGTGCCAGTTCTGCGGCTCGCTGATGCTGCTAGCTCGGCTTGTGAGCAAACCCTGAACACCTTTGTTATCAACGCGGATTTCTTCCAGGCGGCTCCAGCGTGTCCAGGTGCTGCCGGCATACAGGGTCCAGTCAGCATCCAGCTCGTGGGTTACCGAGAAATCCACTGACTCCGGCGTAGTCAGCTCCAGTGAAGCGTCGTAGGTGCCCGCTGATGTGGCAATGAAACCGGGGCCGGAAATCTTGGTATCGCCTTTCAGGCGGTAATCCACCTTGGAGTGGTAAGTCAGGCCGAAGCGGGTTTGTGGGGTGACTTCAAACAACACCCCGAGGTTGTAGCCAAGTGCCGTGTCATCACCTT
>Ga0209504_1001203_pt1 | contig 20357 bp, 29 predicted proteins | sample COGITO_mtgs_1005_FD_184791 | JGI IMG/M metagenome (GOLD analysis project Ga0209504, IMG submission 184791) | Pelagic marine microbial communities from North Sea - COGITO_mtgs_100511 (SPAdes) (version 2) | ecosystem: Environmental > Aquatic > Marine > Epipelagic ...
GCTCACAGTTTGTTAATTTATATAAGTAGTTATAAGGTATATTATAACACATTTTTGATCAAATGTAAAGGGAAGACATAATATTTTTAAATAAAAACATAAACCCTACGCCATTAAGTAGAATCAGAGCTCTATCTTTCCATAAGATAGAAACCCACAACCATAATAAAATTCCTATTAAGGATAAACCAAGATCCCACATCTGTAGACCATCAATGCCTCTAATAGACATAGCAGCCAATACAAATACTGAAGCAACCCACTTTACATACCAATCTAAAGTATATTTTGGAGTTGTACTTTTAAAAATTCTTTTGCTGTTTTTTAACTCTTCTGGAGTAAAATCTACCATATCACTCATTAAACTCCCAATTTTTATTTTGGTCATACTTACGATCATATTTTGAATCATCGTCATGAACTTTTGTACTACCATGATCAGGTGTACTTTTACGGACCTTTGGTTTTTTACTAAAAATTGCATCGTAGTTATCATTAAACTTTTGTGTATTAGTAGTTCTTTGTTTACTACCCTTTCCACCATGCCAATTACTCATGTTATTCTCCTACTATCTTTTTACATTCGTTTATTAATTTCATGCTATATCGAACGCCGTATAAATCGTCTTGATTATCTACAGCAAATGATAGCCAAAACAATAAAGCTGCTCTTGCAAGTATCATCATAAATCTTCTCTAATATCAACACGTTTAAAAAACATGCATCCATTATCGTCTAAAGTTAAAACAAAATTATCACCAGCTTTAAATGGTGTTTTTTCTATCGTTATAAGATCAACCCCCTTATCAACTAGAGTTAAACCATTTTCAGCTATTTTAAATTTATAATCACAGTATATCATTTTATTTCTTCCCTAAATGTTCTATTTACTATCTCTCCTGGGCACCATTCATTCAATTATTTTACTTGAGGAATGAAACCCAAGAGCCGAGTGCACCACCTATTGATTAAGGCAATAGGACCTACTGTGGAATATACCACTCTAAAAGTTTGCGATGTGCTGCAAGTTGTTCAGTGTAAACCTTAAGATCTTCAGGATGAGCAGCTTCAGGGTTCTGCATATATCCTTCTAGATCTTCTATAGCAATGTTTAATCTTGCTACAAATATATCATCAACAAAATCTTGATGCAGATCCATTTTTATAAATTGCGTACCATCTTCGTCTTTTAATAAATTCATAATCGTTACCTTTGTTATTTGGCGCGCCTGGCAGGACTCGAACCTGCAACTCTCAGCTTAGAAGGCTGATGCTCTATCCAGTTGAACTACAAGCGCAAAAGCTTTATTTTGCCGCACCTTTTAAAGTGAGCTTATCCATATCATCAAGCATGGACATATATTCTTCTTTGTCTTTTTCTGAAGAAACTTCAAGTTTTTGATGATGTACAAGCTCTTCAAAAATATGCCACATCTTTTCAAAACGTAGTTCAACGATAGACCTTAGACCTAATAGCTGGTTTTGTAAGTTATCACAATCCTTAGCATTTAAATCCAAATTATCAGTGTTGTGATAAATCAAATCAATATCTTCGCATGTACTCCATGCAACCATGATAGCTTGTTCTAAATCAAATCGATCATATTTAGATAAAGTCATATGTTACCCCAGCCTCGTCAAACATTTGTTTAGTTAATTGTGTTGATTCAACCCAGCGTTCTGGCATCGAATCATCTATTTCTTTTGTTACAACTCGTTTAATACCAACCTGTATAATACCCTTAGCGCATTCAGAACAAACTGGTAATCCGTGTATGTATAACGTAGCTCCATCTAAAGAAGTTCCATTATATGTAGCATTATATATACAGTTCATTTCGGCATGTACTACACGTTGATACTTAGTTACTTTGTTTTGATACATAGTATCATCATCTGAGATTCCACGTGGAAATCCGTTATATCCTTGAGAAAGCACTTGGCCTTTAGATCCTACTGCAACAGCTCCAATCTTTCGAGATGGATCTTTTGACCATTCTGCGATATGAGCAGCTAAACTAATATACCGCTTATCCCATTTGTATGATTTTGAAACTCCCCAATCGTTCATTATTTCACCATATCAAAATGTCGTTCATAGACATGCAAATTTTGTACTTGCCAATGAATATCACCCACATCAATAGAAAGATCGTTTGCTAAGTGACGAAGAACATAGTCTTGCCAAGCCCAATCATTTCGATATCCAAAGATAACATCATTAGAACGCATTTGAACAACACAATGTAAAGCGTTATCTCGAATGTAATATGTTACTGAGTTAGTACAGATAAAATCATTCTTACCATTTTCGTTATACTCAATCCAAATAGATGGACGAGTATAGATCATTGAAGCTCTACGAGAATCAGGATTATTAGTCAATTCGCTTAGAACTTGATCATACTGAGCATGATACTTATCACTATAAATTAGATGACCATAATTAGAATTGATTTCACCATAAGCATTTGCAGTCATTAACCACGCAGCTGGAGGTTCTCGATAATCATTATATATATCATTTACATTTGTAGATTCTGATTCATACCATTCAAGTTCAGTTTCAATGTAATCACGATTTGGAGTACCGAATATAGCCTCTTCATTTGCAATAAACGATGCACCAAGTAACTCAATAGTATTACTACCATTACGATCAGTAGTATAGTTTTCATTAATTAATTCTTGAATAAAGTGTTTTCTAATATCTGCTATGTTCATTTAATGTACCTATCGTCTACTTGAGGATGTTCAATTGCATGAGTCATAAGAATCATGATTTGTGTTGCTGCATGAGCTAAGTGAGACATGCCTGATTCTGGATCAGTATCTTCACCACCATGCCACGCGTTTAAATGACGCTGTACAGATGAATATGTTCTGATCCAGCTTGTTGAATCACCATCGATTCGCCAATTGTTAACACCATACTTTTCAGCACCAAAACCTAGAACATCAGCGATTTGAGCTAATGCTTCAGGTGGCACTAGGCCGAACGGAGTTTTGTTTTCATCGAATTTAGCCATTAAGCTATCCTTTTAAATAATATAGTATATTATAACATACTTTTAATGCGTTGTAAACGTTTATTTCACTTATTTTTAAAATAATTTAATGCATTCGCCATCGGAATTTGCAGCGTTATGATTGTAATACGAAGTCTTAGATTCTGCGTACTTAGATCGTCTTGAGTAGAATTTAAAGGTCTTAGGTTCAATGATAAGCCTAGGTGTTACCACATAATAATCATCTTCTTCAACGTAATTAGCGGTAACTAGATAATCAAACGCATGATGCTCGATATTCCTTACCATAGTCTCGACTTTCTTTGGATAGAATGTGTACCATTGTTCTTTGTGTAATTTAACTTCTATTCGATTTTTACACTTTAGGTTACTCCATACGTCCCACGCATATGTATCCCTAATCTTATGATCAAACACCTGTTCATTTAAACGACCACATAACATAGCAACTCCAACTTCGCAAATAACGCCACTTAAAGTGTCTGTGTAGATTTTTTCATCAGTTCTAGTGTCTGTAGGTTTCTTATTTAATATAATACCATTAGCCATCCAGTTAGTTCTACGATCTGCAACGCCTTTGTCGACAATAACAGAATATTTTAGTTGTTCTTTCAATTGTTCTTTCATAATTTAGCCTTCGTAAATAATTCCCTGTTCATTTAATGCTTTTCTATTAGCCATGTGATGTTCGTTAGTAAGATCTTTGTTACCGCCATAATATGGAACAGCATGATGATGATCAATCATCAATTGATTAACAGATTTCTCTTCACCTTCGATAAAGATTTCACCAAGGATTCTACCAAACTTGCCTTTCTCATGAGAGATCAAAGTGACTTCGTCTTCAACTGATTGAATCAAATCTTGTAAAAAGTATTTAGATTCTTTACCATAGAACTTTTCTTCAAGATCACGAGTTCGAGATTCTGGAGTATCAATGGCCATCATACGAACACGTTGCTTCTTGTAGACCATACCAAAACCAAGATCGATATCGACATCAATGGTATCACCATCAACAACTCTTGTTACTTGTGCTTTATATGTATACATTACGAAATCACTGCTTTAATCCAATCAAGGTCAATAATCGCTGCGGCTTCACCTTCATAATCGACCGGCATAGCTTTATTCCAATCAAGAAATACTCTTTGACCTGATTGAACTTCATCGATAGCCAATGGTCCAACAGCCAAAACTAAACCTGGCTTAGATCCTTTAGTTGTATCAGCAGTAAGAATAATACCACCTGAAGTTGTTTGCTCTTTTTCTACAGCTGTTACTAGAACTTTACTGCCTAACATTTTAATACCCATCTTTTTCTCCTATATATTATTTCGAAAGACAAAATCAATTGCTCTTTCAGCTTCTTTAATCATATCTCGTTTTCCATACCAACCACCGGTTTCATTGTCCAAGTCTGAACAAATCCAAGCAACTTCACGAGCCGAGATTGGATAACCTCGTTGCATTGCATTACCTGCAGTTGACACCATAATTTTGTACATCTGTAAATACCAACCTGAGCCAGTAATACCTTTGTATTCTTCTACCTGTCTTTTATTTACAAAAGGGCAGTCTTTGTATCCAGTCCATGAAAAGTTAGTGTTGTTGAGTTGGTTTTTTCTGTGTTCAACAAGTCCGTTCCTAATTGCTTCTGGTAACTTATCGAAAAACGATTCATTTGATACGACGTATCGGTGTTGTTCCATAAGTTTGTTTGGATCCATGACGAGTCCATCGTGTGTGAATATAAAGTTGTAGGCATTTTTATACCTTGAAGGGACGTAGTACATTCTACTAAGATCTTTTGTTTGTGCATCTGCGATATCTCCTATCTCTTTATTTAACGCAAACCAAAAATGTTTAATTTTATCAGCATCAACTGATCCAGTCAATGGGAATACTAATCTAAATTTTGGATGTTCTTTAGTTGAACTTGCTGTTGAATAACAAACATATTTGTATTTTGAATATTTTTCATGAATATCTTCAATAGATCCTTCATAATCATCAACATCAACAATGCCGAAACCACCCCAACTAACAACATTAGCGTTAGCTCGAGTGGTTTCGGTCTTATATGTGGCTGGTGATATTAAGGGAGCATCAGTTTTCTTTTGATACTTATCACCTTCTGCCAAACGGTATAATACATTTTCAAAATCATCAAAGGACTTATAATCAATTCTTTTAACAGTTTTGTTATCATATATACTATCAAATATTGTCAGAGATACCATTGTTAACTCATATTATAAATTTACTAAAAGACCATGATTTCCTGAGTGCGATGGAGCAACCCAGCCTTCAGGTTTTACTAGATCAGGCAAGCCTAATGGGTTTGGACGTGATTCTTTTACGCCAACTTCTTTAGCCATATTTGCTTTATTTACTACATGCCAAGCTTCATGAGCATCAACGCCCATAAGATCCAAAGTGCCAATAGCAACTACGCATAGATCAATAAGACCATCAACGATTTCTTCAGCATCCTTTTCACCAACAGCCTTAAATGTTTCGTCAAACTCTTCTTTGAGAAATGCTACACGAAAATGTAGTAATTGCTCTAGCTTTTCAGGATTGTTTTTAACCCATTCATGAACACCATACTTATGATGCATGTCTTTAATATCGTTTACCCAATTTAAACTCATACAATGATTCCTTGGTTTGGTGTTACAATAGCACTGGTTGCTTCTTTATATTGATTAAGAACATCATCTATAGGATCAACTGTAAATAGAATATGAACGCCCTTAATAGTTAAACCATCTTCAGCTTTTGTATATGGAACATAAGGCATAAAGCCTAGTTTACCCTCTTCAGCAGCATATAGTGCCACTGGCTTTTCAAATGTAATTGAATCATTAGATTCAGCTGTAATTGTTGCGATGACTTCTTCACCTGAAGTAAGTCTGATTAATTTAATAGTCATTTGTATCTCCTTTAATAATAGATATATTATAACACATTTTGGTGTATTTGTAAACGTTTATTTTCATTTATTTTAAAAGAATTCATCAAGCGTTGCTATATCTTTTGAGTTCCAACCAACAGCTTGAAGTATTGGATCAATAACACCTAAGAATGTTTTATCAAACTGAGTGTCATAATCAATGTAGCGATGTAGACCAAACTCTTCAGGCAGATAATCAAGGAAAGATACTACGTTTTCCTTTATATGGTTGGGTGTTCTAAGATAGATAAACTTAATCTTTTCGCCATTCTGAATCTTGTTATATTGCTTTGTGAGCGATTTGTCTGCTAGCAATTTATTGTACATGATACTACCTCTAGCATGGATTGGTGTACCCTTTTTGTATATCGTTTGATTATCCATATAGTTAGTAAGGTTAGTTATACCTCGTGGAAATGCAATCTCATCAGGTGGTAGTGTTTTAAAGTACGTTCTAAAGGTTTCAATATCTTGTTGAACTTTTGATTCAGAACCACTAATAATTGTTTTAAACATTTGCTTAAGCGCTTCACGACATGGAGCTGGCGTAGAAGACTTAATAGCTTCGATGCCCATAATTTTAAGCTTTGGTTCAGCATATCGAACGCCTTCGTTATCAAGAACGTTTAGGATATATCTTTTCTTTGCTGTCCAGATACCACGATCGGCGATTGCTTCGCGTTTCATGACCATTCTGTTTTCGATACCACCCATGACTTTAAACAAATCAGCATAGCTTTCTTCAAGAACAGTTTCAAGCTTTTCCTTACAAACAGTATCGACAAATTCTAATGGATTCTTAGGACTAACAGCTTTAACAAGATCATCCAGTACTACATAAACAGAATCTGTATCGATAGCAATAACATAGTCTTTTTTAGTTTTAAGAATCTTATTGAGATATTCGTTAATAGCTTTTTCAGCCCAGCGAATAGTAAGCTGACCGGATAGAGTAATACCTTCAGCAATACGTTGATCAAAAAACCTGAAGTATTTATTACCTAGGGCCCCATAAAGACTGTTTAGAAGAATCTTAATAGACATTTGTTGATTTTCTGCGATATTAATATCGCGTTGAACTCGATACAATTCTTGTTTGTTGTTTTTGTCAACCTTTTCAAGTTCCTTTTGACCATTGATCATTGCACGTTTAATTACTACACGTTCACTGTACATTTCGTCAATGATTTTTGGTAGGATACCTTGTTCATCAGTAGTAAAATACTGACCAGATGCTGAAGCACATTCATTAGTTTCAAGCTTAGGTTTAACATCACCACTTAGAAGACTATCAACAGTAACATTAGCAACTTTACCATTAATAATAGTTTCAGGTGACATGTTATTTTGCATAATGATTGATGGATACAATGAGTTCAAATCAAAAGAAACAACCCATTCGTGCATTCCAACATGTGGATCTTTTACAAAGCCGCCTGGATATGGCGATTTAAACTTTTCTTCGCCAAATGGAACAATGACGTTATTTGCATGTAGATTACGAAAGATAATAGAATCCCATATAGCAGTCGTACCCATAACATCGCCATAGTTAACACCACCACGATATGCCATAGTAAGAGCTAATGTAATAAGACCCATTTTATCTTCGAAACGATCTACCAAGTCAACATCTTTAATGTTGTAGTCAATAAACTTTTGATGATCATGTATGTAAAGAGTGTGAAGGTTACCATGTTCTTCATAAGAAAGCTTACGTTCTCCAAGTACTACGTGAGCAATATTGTCAAGCTTATATGATTCCTGTGGACCATACGAGTAACCAAATTTACGAAATAGATCAAGGTAATCCATTTGAGCGATACCTTGAATTTCATAAGCACACTGTTTACGCTGCATTGTATTTACATCACGACGATCGATTAAACCCCAGGGAGATAACCTACGAACAAACTCTTCACCATGGATTTTAATGATGCGATTAACAAGGTATGGTATATCAAAGAATCGTGAATTCCAACCAGTAATAACATCTGGACATTGCGATGGTAAAGACCAATGAGCAATGAATTTTAATAGAAGTTCTGATTCGGTCATACACTTTTCGTATACTACCCGATTATCTTTCATGTAAGTATTTTCTACGTCATAGTCTTTAAGACCCCAGACATAGAATGTGTTATCAATATTGTTTTTCATACAGATTGCTGTTACTTCATGAGCAGCTTCTTCTGGTTCAGGAAAACCAGCATCTGATTGTACTTCAATATCAATTGTTGTTACGTTAATAAGGTTACGATCAAACTTAATATTGCCAGGGAATGCCTCATTAATATACGCTGGAATATGTTTGTTGTTACCATAAATATGTCGGCCTGCGGTATGTTGGTTTGCTGCTAGCCAATCTTTAGCTTCACGCATATCTTCAAATTTAATAGGCGCAACTTTGGTTCCATCTAAAGCTTTAAATGGTGTAGGATTAGGTGTATTGACATAGAATGTCGGTTTGTACTTGATTTTAGTTTGGATTTTTTTGCCATTACTATAACCTCTGTAAAGAAGATTATTGCCATAGCGTGAGATAGATGTGTAAAATTTCATAGTATAACCATATTGAATAATAGTATATTATATCATAGTTTAAGTCAAATGTAAACGTTTATTTTTTAAAAGTTGGGAAGGATTACTCCCTCCCGTCTTCTTAAAATAACTTAGTATGAACTCGCTGCTACCATCATAATAAATGGAGATAAGCATAATATCCCAGCTATTAGTAGAGTTGCTTCGAATCCAGACCTAATGTCGTGCTTGTGCTTACGTATGTAACCCATAGTCTGACTCCAGTAGATAGTTTATTACAACCCACTGAGTTTTCGCTGCTCGCCGGATTTACTCGTTGAGTAAACCCTTCTTCGTTGATGTCCCAGTAGATCCGATTTCGATCTTCCGAGGACGCCTCTCTTCTGGAACTTCGACTCTGGCGTTAACCACAAGTATCCCATTCACAAGATCAGCCCCATCTATTACAACAAATTCTGAGAGCCGGAAGGACTTCTCAAATTTGCGGGATGATATACCTTTGTGCGCGTATTCGCGTTCATCATCAAATGATCTTTCGCCTTTTACTAATAGAATACCATCTTTTACTTCGATAGAAATATCGTCATTTGTAAAACCCGCAACTGCTAACTCGATGATGAAATTTTCAGCATCGATTTTAACAACATTATGGGGTGGATAGTTATCTTGAGCTCTACCAGCAGTGTGTATTCTTTCAAGCTCGTTAAGTATTGGTTCAAAACCAATGAATAGTGAACGTGGTACGTTCATAGTACTTCTTACCATTTTATTTCTCCTCCTATGCATATAGCAAGGTATTATTTATGGACCCGATTATTCGGCATCCACATATATTTATACAAGCAATTTAGCTAGTTTAAATATTCTTTAGCAGTTTATTCCAAACTTTTTGGATTCTGCTTGATTTCATTAATTTGTGTAATTTTTTAAACATTTTATTCCTTTAATATATTGGGTCTTTAGCCGGATAGCTAACTAACCCTAGTGTGTCTGGTACATAATCTATTGGAAAAAACTCTTCAGGCATATTAACATATTCTGGTTTTTGAGTCACAACTTTATTTGCAGCCAATAATATATCATACTCTTCGCCAAGTCTAGTCATCCAGTTTACCCATCCGTAATCTTGATCTCTTTGATTTACAAAATCAACAATACCTTCCAATCTTTGATCATAAACATAAGTTGGATATATTTCATGCAGATGCCTTAAATTTATATTACCTTGATTCCATTCGTATTTTAAATTTAAATACTGCACTGTATCTTCGCCAACAATAAGTTCTGGATCAAATCTAAAATCACTAGTTGTTGCTTTTTTAGAATAGAATGTCACTCTTAAGTGTGGTTCCCATTGATCAATATAATTATAAGCAAATTTATATATTTTATGCTGAGCAGCATTAAGCGCTATTGAATATGCAGGGCCATCTGGATGTAGATTATCTACAGGTACTCCAGTTCCTGCTAGTTGCCTTTCCCACCATTTCTTACATTGCATAAATGATCTAAGAGCGTAGCTTGGCTTATGTGATGGATCTTCTATAGCATGATTAAAAAGCTGTTTTGCAAAGCCATTACCAATCAATCCTAATTGATATTCTAATGCTATAGCATCTGGTGGAGATTCTGATTGCGCAATTTTATCATATAGCCATATTCCATGAGGTGTAATAAAATCATCTCCATCAACTAAGACCATATAATCATTATCAGAAGCTTGAAATATATCTAAAACGCTATTTTTACCAGTTGATGGAGTTCCATCGCTATCAGTCAAGTGATATTCTACTTCTTCTGATATAGCCCAAGCAGTAGCATTACTTAAAAATGTTGCGTTTCTATCGCCATGGACATCACATCCTATGTTTGAATTAAAAACATAAACTAAATCTTCTTTAGGTATAGTTTCTAAATGTCTTTTTGTAGTAAACATATTACTACTACATAAAACATAATATTTCAATTTAGCCATAAATTACTCAGTTGGCTTAACAGGCCATGTTATTGAAGTTGGAAATCCATCCTGAGATGTGACATCTCTTAAAGCCTGTCTATAAGTTGTAAACGCAGATGATAAAGTTCTATCTGACAATGCGTTATTATCTGTTAGAAACAATAGTTCGTCTCTTTTGTTTCTAACGTTCTGCGCAATATCTTCATCGCTTAAAGTACTAACACTAAATGTTTGTGTTCTAGTTGTTTCAGTCTCTTCCCAAGTTTCGGTCAAAGATTCAGTAACAGGATCGTAGTCAGGATATGCTGCAACAACAACCTCATTAAGAGTTCCAGTCCAACTTGCTGGCGTAAAGGCTGGAGCGGTATTATCTCTTTGATAAAAAACCACAGCTTCTACTTGAGCGTCTTTAGCCATGTTTACTATTTTTTCTTCAGTTATATTGCCTTCATAATATCTCCTAGTAATATAATCTCTAGTGTTTTCTAAAACAAATTTAAATACAACCATTTTTTCTGTAGTATCTATACTACGTATTTCATAATTTCTATACATTTTTTTTTTCCTATTAAGTTATTTTTATTGCAATAACCCCTGACCCACTGTTCACTGGCCGAGCGTGGGCAGCTCCTTGCATTGCACGGTAGATAGATTGAACTACGGCACCATTAGTACCGGTAGAATCAAATCTCCAAAAGTATGCAAGACTCCCATCGTAACTGCTACCCGCTATAGAACCAAATTCTGCAGCCTGTGTTCGGTATAATACTCTCGAATAATTAACTGGAGCAGACCCATGAAAGTGATATCCATCCTGCGCAGATGGATCGCCATAAGCTGCTTGCTTATTATTATATCTAATATTCATATTTGACCAACCGTTATTACCAGAACCTCTTTTAACAATATAAATTCTATCGATCGATGTTCCAGAAGCACGTGAGTCTTGATAATAAAATCCTATTAGTGCTTGGCCTGTTGTAAAAGTAAGCGATCGTGATATAGAACCAAAGGCAGCAACTGAAGAACCACTTTCTCCAGTTGAGTATTGAAATAAGCCACCCTTATATGTCTGAAAACCACCACGAGCTTTTCCACTATCGTCTGTATCCCAAGATCTTGCGCAGCTAATTTGAGCACTTTTGCCATCAGCCCCATTAAAGTCATTAATGCTTATTACTGGTTCTGTGTGGTGAGTTGCAAAAAATGGAAATGGAGTTGGTAACCAAGGATCTCCATTTGGGTGATAGTACTCGTCCATACCAATAGGATTTGATCCACCCAGTTCTGTTTGTATATCACCTAATGAAAGACCACCTGAAGTACTTAACGCCATAAACCTTACTCCTTACTACTATTCCCAATATTATACTTAGGGCATAATTGCCATTCAGTCTTTTCTTTATATGGTATAACTTTAATTTGTCTTAATGGAGCTATATCTTTAGCTTGCTCTTCATCAACAAACGTAACAAGACCCCAATCAGAAAGTAAAGTGGCAATTGTATTTCTACGCTGAATGTCATTTAATAGCAAATTAGAAGGCTTGCCATCTAATAAGAATAATTCTTTAAAATGTACAATAAAATATCTACCTTGCTTATGCAAGATATGACATGACTGATATAGCTTTTGATCTTTCCTAGAAGCCACTCCAATTCGAGTTAATGTTTCTCTAATCTTTAGAAAATCATCTGGTTCATTAAGAGTAATTTCCAGCATAGACACTGGAGTCCATTGGACCTCTATGTTATTTTCGTTTTCCACCTTTGTAAATCCTCGCTTTCAATTCGTTAATTTGATCATCGTTTAGTAATGACAGAACAGATTTAGCTTTTTCATTGCTATACCCATAATATTCTTTTATCAATTCTAGGTTTTCTATATTCATAGGCTTAGCCCATTTTGAAAACCTTCGTTTTTTCTTAATTATATTTATAAGAAAATCGAATTGAAGACGACTGTCAATGTGATGATTCAAATTCATTTCATTTGCATAGAGGATTGTATCAGGAAAATACGACAGTCCACGATTTACCATAAATGGACTGTACGCTTTTTCTGATATATCATCAACCATCAAATCCTTTTTGGTTGCGTTAATGGCATTTAAATATTCAAAAGGGTTCATTTGAACGAAACCCCAGCCATTATTTCAGTAAGACAAGCAACTGTATTAAGTTCATGATCAGCAACGAATGAATTCTTATATTGATAATCAGCCAAAATAAGTACCAATTGAGGTATACTTTGTGGATCAATATAGTCATTCATATTATCGTAGATTTTACGATAAATCGCAGCTGGTTCAGAATCAATGTTATTGCTTACCCATTGTCTCATACCTTTAAAGTTTTTTCCTTTTAAATGAATCATAAGATCGTTGAGAGAAACTTCAGATAAAGATACAAGAATGCCAGTATCAATATTACCACTACTACCATAACGCTGAAGTTCATTAAGAACTTTACGCCAATCTGGCATGTGTTTCATAATTAATTCCGCAACTACTTTTTCGTCATAACTGATACCTTCATCGTTTAAGATTTTAGTACATCGTTTGAGAAACTGTCCACATAGTGGTGCTGCATCTTTTTTAGAAACGTTAAACTCGATTGTTGTACAACGAGAATGTAGTGGTTCAATGATACGGTTTTTAAAATTACATGTAAGAATAAATCGACAATTATTACTAAACTCTTCAATAAACCCACGTAATGCTGGTTGCGTTGATTGAGCATTTAAGTAATCTGCCTCATCCAAGATGACTACTTTGTAGCCACCTTGAAGAGAAACAGAAGACGCAAATTGCTTAATTTTATTACGCAATGTATCAATGCCAGACTCTTCAGATCCATTGATTAAGAGAAAGTCTAAATCAAGTTCGTTACATAAAGCTTTCGCGACTGTAGTTTTACCAAGGCCGGCTGTGCCGGTAAGAAGCATATTGTGTAGGTCACCTCCTCTAACAATATCTTCAAAGGTTGATTTTATGTGTTTAGGTAAGATACAATCTTGAATTTTTTGTGGACGATATTTTTCAACCCAAAGAAACTCTGACATTAAAGTACCTCCCAACCAAGAACTGTAGAAACTCTAAACGAACGCCAAGCATCTTTATCAAGTGACCATACAGCCAAATGAGCAGATTCAGGACTAATGGATTCAATGTTTCCATTGACACCATGTGCTTTTAAAACAGCTGGGTTGAGAGAACAGGGCATGACTCTTACTTCATCTGAGTCAATCTTTTGAAAGGTTACCGTTACAGTACCTTTTTTTAACGCTTCGATTAAGCGTGAACATTCATTGCGATCCATAATATTTCCTTCATAATAAAATTAATAAAATGCGGAGGAGCTACCTCCGCATTAAGCTAGTTCGAACTTAAGCTTCTTCAGCTTCTTCAACAGGAAGATCGTCGCCTGCAGGTACTTCACCTTCAGGTACTTCTTCGCCTTGAGCTGGAGCTGCTGCTTCAAGGAATTTTACAACCCTGTTTCTTACTCCACCAACAGCTTCAAGCTCTTGGCCTTCGAAACCACCACGTTTAGAACAAATATCGATAATTTGTACCATAGTAGAGATATCTTGTAGAGACAGTTGTGGTGCCTCAGCTTCTTGTACGCCTTCAGGCGCGTTTACTTCTTCAGTCATTTGTTTCTCCTTTGCAAAGTAGACTAATTATGAGAGACCCGCCCAATGCGGCATCTTCTCGTATTATCCTCATATTATTATGAGAATTTTTTCTGTGCATAATTATTTATACACCGAAACTTGACGATTTCTCTAAAGCGATAAAATAATCCAAAGGATTATCTGCGTTTCTCCAATTGGAGATTAGCTTAGATGAAATCGATACCTTATAATCACCTTGTAGCATTTTCAAATTAGAAATACTAAATACGTAATTAAAGATTTCATTAGATGTTGTACCTAGATCGATATCAAATGTATTTGCTGTTGCGTCTTTTTCATTAAAGACAGAAGCTACTACACTATCGCCTTGGCTACTAAAACTGAGTTCTGAATGACCAAGAACTGCAGCTGCTTTTCGAATCTTATCTAGATTAGAAGATGAGATATCAAGAATAACTTCGCATTCTGGCATGTTAATGTCTTTGGTTGGCTGAGTAAGAATATCGATTTCAGAATAGAAATACTTAATCTTTTGAGAACCATCTGACATAGTTAAAAACTTATCGCTAAATTCGAGTTCAGGCTCATCCATAAGACTAAACAAAGACAAGAATTCATTGAGATCATATACACCAAACTCTACAGGAAAGTCTTCTAGAATAGAAGCTGAAGCCATAATAGTTTTTGCTTCTGATAGAGTTTTGAGTTCTTTACCTGGTTTAAAAACCAGATTTGCGTTAATACCTGAAAAGTTTTTCAGGATGTTGATTGTTTCACTTGAGATTTTCATATTGTACCTTTATTGTTTAATAGTATATTATAACATAGTTTTGTCATAATGTAAACGTTTATTTCACTTATTTTTGCGGTCATGTTCATATAATGCTAAGAAACCATAGTGAATAATCTTCATCAAGTCTTTACGATGATCTGAAGGATCTCCCTTCTTTCCGTAACGACCGTTATATTTATCAACGTTTCCTAAGAAGAAACCAATGCCATGACCACGGTCAATGATTACCTCTGATGATTGGAGGCCACCTTGTCCATAGTGACCACCATAAGTCTTATCAATATAAGCTGCAAACTCAGCAATTAACCTATCTTCATTAAATTTGTATTCGATATCTTTCATATGTTTTCCTTAAAATTGAGGATACAGTTCAATTGGCGTTTCGACGGCAGTTGCTTCAATTTCTTCTATTCCAGCATCGACTTTGCTGTATAGATCCAAGAAGGCAGACTTTGTATCTTCATCGAACCTTGCGATACATAGATCAATCGCCTTAGATCTGTCTTTAAAGATAGAATATGTTTGAGCAATGTGACAAAGTCTACGAGTTGAAATAACTTCATCGACTCCTTCATCATAAAAAGTCTTACGAATAATGTCAGCCCAAGTAATAAGCTTTTCAACAAAATCAGTATCATCAGCTCCAAATTTAGCCATGTGGTTATTCAGAATCTTAGTTTCGATTGATGGAGATGGAAACTTCTGATCGATCGCAACAGTAAATCTTTCCAAGAAAGCTTCATCGATAATAGAAGCTGCTGTAAATCGACCGTCATCTGATCCCTTACCCTTAGTGTTGGCTGTTGCTATAACATTGAAGCCAGCTTTAGGAGTAATTGTTTCACCTGTCTTTTTAACCAAAACAGGCTTGCCTTCAAGTATACCTTGCAAGCACATAATTTTATTTGTAGCTCTATCGATTTCGTCCAACAATAGTATAGCACCGTTCTCCATAGCCTTAAGAACGGGCCCTTTAGAGAATACAGTTTCTCCATCGATAAGTCTAAAACCTCCAATGAGATCGTCTTCGTCTGTTTCAGGATTGATTTGAACACGTATGAACTCCCTATTTAATTTTGAGCAAGCTTGCTCTACCATAAAGGTCTTACCGTTACCAGATAGACCGGAAATATAGACTGGAAAAAACATTTCAGATTTGACCATCTTAACAATATCACCAAATGCTCCCCATGGAACAAATGTAGGATCCGCTTTTGCGAATGATTTTTCTTCGTTAACAATTGATTGCATTTTAGCCTTTGGTGATATATCTATCACATTTGATTCAACTGGCTGAAGCATACTTGTTAGATCATAAGTTCCGATTTTAACTCTGTTTTCCTTTTGCATAAGAGGATTGTAGTCTTTACCGGTATAACCCATAGCCTTACCAGTACTTTCTATCAGACCTTTTCGAAACGAAGTCTGATCTGGGTAGTTCGTAGCCAGTTCATTTAGGATGTTTTGGGTTGAGATTTTCATATCTTTCATAATGTAGGTCCTTATCATTTAATATAGGTATATTATATCATAGTTTGGGCGCATTGTAAACTGTTTTGGTGAAAAAAGTACACTTTTTTTAGATTATTTAGTTATAAAAGAGCGCTTTCTTATATACATCACGCTGAGTGAATCTAATTTAAGTATCAATAGGGTAACCTTAACCAATTCACAGAGATTCACTATGCTACGATCCTTCCAAAGGTTGTCATCAATACTTTGTTCTGCTTCTTACTTTTTGAGTACTTTTTAAAAGCATTTGCCATTTGATTTTTAGTTTGATCAGAAGTAACAGTAAACTCGTCGTCTTCAACGGCTAAATTGTTACCACCCTTGATTAAGTAGAACTCGTCGTATCCTAAGGCTGATTTGCGAACAACACATTTGTTTTTTCTGTATTCTTTATTAGCTTCGCTTCTGTGCTTATCTTCCCAACCATTAATTTGAGCTATTTTATGATTAAACATTCTGTTATCGTCAGCCATAAAGAAACCAATAGTGCTGGTATTGTATCTCTTATTTATGTTTTCGAGCAAAGATTGAGTGACGTTACTAGTATTTTCAGCTTTAACCATTTTACCATCGATTCTCATGTTAATGCCTTTAAACATTCCTCGAGTTTCAACTTTATTATCTTCAAGTCCACCATCTCTAAAAGCCTGTATTCGATTAGCATCACCATCAGATAGTACAACTAAATTCATTTTTTCGACTGCGTTTTTAGCTTTGAACTCTTTGATTAGAGTGTGAGCCATAACTAATGCCTGATTAAGTGGAGTAGAACCAAAGTCTTCACATGGAGCTGCAACTTCACGAGATACGTAATATGATCCTTTTGCTCTTAGATATAAAGCTCTGATTGATTCATCGAAATCACTTTTTTTAAGCTTCGATGACGTTAACAACGGCATTGCCAAATCATCAAGATCCATATCTCCATCAAATAGCAAACCTCTTTCACGAAGATCGTAGTAGTTTAATTTTTGATTTGTTGTAGTAAATGCGTAAACATCAAACGGAATATTGACTTGCTTACAAAAGAGAACCAAGTGTATCAACTGCTCTAAAACTTTAGGTAATGAGTCATACATAGAACCGGAGTAATCAATCAACATAATCATACCATGACTTTTAGCATCGTGTAATCTAGTTGTTTGCTTAAAGATGTCTTCATTAGTTTTGTATGAATATAACTTGTTGACATCGATAACACCAGTTTTTGCTGTAGTAGCTTTTGCCCACTGAGTAGCAGCCTTTCTCATTTCAAATTCTTTTACAGCAATACCAACGCTTCTTTTAACATCTTTCATATACTTAGGAAACTGTTGTTCGAGAGAATTAACTTCTGCCGCTACATAATCAACCATGGTATTTCGTTTTAGTTGTCTTTGAGCTTTGAGTTCAGCATAAGGTATAACAATATCCTTTTTAAGTTCTTTAGAAATATCTTCAACTGCAAGAATTTGTTTACCATCTTCATCAACGTCTAAAAGAGAGCTCTCGTTATTTCTAAAAGCTTCATCAGTAACAGAAACGTTTCCTTCGCTACCTTTTGTTGGAGTTTGGCCTTCGTCTGAATCTTCTTCTTCGTCTTCGTCTTCTTCATCTGAAGAACCTGGAGCATCAGTCTCTTCTTCGTTTTCTTCATAACCACCATCATCATAATCTTCTGAATCATTTCCCCCAGAATCATTATTAGGTTCTTCGTTTTGATCGTCGTTGTTATCTTCTTCTTCGTCTTCTTCTAATGATTTGTCATAAGCTACGATATCTTTAACAAGATCAAGAACTTCTTGAAAATCTTCAGTTGTATTTGCTCTATTCATAAAGACTTGTTCTTCATCATTGAACTCAAGCTCTACATGGGCTCCAACTTTAGCTTGAAGATTAATCTTATCGATAATTTTTAGTGATGACATATCAATATCATTAGTACCAAAGAAGTTATCATCAAACAATTTAGCATATGCTCTAGAAAATGGACCAACTAAACCAGGATAACGAGATTTGACTTTTCGTTCGATCCTAGCGTCTTCAACAACATTAATGTATGACCTAGGACATCCAACTAACTTCTCAGGACTATCATGCCAACCCTCATATGGAGTTTCTAATGCATGACCAACTTCATGACCTACAAATAGATCATATACATCTTTACCCATATCTTTCCATAAAGGAAGACCAAGCACTCGATTCTTAATATCAAACCATGGAGTTTGATAATTACCATGTCTGATAGAGATATTCTCTTTTGCTAAGAGTTTTGGTAAGCTAGAATTATGATACATGTATTGCCCCTTTCCGTATAATATGTATATTATATCATAGTCTAGGGGCGTTGTAAACGACCTGAGTGAAATAAACCCAATTATTTTAGATCATTTTGTTATATGATTATAACTAGAAGTTATAAGAAAAATATATACTCAAGTGGTCAATATAATGAACAACTGGGGCATTAGTTGACCACTCTAGTATACACTTATTTTATCTTTGAAAAGTTTCTATCCTTTATAAACTCGATCTTGGATCTAAACTTATTCTCTAGTATATCTCCTTTGTGAGAAATAATAAAGACGTTAGTGCCATCTTCGAGTGTATTTAGAATCTTAGTCAAATTATCTATACCATCGTGGTCTAAAGAAGAATCAAAGGTCTCATCCAATACTAAAAGATTAGTTGCTGCTGAGTTCTTCATCTTAGCAATTTGTCTCCAAGTAAAGAGTAAAGCCAAATCGATACGTTGTTTCTCGCCTTCGCTAAATGATGTATAGTTAAATGCATCTCTATGACGTGATCTAATAGTTTCGGTAAAGCTTTCATCAAGATGGAAAGCAACAAAGAAATCCAAGACTTGAAGATACTGATTAATAAGTCTATTCATTACTGGCAAATACTGTTTGATAACTTTAGTCTTGATACCAGTATCTTTAAGCATTTCACCGATTACTTCGTTATATGTACGCTCTTCAACATAAGCAAGTTTCTTTTCAGTGACAGTATCTTTAGAGTCTCGTAGATCGTCAAGTTCATTCTTAGCAGTTTTTATATCACCGGATGATTGTAACAACGTACTAATTTCTTTCTGAATCTTTTCTACTTCTCTTTGAATTAGATTAATCTTATCGTTATTACTATTAATATGGCGTTGCTTAGCTAAAAGCTCTTTCATATTATTTTGACAATTTACTAAATGACCCGAAGTAGCAATATTATCAGCTTCTAATTCTTTCATACCTTTTTGAATATCTGCGGCTGATTGTTTAATCTTAGATAATTTACTTTCTTTAATAGATATATCAATGTCTTGATCACACGTAGGACAATGCTCGTGTTCTTCAAAAAACTTAGCATCGCTTACTAAATCTTTAATCTTAGACTTATATACTCTATCCTCAGATTTAATATCAGATATTTTTCTACTAAGATCTTCGTGCTTAGAGTTTTCTATTTCAGTTAAAGCGTCAAGATTCTTTCCAAGTTCCCCAGATTGACTTACTAAGCTTTTAACTTCAACTTCGTACGTCGATATAGAATCTTCTTTAGACTTAATCATATCTTTATTAATAGATTGTAAGTCTCTGATATATTTGTTTTGAGTATCTATTTTAGTTTTATATAAATCTAATGAATGGTTTATTTCAGATAGTTCTTCTTTAATCTTAGAATTACGTTCTTTCAATAATGAATTCATTTTACTAAAAATATTAATGTCTAATAGATCTTCAATAACTTCTCTACGCTGACCAACCTGCAATTGCATAAATGGAATAAAAGAACTACTACCCAATACAACAACCTGATGAAACGATTTATGGTTTAGCTTAAGTATATTTTGTTCTAAGTACTTTTGAAAATCACGAGCATTAGAAGCTTGATTTATCTGATTACCGTTTTGCCATATCTCAAATTTACCAGGCTTAATAGTTCTATGA
>Ga0209504_1001214_pt1 | contig 20242 bp, 32 predicted proteins | sample COGITO_mtgs_1005_FD_184791 | JGI IMG/M metagenome (GOLD analysis project Ga0209504, IMG submission 184791) | Pelagic marine microbial communities from North Sea - COGITO_mtgs_100511 (SPAdes) (version 2) | ecosystem: Environmental > Aquatic > Marine > Epipelagic ...
GGTAACCTCAAACTTATAATCCGATACTGGATATAACTCAGGCTCAAACTGCATGTATCTGTGTGCAGCCTTGGTAACGAATGGTATCAAAAATGACTCTTGGAAGTTAATCAGTGTTCGCTTGTGGCGTTTAATCACCGCGCCAAGGGACATTGAGATTCCCGCTGCTGTGGCCTCACCGTTAATCGACCCACCAACACCAACAGAGTCTATTGCGCCTGTGGCAGTCTGCACCATTCGCTGTAGTTCACCTGCTTGCGCGAAGGTAATCTGAGATACCTGACCAAAGTTAAATGGCTGTAAGACTTCAGAAGGATTACCATTGGTTAGAATGATTTTCCCCGGTCTTACTTCAGGCTTTGCCCCGCGAGGTAGCCGAGTTGCGTCCATCGCCATCATTGGGTGGACTGTTAGAGCCAGTGCATCGATCCTAGCCCTTAATTCTGCGTCCAATGCCTTCTGTGAGTTATAACCTTTCTCACATACGCCACGACCCCAGAACCTAGAAGGCACGATGTCCCACGGGAACGCCACAACAGGGCGGTCTTGCATCATGTACGGGTTCTTCTCCGCTTTCAGCAGAGTACCACCGTTAGCTATGACTACGATTGCCTCAACATAGAAGCCTTCTTCTTCCTCGCTGTCTACTAGCTCTTCAACCTCTTCGTATTCATCGTCATTCTCAAGTAAATAGCGGGGAACAAGTCCGTAATACTTGGTCAAACGAGTCTTATCGGTAGGCTGCGTGGTAAGTTCGTGGTCAGGATCTAAATCTGTGTCAGGATACGCGAAGTTGAAGGGGACATTTTTGTATACACCCTTCTCCTGTAGCTGTTCTATGGCGTGTGGTGAGACAAATTCATCAATCACTACACCTAAAGCGCTGTCTACATCCACAGCAACAGGGTCAATCAAGAAGTTTTGAGGTAAAACAGGTCGTAATTTAACGACTGTGCGGTCTGAGATGTTCACACCTACCGCTTGTAACTGCCCATCCATGATAGGTTGGGTCGCAGGTTTCATCTCTTTGATTTCTTCTAGGACAATCTCTGCTATACCTGTACCAAAGACGGCTGCGTTGATTAAACACTCAGCCACACCCTTGCGAATCTTATTAGCTTTAAAATCTTCCAAGAGCTTTTCGCGAAGGTAGACTACATCTTGGTTTTCTTGGTCAGAGATGTCGTCCTTCATATCAAAGAACCTGCCACGACCAAATGTAGCTTCTTCAATCTCTGCGACTGAGGACTCTACAGCTTGTTGTAGGGCAGGGGATATGATCTGTGATCGTTCGGAATCGCGGTTACGGTCTTCGCTTGAGTAGATGCCACGCCAAAGACGGTAGTATTCATCAAACTTTTCTTCGTAATTAGTCTCGTAATGGTCGCGCCAATCGCGGCACTTCTCCATTATCCAAGACTCAAGAGTCTCTTCTATGCCAAACTGATCTTCGTTGGATTCGAGCATCTTAATATCCCGCTACTGAGTCGATTACGTCAAACTCATCTATTTCAAAGTCGTATGAGTAAGACACCTTAGCCAGTTGATCTATATAGGCTAAAGCGTCTACCATGTCATCGTGGGTTAGAGCGTCAGGGAATTGGAAGATTTCATCCATGAATTGGATGTTCCACTCGCCTTTGTTTAGGTTGCAGATTCCGTTCTCGAATCTACCTTGTAACGCCCACATTACCCTGTCAGTTTTCTTTTTGTTCCCGTGAGTAAGTTCCTCAACGCGAAAGAAGTTCTGGTACTTTTTCATCAGGTCAGTCAGTGGCGACATTACAGCCTGTCGGGCAATTCCTTTCTCAATGCCGACTGATATGGGCTGATAGTCTCTAACTATCTGGAATATCTTCTCCGCAGTGGCGTTTAATTCCCACCTACCACAGATAATATCCTTGACCCACCATCCATATTCGCCCACTTTTACCACGGCTATAGCGGTATTGTCAAGTTTTTTGTTTTTAGATTTGGCTTTTCCTACCTCTTCAAAGCCCGCGAGGTCAATGGCAACGTAGTAATCTCCGGTATCAGGCTCTTCGTCATCGAACCTAACCCACTCCTCTTTAAACATCTCAGAGCCACGCGCTTCAAAAGACGCCATGAACTCTTGGCGAAACGCGAAGGAAGACATGGATTTCTTAGCTGCATCAATTTCTTCTTTGTCTAGTAAGTCGTTGTCGTAACTGGTGTAGTGCCATGCTTTATAAGTGGGGTCTTCGCCTAAACTGGCTTGCTTGTAGAGTTCATAGAAATGATTTCTACCCATTGGTGTCCCGATAAATAAGGCATCGCCCTTCAAGTCTGTCAACGCAGGTCTTAAGATTAGCTCCCATACATCGGGCTTCATGTCTGCGTATTCATCCAAGACAAGAAACTTGAGACTTACGCCGCGCATTGTCTCAGGTCTATCAGCGCCCTTCAAGCTGATAGTTGTGCCATTGATCAATCGAACCTGCATGTTGTTGACATGCGAGTTCTCTATCACGGGTTGACCTATCTCCAAAAGGAGATTCCACATAATATCCCGTGCCTGACCTTGTGTGGGGGCTACATAGAAGACCTGCCCCTTGTCTGACTTAAGTGCATTGACTATCAAAAGGTAAGCCGCAAGACGAGACTTGCCCGTCCTGCGACCCGCAGCAACTACTTTGAAACGCGTAGGGTCGTTCCAAACTTCTTTCTGCCACTCAAGGAGACTAATGTCTAGGTTCATTTTTTCTTCGCGGTCTTCTTAGCTTGTTTAAATGCTTTGGCTGTAGGCGCGCCTTTACTGCCGACCTTTCTCATAGTCTCGCCGCTACCTGCTGCAATCCGCTTCTTCTTCGCGTTAATGTTACTGTAGAGACCCATGCTACTTCCTCTTGGGTGGGGCTTTCTTCTTAACAGCCTTGGCTTTCTTAGCTGCTGCCATTCCCGCAGGGGTGTAGGGGTATTTCTTTCCGTTTACATTAGGCATCGTATTCTCCGGTGCGTATCATGTTAGTAATAGTTATCGCTCGTTGACCCACTTGCTCTGCCCAGTTAGAGTCCAAGAACTCTATCGAGGCTGCTTCGTAGTTAGCAAGAGACATTTCTCTTAGAGCGTCTCTAAAACCGCGAAGACGGCTAATACCAAGGTTGAAGCACATATCCATCATAGCGTCTTGACGCACCACGTCCAAGTGAGTAAACCACTCAAACGCTTTGGTTAGCTCCTGCTCGCAGCGACGGATATCATTCGCGAGGAGATAGTAGACTTCATCTTCAGACAATCCCATAGAGTCTAGGTTGCGCCCAACTCCTATGGTCATGTCTCCCGCCGTGCATTCGTAAGGCTTAAGCCGTAAGCCCTCGTGCTTGATTAGCAGGTCTTCAATCCTCATGGAATTCTCCTTCTATCACTTCGGGTTCTACGATTGTATCAGTGACACCTGAGATGGTTATGTTGACCGTAGGCTTGCCGCCTAGCTTGTCCTTATCAAACGAGCTAACAGGCAAGACCCGCTCTACAATTAGCTTCCATGCAGCAGCTTGGTTCTTGTGGTCGTCATCCATAGCCGCCTTGAAGATAGAGTTGATTACTGCTGGGGTATCCCGTCTTGCAAGAAACCTCTGCTTCATCTCTGCCATTGCCGAATGGTCACCCTTTGGTCTGCCCCTGCCACGCTTTTCTGGTAGCAGTTCGGATTTACGGGGTCTACCACGCTTACGCTTTACAGGCAGCTCTTCTGTTGTGTTGTTTGTATTGTCTTCCATTACATCTTCGTAACTGTTGGTTGATTAAAAGTTAACCAATTAAACCATGATTTATTATATTACGCCAACATTTAGCGTAAAGCACCAGTCATATGGCTTGTAGACGGATTTGGTTTGGCTTTTTTTTCTAATTTGGCTTCTTGCAAATCTGGGTTGGAACTATATGTAACGCGCGCGAGGCCAGCCCTCCCCCGTCCCAAGGTCGAACCCCGTCTATTATACGCGCACGCACGCGAGCAGTTACCGCACGCACGCGCGAGGCTTATCTGGGTGCGCGCTGGTGCAACGCTGTGGGATGGGTGACCCATCGGGCAGGGTATCCGATTGCATCGCTCAGAGTCTGAACCAGTGAGAGTGAGGGCAGGGGTAGCCCCCTCTATGCCAACCCAACAATTAACCCATCACCCCAAACTACTGTGCATCCATCCAGTAAAAACACCCGATGCGCGAGAACGCCTCAAATTTGCCGTCTAAGCGATTTTAGCCTGACCCCTTGCCGTGGTATTACTTTGGAGAGATCGCGATTTCGCTGTATATCCATCCAGTAGTTCCTATGCGTCAAGTCTTCCCTCTATATAGGCGCAACCCAGTCTGATGCGACACTCAAAATTGATACAAAGTTTCAAAAAAATATTGGTTAGGGGTATTGTACTTCCTGACAATATCAGGATAATCAAATCCAAGTTGTTAAGGATGACAGCTACCAGCTAGGGGTCAGGGTGACCCGCCACGGTTGAAGCCGACAGCGCCTCTCACCAGTGATAGCAGCGACAGCGGGTAGCGAGTGCAACGGCGCACTATAACGGTCGGACTATGGCGGGAGTCCTTGGTAGGGGCGACACTCTTTTGTGAGTAGATCAATATGGAGTCAGTCTAGCGAACTGGCGAGAGGGCTGGCAAAACATCAGCCAGTGACCGATACAAATCGGAGTTGCATCAACTGAGCGCGTTCAATCGAGCGCGTTCTACTGAATCAACTGGAGGCTACACAATGGAAAATTTGAGAATAGTATTTGAAGATAGCGGGTATTTCTTTACTGGCCTAATGATAGCGAGCCATCTAAACGATGATACCCGCGCACTAATGCGAGTCGATCCAGAATACGCGGACGCTGACGGAAGCGACCTATTTTGGGTTAATACTGAATACACCTACCCTGAAAGTGAACTAGAACCGGAGGAGTTTTAACCATGGCAAAATCAGACGTTTATCAAGAAGTTACCGACAAAATTATTAAACTAATGGAAACGCACGGATCTAATTGGTGCAAACCTTGGGAGGCAGGGGGCTTGCCTAGCGGACTTCCCTTCTCAGTGACTAGCCGAGCGGCCTACAGCGGAATTAATGTAGTCCTGCTATGGGCTGAGGGATATACCTCTAGCGAGTGGGGAACCTTCAAGGCATGGCAAGCGAAGGGTGCGAAGGTTAAGAAAGGCGAGAAGGGAACGCCGATCATATTCTTTAAGCAACTACCCGTGAAGGATAAAGACACGGATCAAAAGAAAATGATCCCGATGATCAAGCAGTTCTATGTCTTCAACGCTCAGCAAGTGGAAGGATACGAGCCGGAAGCAATCAAGACTCTTGAACCCCTAGAGCTGCTAGACAATGCCGAGCAGTTTATTAATAACACGGGGGCAACGATCCACAAAGTTGCAGGGGACAGCGCATTCTACCGACCATCAACCGATGACATCACCGTACCCCTGCCCGAACAGTTCAAGGGTGAGACTACCGAGCAACGCTTGCACGGATACTACGGCACGGTGCTGCACGAGCTGACCCACTGGACTGGATCTAAAAAGAGGCTAGACAGGCTCAGCGGTGACCCCAAGGATACCCGCAAGGAATCCTACGCAAAAGAAGAACTGATCGCCGAGCTAGGGGCAGCGTTCCTATGCGCCGAGCTAGGGATATCAAGCGAGCCGAGAGAGGATCACGCTCACTACCTCAACTCATGGCTTAAGGCTCTCAAGGATGACAAGAAGCTGATCGTGAAGGCTGCGAGCCAAGCACGCAAGGCATGCAACTTGCTCAAGGAACTACAGCCCAAGGCCGAGGAAGTATCTGAGGCCGCATAACATTAACGCCCCCGAAAGGGGGCATCTTAAGAGGGTATTGCGAAGACACACTTGCATCGGCTTATGGGTAAATAGTGCGACCTTGGTCTATCGACTCTAGTCTACATCGTTCCCCGTCTGGCAGCAGGCCGTAAACCTGTGGTGCAGGTGTGTCCTTTCAGCATCCTCTAAATCAAGGAGAACATCATGAAAATTATAGAAACAATTCAGATAGGTGACAATGGTGACGGCACTTACAAGGTGTGGAGCAAGAGCCATGATGAAGTTGTCGAATGTGATTCTTACAATGAGGCGTTATTTATCTTTCGCCAATTCTTTACTGGCATTATGGATGAATACAACGATGCTGTAGTTGAAGGCGAGGCGCATCGTTCTGGATGGTATGACTAGAACTAAAATAAACTGGAGGAATCAACATGACAGATAACCTAGCTACGGCAAACTTAACACGCTGTTACAACGAATACATCGAGGCACTAGGAGGATCGCCGGAGTTCCTTGCCCCCTATGCTTACGATTTAATTTATTGGCAGAATATGTCCGGCATCAAGCGGGTACATAACAAAACATTGATAAGCCAATGGGACTATGCAGCGGAGCTATCTGCCGAGGCCAGAAAAAAAGCAGAAGACAACGGCATGCCATGCGCTTGCCGTGTGTGCGAATTAAACAGGCTACCTCTCTAACAAGAAAAGGATAATGAAATGATATTAAATAAAAACGAAATCAATATTGTAGTCGAGTTACTAACAACGGCAATAGAAGGTCTAATGGAAGACTTAAATCAAGAAGGACTCAGTGATCAAGGAGCAACGGTACTGAGTGAAAGGTATCATGACCTGCATCAAATTAGAAATTCACTAAGGAATTGAAACAATGCGATACACAAAACTCAAAGAAGAAAATAATGCGCTCAAGATTTTACTTGTACTGATGGCTCTGATAATCTCACTGACCCTTGGCCTACTGCTAGGCGAGGGGGAGTTCGAGGTAGAGCAGCGCGAGCTAAAGATGTATGCCGAGATGGTATGCCTTGGACGAGAGACCAGTATGCAATTTGGCTGGCCTAACTTTAAGAATCTCGAAGTAACTTGTAATTAACTGGAGGATGACATGGAGCAGAAAGATTGGAAGCAATACAAGGTAGAACCAAAGAAAGGTGTGCGACCTTACCCTAATTTTGCAGTAGGTAGCGTGAGGTCAATGTGTGTTGAGTGCTGGGAAATTTTCTCAAGTGAGATACCGTTTGATATGCACCGCAAAGGGACTGGGCTTGATAGGTATTGCGTCACGCCTGAATCGGCTGGCTTAGTAAGGAGAAAGAATGGGGACTGGGTACGCAATCAACCAGCCCCCAAGCTAAAGAAGTAGCCCCCCGAAGGGGGCTTGATCACATCTACAAAGGAGGAGGATGAGAAGTAATCTGCCACAGGATACTGTCTTATCCAATATAAATCAATGGCAAATCTTGATCTACTACTAGCCTCCTTAGATGGAGTGAAGCAAACCGCAACCAAGGCAGGGCATCGCAGATACATGGCGCTATGCCCTAGCCACTCAGACAAAGGGGCATCCCTTTCAATCCGCGAGACAGGCGACAGGGTGTTGATACATTGTTTCGCTGGATGTTCAGCAGCAGGTATCTTAGAGTCGTTGGGCTTGGACTTTGGGGTGATTCAACCTGTCACTGAGAACTATAAACCGCTGTTCAAGAAAACACAGGACGATGAGTATGCCATCGCCGAGTCAATGCTAGATCTGCTACCGCACACACTGGCGAGCGGGGTACGGCTCAGCGATAAGGATAAGCGGGACATCATCAACGCCAAGATATTAATCGCGAGGAGGAACAAGTTTTGGGAGGATGGATAAAAATCAACAGGTCATTGATTGACCACTGGATCTGGAAGGATGCGGACGCGCTTCGGCTATGGCTGGAGATGTTAATCCGCGCCAACTTTGAGGACAAGACGCGCCTGTTTAACGGGCAACTCATACATTTAAAGCGAGGGCAACTTGTCTTCGGACGCAAGGTTTATGCTGAAAGATTGAGCATGAATGAGAACACCATCAGAAAGGTACTCAAGCTGCTCATTAGTGATGGCATGATACACCAGCAAACCACCAACAAATACTCAATCATTACAATAACTTACTATGATAAGTATCAAGATTCCACCAGCAACTCACCAGCAACGCACCAGCAACCCACCAACAACGCACCACACCTTAAGAATTATAAGAATGATAAGAATGATAAGAAGGGGGCGAAGCGTTTCACGCCGCCAACAGCAGAGGAGGTTACTGAGTATTGCAAGTCGCGAGCGAATGGCATTGACGGCGAGAGGTTTGTGGATTGGTACGCCACTCGCGGATGGAAAGTTGGACGCGACACCATGAAGGATTGGAAGGCGGCAGTAAGAACTTGGGAAGGCAGACGCAAGCAAGAAACTGAATCGAATGATAACTGGGAGGTTAGCCGATGATAAATATACCTGACGGTCTGGACTATGAATCGTATGTGGACTTGCTGGGGTCGCTAGAGGCGCAAGATCTCAAGTCAAGCTCACACTGGCGAGCAGAACTTCTTGAGTACAACAATACGGATGCCCAGTTGCACGGTGAGACCATGCCATTCTTAAAGTCTCACGAACTCTTTCGCTACAGACCGAGTGAGATGACGCTAGTCACTGGGTACAATGGCTCTAAGAAAAGCATGGTGCTGGGTCAGATCATGCTACACCTCGCGCAGACCAGTAAGATTTGTATCTGTTCCCTTGAGATGCAGCCGACAGTCACGCTGCACCGGATGTTAATGCAAGCAGCGGGAGCGCAGGAAGGCAGACCATCAGATGAGTTTGTGAATCGCTTCATGGACTGGGCTGACGGTAGGATATATATCTTCGATGCGCTAGACAGTCTGCCCCCAGAGAGGATCATTGGGTTTATTCATTTCGCAGCCAAAGAGCTAGGCTGTAATCACATTGTGCTGGACTCACTAAGCAAGGTTGCCCTGAAGTATGACGATTACAACCAGCAGAATGAGTTCATCAACAAGATGCAGTACATAGTTAAACGCAACAACGCACACTTGCACATAGTAACCCACGTTAAGAAGCCGCCGAATGATGATGAATCTATCGCCCCCTCGCGATACAGTATAAGGGGAGCTGGATCATTGTCGGACATGGCTGACAACGTGATCATCATTCAACCAAACAGGAAGCGCGAGGCGCTTAAGGAGATTTCAAAACTCAGAGAGCTAGACGAAAAGCAAATGGAGTATCTAGGAAAATCGTACGATCACGCAGTCATCATTGCTAAACAACGGCACGGTAGCTGGGAAGGGAACTTGAACTTTTACTTTCATTCCAATAGCTTACAGTTGACAGAGCGAGAGGACTACCCACATAAATTTTCTTTTGACACAAGTGTTGACACTGACAATTAATTCGAAGTAGTATTACATTACATCTTGAGGAGGATGAGAAATGAAAATACAAAACTGGCTCGCTCGCGAGAACACCTACCTAAACTACCTGCGCGAAGACTACATTGATTGGAGCGCAGTTCCGCAGTATGAAATCAACAGCCTGATCTATTGGGTCGATCATTCCTGCGCGCATACATCACAAAGACATGCGCTAAATTTATCCCCTATTGACTACATTAAATACCTTGGCGACATCGAAATTGATATTGCTCGCTTAGGGTTGCGCGCTTATGGGCGGCAGTATGAGGCAGGGGCAATTCAAGATTCACAGTTACCGGAGTATAGACATGAAGCAATCTGATTCAATTACCAACCTCGCCGATGCTATGTCAAAAGCGCAAGGCTCTATGGGCGCTGCGATCAAGGGCGCTTCGAACCCATTTTTCAAGAGTCGTTATGCGGATCTTGGCTCAGTGATTCAAGCGATCAAGCCGCACTTCGCAGAGCATGGTCTCAGCTATGTGCAGTTCCCTGTCAGTGGAGAGAATGCAGTAGGGGTTATCACTAGACTCATGCACTCATCTGGCGAATGGCTAGAGCAGGAGTATTACATCCCGCTAGGTAAGATGGATGCGCAAGCAGCGGGTTCTGCTATCACCTACGCGAGACGATACGCACTACAGGCTATCGCTGGTATACCTTCCGAGGATGATGACGGTAATGCGGCGTCCCAGTCAGCCCCGAAGGTTATTACTGCGGCACAAGCCAAGACTATCAGCGGCCTGATTAATAAGACTAGCAGTGACAAGGCAAAGTTCTGCCAAGCATTCAAGTGTCAGTCTGTTGAGGAGTTATCAGTACAGCAGTTCGCTCGTGCTAAGGAGTTGCTGGAGAGTAAGTTGTAATGGATGAGTCTTTGAGAGATAAGTTTAGGAAGAATCGAAACCAATGCAGCATGTGCGACAGAGGTATCGGTACACAATTTATGGTGTGTTCAACATGTAAAGCGCTGACCGAGAAAATGAACAGCGCGTGGAGGATGTATGCAAGACCCAGTGATAATAGATCTTAACAATTACCTAAGCAGCATGGAGCGTGCAGAGGAGGAAGCAGACGCTGCCGAGCTGGAGCTGTGGAATGAGAGGATGCAGACAGCGTTGCGTATCCTCGCTGCGGATAAAGATGATAAGCAGAAGGCTCGCATGCTGATTGCTTGGGTAGAGGAAGAGATAGAGGAGTGGCAAGATGCGCATCTGTGATCACGAGCAAGGTAGTCCTGAATGGTTTGCCGCTCGCCTTGGTGTACCAAGTGCATCAATGTTCGCTAAGATTGTTACGACCAAAGGCGTATGGTCTACACAGGCTGACAGCTACATCAATCAGCTTGTTGCAGAGCAGCTAACAGGAGAACGCGAAGAGATATATCAGTCACACCATATGCTTCGCGGAATAGAGTTAGAGCCAGAAGCGCGTGACCTGTACTGCCTCATGAATGATGTTGAAGTTCAAGAGGTTGGATTCTGTTTGCATGACACCCTTAAAGCAGGGTGTTCGCCAGACGGATTGGTAGGTGAGGATGGTGGACTAGAGGTTAAATGTCCTGCACCTGCCACGCATGTGGAATACCTAAGAGGAGGCGTACTTCCTTCGCGGTACAAGCAGCAAGTGATGGGTTGTCTATGGGTGACCCAGCGGGACTGGTGGGACTTTGTTTCTTATCATCCCAACATGAAGCCCCTGATCGTGCGAGTTGAGCGCGATGAGGAATACATCTCAGCATTGGAGGAATGTGTTGCCAAGGCTGTAAATTTAATTCAAGAAAATGTAAATCAGTTTTTTAACTAGGAGATTGTATGTCTGATTATGATGATACTAACCGTGGCGCACTGTTCAAGAATGAGCGCAAAGAAAAAGAAACCCATTCCGATTACAACGGAACAGTGAATGTAAACGGTGAGGATTTTTACCTCAATGCGTGGTTGAAGGAATCAAAGGCTGGTAAGAAATTCTTTAGCCTGTCCGTCAAGCCGAAGGGGGAGCCGCGACCTGCTGCTCCAGCTACAGAAATCTCAATGGACGATGTGCCATTCTAATTTAACGGGGGCGCAAGCCCCCAACTTGGAGGATGAAATGAAAAGATCAGTCAAGAATGTTCAACTTAAGCTACCGAATTACGCATTTGAATTGCTAAGAACCTACAAAGATATTGGTGGTTTTCTAAATCTTAGTGAGGCGGTAGAAAAATTAGCTGTTTCCCATCTGCCAATGGAAGAGTCTGGTGTTGAAGAGACTAAGCCCAATACAGAATTAAGTATAGAGGATAATGTTCCTGCCCCAGAATCTAAGAAGCCTGTTGTCAGCGCTACTGATAAGATTTTTGCTGCTGGCGATGTGTTGCAGGTAGAGGATGATGTTCCTATCCCACAGATTTGCAGAGCAAGTGCCGAATCTTTCTCTCATGTTCTTGAGAACACGTTAAAGAAAATGAAAGTTGGCAATTCGTTTCTTATTCGTGGAGAAAATCAAAGATCCATCAGCCTTGGGGTAGCCAAGAAATTAAAAATGACAATTGCCACTAGGCAGACTGAGAACTTCCAAAAAGATAAAACGATTCGTGTCTGGCGGGTAGCTTAGGAGTTAGTATGATTCATATAGGATCAGCAATACGCAAGGCGCACAAGCAGCAGGGGGTGTTATTCAAGACTGTAGCTCAAGAGATTGACTGCACCCCTGCTAACTATGCTCATACACTTGAGCGAGCAAGCATCACTCTGCACAGGTACAAGCAGATTTGCGACTCACTCAACATGACAATGGATGATGTCTATAATCTGGGAGACAAGAGATGAGTGCAACAACGCAGAATAATCAAGAGATTATCGAGCGATTGGAGAGAGATATTAAAAAGTATCTCGCTGGAGGGGGAGTGATTAAACAGCTCCCCTCCTGCACCATGTCTGATCGCGCGAAGACAGAATCAATTGCATCTATTAGGATCAACAAGAAGGGGGATAAAGATGAGTGACTTGCCGCAAGGAGAGTTCTGGGCAGTGAATAGCGATCATGCTTTGAAGATGTTTATCAAGCATATCACTAGCCTTTACGAAGAGAAGAAGTACCTGACTATAAAATGGAAAGCGGGGAAGACTCGCACCACTGCGCAGAACAATGCGCTTCATGTGTACTGCCGACTGTTGGCAGAAAAGCTAAACGAGTCCTCTTTGGATATGAAGAAGACTCTCAAGCACGATGCGGAGATTCCTTGGACAACTGATCTGGTTAAGGAATACTTGTGGAAGCCGATACAAGTTGCTGTTACTGGCGAGAAGTCTAGCTCAGAGGTTACTGCCTACGACTATGACGAAGTACACAAGCACTTGAGCCACTTGTTGTCGGAGAAGTTTAACATCTACGTTCCCTTCCCCACCCGCAAATGATTATCTTTGATGACTTCAGCCGCGCCTTGGAAGAGGCCGAATGGTGTGCTAATGATGAGAGGGTTTTGTATTATGTATTCCCACTCGGCAACAAGTACATGGTGCGGAAGAAGCACGGCGGTTCACCTAAGCCTAAGCGCCGACACATCGAGGTAGGCTTTCATCATAGAAAAGCAGGGAGAAAACCAGATGTTTGAGATCGCTTGTATCGCTATGGCAATTTACTTTGAGGCTAGATCAGAGCCGTTAGATGGGCAGGTAGCCGTAGCTAATACGATCATCAATCGTGTGGCATCACCTAGATTCCCCGATACACCCTGTGATGTTGTGAAACAAGGCCGTAGTTGGAATGGTCACATGCTCCGAAATCAATGCCACTTCAGCTATTACTGCGATGGAAAACCAGAAGTAATCGCAGACCAAGGGGCATACACTTTAGCACTTAGTATCGCGGTCAATTGGGCGAATCTCGTTGACATCACAAGCGGTGCTACTTACTATCACAGAGATGACGTTAATCCCTACTGGGTAGACAACCTAAATATCAGCCGCAAGATTGGTCGTCATATCTTTTATAACTAGACGCACTGAATGAGAAAGCATCATGAATGATCAACCACAGTACAGTCCACCAGAAGATGTTAAGGCTGTATCCAAGACATACTCTGTTATGTCCAAGCTGTTTACCATAGCTTTACTGAAGCTGCGTTACGATAAAATGAATACTGCTAGCCAGATCCGAGCAGAGAAAACCATGTTCGCATTGATTCACGAGAGAAACTGGGATGCCAAGAGCGACAGATAGGCGCGTAAAGCGCAAGTCTAAACCCAAGACTAAGACCTCGGCACAGCTAAAGCAAGAGTGCTACAGGGCTATACAGAAGCTCGCGAGGATAGCTGCGGCAGATGATGATGGGTATTGTAGCTGTGTGTCTTGTGGCGTTAGCAAGCACTACACGCAGATGCAAGGCGGTCACTTCATACCCAAGGGGAACTCATCTTACTGGGCATTGGAGATAGAGAACATCCATCCGCAGTGTGCAGGGTGCAACATGTGGGGGATGCGACATGGTTCTGCTGCTCAAGAGTATACGATGTGGATGGAAGACATGTACGGAAGAGACTTTGTCAAGGACATGATTGCTAAAAAGTCGTCCCCTGTGAAGCGGTACAAGGCAGATTACGAAGATCTGTTAGCGGGGTTCGTTGAACTCATACATAAACATAAGCATAGGCTGGGCGAATAATGGATGACGAGATTTATATTCAAATGGTTTCCTCGGACGAGGCATACGAGTGGATCAACGACATGGTACAAACCCTTGAGGGGCATGACCGTGATGTCATAGGCACAATAGCCCTGATGCTTGAAGACCTAACCGAGTTCGTAAACAAGAACGACTTCATGAAGAAGCACTTCATGCAGTTCATTGAAAACAAACATGAAGGCGAGGAGTTAATACATTGAGCGCAACAGACCATCAAGTAGCGGGTGACCACTACAAGAAGCTAAAGATTCAACCGATTGAATACATCCTCGCGAATGAGATGCAGTTCTGTGAGGGGGCTATCATCAAGTACATCTCTCGATGGAGAGACAAGGGCGGGGTAGAAGACCTGCGGAAGATCAAACACTTCTGCGACTTCTTGATTGAGAATGAGGTTGCGGAAGCACCCCTCGCTCATCTCAGCGAGAGGCGTGTCCCGAAGTTCTAATTCTTGGCGCGCTCTTTAGCTTCTCTTTCGAGGAAGTCTTCTGAGCCGCCTAAGAATAAGTTGTACATCGTCCTTCCTGCAATTGGCACATTGCGCACCCACTTCATTGAAACATCACCTTCTATCCTAGCTTTGTTGAACGCCATTATATCTTTCGAGATATTAGTATACGCCGAGAATGGGGGAGCTGCCGCTTCTGTCGCGAGACCTACCCAGTCGCCAGTTCGAACAGCGTTCTCTGTGGCATACCGAGAGGTCAAAGCCAGATTAAGCATAGAGTCAACGAAGTGATCTGGGACTCGGTCAACATCAAAGCCTTTACCATCCTCCCAGTTCTTCACTTCTTTAATTGTTGCGTTGCCTCCACCAACAATCATAGAGTAAGCAAGAAACTTCTTTCCTGCTCCTAGGTAGTTGCCCTTGTCTAACTCCTTGGTGATGTCGTTTTTCACCATGCTTAAATGACGCAAGGCATAAGTCTTGAGCATATAAAATATGCCATAGTTGGGGTTCATAAGAGCGACCTTAGACTTCTGTAGTGGAGTCAATGGTTGCATCTTCACAATCTCTGTAAAGTTTACGAGCATTGCGTCTTGAGTCATAACTCCGTCTTGCAGGTCACGGATATAACTATCCATTCTCGTGCCAAGGTAGTCGCCGTACTCTTCTTTAAGCTCTCGTATACCCTTCTCTGTTTTTGCTAGCGTACGATGCTTATTAAATGCCGCCTGCAAAGAGACGTTCTTCCCCAGCCTATCAATTCCCCTGAAGAAAGAAACCGCAAACGCCTTATCCAACCATTTGGCAGTTGTGCCAGCCCCAGTTAGCTCGGTAGAGATAATCTTAGCAATGCCTAGTTTGTCTACATCAATATCCGCCTTGCCAGTCGCTACCTGAAACATTGCTTTGAATGATTCTTTGGCGCCGTAGCGGTATGGGTTAGTAAACAAATCACCTAGCTGCGTAGTAGCCGATCTAAAGTTTGCTAGCAAAACAATGTTAGAGATATTGCGCAGGTCTTGCAGTCCTTTGTGCATGGACTTTTTGCCAGAGACAAAGCGTGCCTCCAACAAAGACTTAAGCTGCTCCGCCTCTTCGCTTGTCAATTCCTTATTAGCCGTCTTCTTCGCGATCAGTTGAGCAATACTCTCGTTGCTGTTAATGTTATCCAGATCATCAACCTTAGAGTCGAGACGTTTCCATAACCTAGCGTTCTCAATGTTCTCTGCCATCTCGGACACATATCGCCCAAGAGTTTCAGATGACTTCGCGTAGTATGGCATTAAGCCTTTGCCGACTTGCTCTATCTTGCGCTGCTTAAATTGACGTACGTTCTTTTGCTCCGCCTTTCCAGCAGCCTGATACCTAACACCTTCAATGTAATCCAAGGCAACCTTTCGCAACTCTTCTTGGGAAAGATCGCTGCGAGAACTCATGCCAAGAGACTTTGCTTTGATGTCGTACATCTTGTCTAGTTCTTTACTGCCAGTCTTGCCGTAGTAAGCCAGCAACCCTTCGTGGTCTGCCACGCTGCGTGGGAAGAACAGATCACGCAAAGTAATCTCACCATTCTTTAACTCGCTCCACTCTTCACCAATCTCTTTCAGCGTAGAGTCTATGCTGTCAAAGATTTCATCCACGGTTCTAGTCTGTGTTCCGCGAAGGTTTAGTGAAATTGTTTCAACGCCGTTTTGCTTGAGTATTTGTCTCGGCAATGCAGTATTCATCTCGTAGTTCAATAACGATTCTTCAAACTGCAACTTAAGATCATCTGTTGGCAGGGCTTTTTCTAGCTTGTCAAAGCCAGCAATCGAATCTTGGTATCTGGATGTGCGCTGCAATATTCCCAGCTCATACTCGTTCACAGCCTTTAATACTGGTCTGCTGATTGCGCCAATCCTGTCATCAATTGGAGCAAGCAAGTCTGCTGCTGTGCCGCGAGTCTGACTAACAAGTCTTCCTAGTGTTGTTTGTCTACGGAAGCCCTCTACCGCTTTAGCTATCTCTTGATCGTGAACTTCAAGCGGGATCGTCTTGTTCTCAATTGTTTTCTTTAGTGTCTTGGCTGGCATTTGTAGGCGCTCTGCCGCAGCAACAAGAATGTTAGCATCTGGCTCCAGACCGCCTTCTGCCTGTATAAGAAGCATCTCGCTGTTAAGTTGCTCGGCAGTTTCATTTGCTGTATTGACATCCTTCCACGGCTTTGGCTTATCTTTGTTTGCCTTGACGCTGTTGTATAGTGGCGCAACTTTCCTAACCGCAGCCGCTATACCACCACCAAGGATGCCGCCGCCAACAGCCGTAGCCGCTGTCATTGCAGCATCAATCTCTCCGTCTTCTAGTAGTCCGCGAGAGGCTTCATACGCGCCACCATACAGCGCGCCAAGAGCAGTAATTGCTTTAATGGTTTGCCCTGTTGGCAATGCGATACTAGGGTCTGCAATAGACTTAAAGAATGCACCAGCAACACCGTAGCCACCAGTAGATTCTCCTTCCTCTGCTAACTGGTGTAGCCTTGGGAAGTCTTCGCGCAACAGGTTGTCCTTGAACTCCAGCATCTTTTCTCGGCGCTGGTCTACGGTCATGTCATCATAGTTTTCGCCGAAGATTTCTTCTGGACTAGCCCATAACCCGTACTGCCCACCACCAACAAAGAAACCAGACGGCATAATGGACGCGCCAAGAGCCGCAAGGTTGCCTGTTAAGTTACCTGCCTTCGCGAACTCATAGGTAAACTTCTCCATCGCGGAAAAGTTATCCATGTTTTTCTCTGAAGCGAGCGGGAAGTTCGCAACATCTAACGGCTGCTCTTCTGGGGCTGTGGGTGTTGTTGGTGCGCTTGGTTGAATGCCCAGAGATTCTGCCGCAAACTCAATGATCTGAGATTGAGGCGTTCCCTCTGGATGCTCAACGTCTATTACTCCGTTTGGAGTTTCAACTTGACTCACTGGCATGAGAATATCCTAGCTGTTAGTTTTGGGCTTGTATCTTTCGATGCGATTCTCAATCTTCTTAAGCTCTGCCTTTGCTTTAGCAATACGCTCTTCTTTATTAAAGCTCTTGTAGTTCTTTAGTCCACCAAGATAACGAATCTCATCTTGCAACTGAGACTTGTTTTTCTCTAGTGCCTTCACATAGTTATTTTGTACTAAAGCTAATCGTTGTGGGGAAGTAACCCCTTCTCTTACTCGTTCTTGTTCGAACTCAATCTTAGCCTCGAACGCCTGATCCCAACCCATACCACGCTGCGCAGTCGGAGCTGTTTGAAAAGGCTCCTGCTGTGCTGGAGGTTGCAACATATCCGCACTTACATTAAACGGGTTAGGCAACGCTGCTTGCTGCGGCATTGGCTGCATACCAGTTGGAGGTGTGACGATTCTCAAGCCCGGATACTTAGCAGCAAGATCACTACTAACAGGGGGCGGGTTCATGGCGCTACCTGTATCCTGTCCACCCACCAGTGGAGGATTCCCTCCAGCCCCACGGTTTTTGCTAGCAGCGTTGATATACTCTAAAGGTATGATGCCTCTTGCCAGTGAGTCTGGGTCATTGCGTGCCAGCTCCGTGATTATTGTGTTTACTTCTGGAAGCAATAGCCCCTGACCAAAACGCATGTTGTGCATAATGTCACTAAGCTCTGCCTGTGTCAGCTGAGCATTAGTGTCCTCGCCCAAGAACCGACTCTCGCCTTCCAGCATTGCAGATAATGTTGGGTTATTTGCAATCGTTTCGGCATAAGCGTCTGCATATGTCGAGGTTAATGTGGGAATATCTGGAGCCTTAACTGGAGTAGGTTGATCCTCAGAAGGGAACATCCTAACCCTGTTGTTTGGATTACTAGCATCAATTGCCACACGCATGTTTGTGACTTTGCCATTCATTAATGCTTGTTCCGTTTCATACACCCACTCTGTAGGCTTTTTCACAATCAGTTTTGACAGAGCGTCATCTGACATCAAGCCAGATTTAACAAAAGCGGAAAGCTCTGGGTTTGAAGTTTCATACGTTGCAGCGATTGTTTCTTGTAAAGTTGTCCGCTCCTCTTGCAGCTGATCGCGCAACTCTCTGGCGGCTTTCTCGTCAGCAATATTGCCTTGCAGCCTTTCCTGTGTGAGCCGTATGTTCTCTCTTTGAAGCGCGCTATCCTGCATTCCTTGTAAGAACTTTGCTTCCTCAAGAGCGTAGCTTTGACCCGCGATCTGTTGTCTCTGTTCTTCACCAGCAACCTGAAGGTCAAACAACCTTTTCTGCTCTTCCCGCTTCGTTGCCTCGCGCCTAACCTCTGCCGCAGCCTGACGCAAAGCCGCAGCACGAACAGGGTCAGTAGACTGCAAGGCTTGTGCCGCCTGTAACAGACTGTTAGGGTCTTCTGGATCTAAGTTTTTAAGCTGATCAGCCATCTTCTCGCCAGTAGTCCTTGGATCAATCCCAAGCATCGGCTGTACCGCACGGCGCAAGTCTTCGTTACGTTGTACGCCTAGCTGACCTGCCATCTGAGCAAGAGGGGCTAATGCTCTAGCTCGGCCTGTGAGACCTGATGCTAGTAGCTGACCTTGAGCCATGCCCTGCTGTAGTAACTTCTGCTGACGCTGTTCAGGAGTATCAATGATATCCGCGAAGAGTGTGCTTATATTAATCGCCATTGTTTAACTCCTATGAAGAGAACGGGAAATTACTTGGTAGGTTTAAAATATCTGACGTAAACCCGCCTACGCCCTGATTAATTTGCTCTGCTATTCCTGCGGTTATAGGATTCAAACCGGAAGTATTAATTAACCCGCCTGTAGTATTGCCTCCTGTTTGAGCAGTACGCTCGCCCTTCAATAAATCAAACAGACCTTGGAACTGCTGCTGACGTAGAGCATTAGCAAGAGCGGAGTAACCAAGCTGCGCCTCAAGAGTAGACTCTGCTAGCCCTGTACCTAAGCCCAAGCCTGTAGCCTGTAGACCCGCGCCAATCTGCGATGCTTGCAAGGCAGGAGATAGAGTCGCGAGGAGTTGGTTCTGTCCTTGGTAAGCCGATGGGATTGATTGTAGACCTAGCTCGCCTAGCAGCCCTAGCCTTGATCGCGTCTCGCCTAATCCTGCAAGAGTCTGCTGTGACGTTAACGCTTGCTCTGCGCGAGCCTGTTCCATAGCTGTTAATGCAGAACCCGCTTGTTGCTCCTGTATAGCTTTTTCAAGGGCTAACTGTTCTGGTGTGCCACCAAACATACCTGTGCGAACACCTGTCCTTCCCTGCCCAAATAGACGCTCCTCAAGGGCAAGACGCTGCCGCTCCTGCTCAGGTGCTTGCAAGGCTGTGAGGTTGCCCATGATCTCCTGCTCTCGCGCAGCCCTTTGCGTAGGGTCTTGCGTTAGCATTCCAATAAGAGAGGCTTGCTCGTCTGCACGAGCTTGCGGGTCATCCAAGAATCCAAATGCACGACTACCAAAGCCTAGCATTCTTTCTTGTAGCGCCTGTTCAGTAGGGCTAAGCATGGTATCTAGGTTGCCAGTAGAGCCAAACCCTGCCCTTGAACCTGTAGCTGTGGTTACACCAAACGGTTTGAACTGAGACTGCCGACCAATCTCACCCATTAACCCGCCACTCGCGGCCTCTGGAGGACGATCACCGTAAACAGTTCTTACGTCACGCTCACCTGCTTTTTCAATGTCGCTGATTGCTTTCTGTTGTGCGGCCGCGCTACCTATTGAAGATAGCAAGCCACCTGTTGTTCCACCTATTAAGCTGTCATACCAAGCCATTAGTAAGTACCTCCATCAATAGTATCAAATGTGGACGTACCACTAACCACTAGGTTGGCTGCGGTGACCGTTCCTGTAAATGTAG
>Ga0209504_1001221_pt1 | contig 20159 bp, 13 predicted proteins | sample COGITO_mtgs_1005_FD_184791 | JGI IMG/M metagenome (GOLD analysis project Ga0209504, IMG submission 184791) | Pelagic marine microbial communities from North Sea - COGITO_mtgs_100511 (SPAdes) (version 2) | ecosystem: Environmental > Aquatic > Marine > Epipelagic ...
GGGCCAGGCGGATCAAGCGCAGTGATTGCTGGTTGACCTGTTCGATATCCAGGGTCGGCTCCTCGACCACGGTTTCCGTGCCTTCGCCGCCGTCCTTGCTCTGCGCCTGACGTTTGGCCAGCGCGCGCTGGTAGGCCAGGCGGCGTGCAGCAACGCCCAGGCCGCGAACGAAGGTGGCTTCGACAATCAGCCAGATCACCAGCAGGTACAGGGTATTGATCAGGCGATCGCTGAGTTTCAGCGCGGTGTAGTAGTAGCCAAAGCCGACCGCCACGATCAGCGCCAGCGGTAGCAGGCTCAGAGCGATGCCAATCAGCATGCGGAAGGGCGAGGCATGTTCGCGGGCCGGGCCGCTGAGCAGCAGCTTGTGCAACAGCCAAACCATCAGGGCGTAGCCGCTCAGCACTACGGTCAGGCCGATTACGTCATCGCCCAGGCCTGCCGGCTGATGCTTGGCAATTGTCACCACGGCCACCAGGGCCATCACCACCAGGCCGAGACGGCGCACTTGGCGGTGCAGAAAGTCCACTTGTGAGCGACCCCAGCGGAAGTGCAGCTCGGCCACGCCACCGTCGGACAGGATGCGATACAGGGTGTAGAACACCAGCCAGGCCTGCGCCATCTGGAACAGCGCGTCACCCAAGTTGGCGTTTTGTCCGCGGGCGTCCATCTGCAGAGCAAAGCCGCACAGCGCTAAGAATAAGGTGCCGGGGAGCGCTAATAACAGGTTGAGCATGATGGCCATCGGCGTGTGCAGCTGACTATCACGCTTGAAGTGGCCGATGTCCTGGTGTAATTCGGCGAGCTTGCGATACAGGTAGCCGCGCCGCCACAACAACACGGCAATCAGTAACAGCAGCGGTAGGAACAGCAGCGGGCGCTCGGTTAAACCAGCACCCAGTTGGCGCAGATTAGCGCCCCAGGGTAGTTCGGCAATCTGCCGCTCCAGTAGGCGCGGTACGGATTTGAACCAGTCTAGGTCCAGCGGCTTGTTGCTGGGGATCCAGAACATTTGCTCGTCGAGGGTGTTGCGCAGGGTTTCGGCGGTGCTTTTCAGTTGTTTCTGGTTGAGCTGCAGCGTGATGGACTCATTGAGCAGAGCGTTCAGCTCACGGTTCAGGCGGTCGACCAGTTCGCGACGGGTATTGATGATATCCATCAGGTCATTGCGCAGGGCGAGTTTGTCGACTGCGCTGCCTGGGGCTGCGTCGAGTAGCTGGTCAACATACACGCTGGGATTGTTGATGTTTTCGCGCTGCTGGTTGAGCTCAAATTGATACAGGCGTAGGTCGGCAATTTGATCAGGCAGGCTGCTGTCGATCTCCAGCGTGGGTAGGGCCTGTTGTTGCTTATAGAGGATGCGCGAGAGCAGCAGGCTTCCCTGCAACACGCTGATCTGCTCTTCCAGTGCCTGGTCACTCTGGCTCAAGCTGTCGAGTTGTTGCTTGGTTTGCAGGTTAAGGCGAGTCAGCTCGTTAAGCCGGTCGGTGGCGCGCAACAGGTAATCGGAAAGCTTGAGGTTCAGCGAGCTTTCACGCGCCAGCAGGTTGTCAGTGCCGGCTTTCTTGGCTTCGCGCGACTGCTCGGCGACGGTCTGCTCGGACAGGTTGCGGCGCTTCTCGTTGATCAGGCTCTGTAGGTCGAGCAACTCTTTCTCAAGGCGTTTGATGCGCTCTTCCAGCAGGCTCCGGCGGCTGTTGCCGAGCTCCTGCAGCAGGCTATTGCCCGCTAACTCCTGACGGCGCAGCTGGGTTTGTGCCTCGAGCTTGGCCAGTTCTGCATTTAGCTGGTCACGGCGCTCTTTGCTCAGCGATTTGCTGGAGTCACGGCCGTTTTTCAGGATGTTATTGATTTCCTGGCTGCGGGTTTGGTTGCTGCTGATTTCTCCCTGGGCACGTTCTGGGCGGGTTTGAGCGGTGATTACCAGGCTGTTGGCTTCGATAATCTGTTTTTGCCATTCGTTCAGCTGCGCGTTGCGTTCGGCCAGTAGCTGTTCGAGCTGGGGTAGCGTGCTTTTGCCATAGCGCTGGTTCACCTCGGTCGGTGTGCTGGCTTTGAGCCGCTCAAAGTCGCGTTGCGCCTCGTTCGTCAGGCGCGGTGCTTGTTGCCGCTGCTTTTCCAGGTCGCTCAGGCGCTGCTCGCTGTCGGCCTTCTCGTTCAGCAGCGCCAGGGTTTTCTCCAGCGTCTGCTTGATGGTTAACTGCTCGGCTTCTGGCAGCTTTCGATCGGCCAGGCTATCCAGGCTTTTCTGCACGTCCTCACGGCTCGGCGGCTCGGCGGCATGCAGTAGGGAGGGGCTCAGGCACAGCCCAAGCAGAGCGATAGCTAGATAAGTGCGAAGAGAGGGCATAGTGACGATCGTTGGCTCGAAAAGAAGCTGAGTTTAACAGGCGCCTGGCGAAGCGCCTGCGCCGTGTAAAACGGCTCTTAAAGGAAGAGCCCTGGTCCTGGGCCATTGCCTTCGGGGAATCTGACGCCGACTTTGCGGATCTTGTTCCCGTCCATCGCCGCCACTGTCCAGGTCAGGCCTTGCCATTCCACTTGGTCACCGATCACCGGTGAGCCGCCAATCTTGTGAGCGATAAAACGGCCCAGGTGCAACTGGCCTTCGGCGCCTTGCAGTTTCAGGCCATAGAGTGCGGCGATGGCCGCCAGTTCGGCGTCGCCTTCGAGGACGAAATCGCCGAAGAAGCGCAGGTCCTGGCCCCGTGTCGGCGCCTGGCTGAACAGCTTGCCGAGCGAGGGTAGGTCGTGTTCGTGACCGACCACGCAGAGCAAGTCGCCGGCTTCTAACGTGGTGCTACCGGAGGGGTGCAGCAGCTCTGTCTGACGGAACAACGCGGCGATACGGGTGCCTTCGGGCATTTTTAATTCGCGCAGAGGCGCGCCGATGCACCATTTTTCCGCGCCGAGGCGGTAGATAAACAACTCCCACTGGCTGGTCGGGTGCACATCCAGGCCGGCCCGTGAGACTGGCGCCGGCTCTGGCGGTACGGTGACGCGCAACAGTTTGGCCGCCCACGGCAGGCTGGTGCCTTGCAGCAGCAGTGAAACCAGCACGATAAAAAACGCCACATTGAAGAACAGTTGAGCATTGGGCAGCCCCGCCATCAGCGGGAACACCGCAAGAATAATCGGCACCGCGCCGCGCAGACCCACCCAGGCGATAAAGGCCCGTTCGCGGTCATGAAACGCGCGAAATGGCAGTAACCCGAGAAACACCGACAACGGCCGCGCGAAGAGAATCATCCACAGCGCCAGTCCCAGTGCCGGCAGGGCAATCGGCAGCAGTTCATGGGGGGTGACCAGCAGGCCGAGGACCAAGAACATACCGATTTGCGCCAGCCAGGTGAGGCCGTCGAGCATATGCAGGATGCCGTGGCGCGAGCGGATCGGGCGGTTGCCCAGCAGCAGACCGCACAGGTAGATCGACAAAATGCCGCTGCCGCCCACGGCGGTGGTGATGGCGAAAATGATCAAACCGCCGCTGACCACCAGCAGCGGGTACAAGCCGTTGGCCAGCTCCATGCGGTTGATCAGGTTAAGCAGCAGCCAGCCGCCGCCAAGACCGAACAGGGCGCCGATGCCGAACTGTTGCAGCAGTTGCACCAGCAGGTCCCAGCTCATGCCGTCCTGGCCGCTGGCGAGCATGGCGATCAGGGTGACGGTGAGAAACACCGCCATGGGGTCGTTACTGCCGGATTCGATTTCCAGGGTGGCGCTGACCCGTTCGTTCAGGCCGCGCCCACCGAGCAGGCTGAATACGGCGGCGGCATCGGTGGAGCCGACAATTGCGCCGATCAGCAGGCCTTCCATCCAGGTCAGTTCAAACAACCAGGCAGCGGCAATGCCGGTGAGCCCTGCGGTGATCAAAACCCCGACAGTGGCCAGCGACAACGAGGGCCACAGCGCCACGCGAAAGCTGGAAACCCGCGTGCGCATACCGCCGTCGAGCAGGATGATGGCCAATGCCAGGTTGCCCACCAGGTAAGCCAGCGGGTAGTTGTTAAAAATGATACCGCCGGGGCCATCTGTGCCGGCAAGCATGCCGACGCCAAGAAATATCACCAGAATGGGGATGCCGAAGCGCGATCCGAAAGCACTGACCAAGATGCTCATGGCCACCAGCATTGCACCGATCAAGAACAGATTATTGATGGTGCTGGCATCCAAAGGCGCTTACTCCGTGCGGGGTGGTGAGCGCCACTGTGCAGGGCGCGTGCTCGCGATTCTAACCGCTGGCTGGTTCAGTCGCTGAAAAAAAACGCCCCGCATTAAGCGGGGCGTCCTGTAACAGCATGCTGTGCGCTTAGAACCTGCTTACGATCTTGCGAGCTAGAGTCATGCAAGGCAAAAGCAGGCGAGGAAGCGCAGTGTACTTTTGTACATGAGCATTCCGAGCCTGTTTTTAACGTAGCAGGGCCGACGCGCAGCAGATCGTATGCAGGTTCTTAGAACCAGGCCTCCTGCATGCCCAGACAGGTGTCGTCGCGGGCTTCGAGGATGGCCAGGTCGTGGTGGCAGCTCGGTACTTCCCAGGTCAAGAAGTAGCGTGCGGCCTGCAGTTTGCCCTGGTAGAAGTCGCGATCAGCCGGGTTACCCTTCGCCAGGCCTTCTTCTGCACGGATTGCCTGCTCCAGCCAGCGCCAGCCGATTACCGTGTGACCAAACACTTTCAGGTACAGCGCCGAATTGGCCAGGCCCTGGTTGACCTTGCCGCTCATCAGGTCGCCGAGCAGTGCCAGGGTGACCGCTTGCAGGCGCGCTAGCAGTTGTTCCAATGGCTGGCGCAGTGACGTCAGCGAGTCATGGGCTTCGGCGCGCTGGCAGGTGCCGTGGATCAGTTTGAGCAGTTGCTTGAGAGCGGCGCCGCCGTTCATCGAGACCTTGCGGCCCAGCAAATCGAGCGACTGGATGCCGTGGGTGCCCTCGTGAATCGGGTTAAGGCGGTTATCGCGGTAATACTGCTCCACCGGGTAGTCGCGGGTGTAGCCGTGGCCGCCGAGAATCTGGATGGCCAGCTCGTTGGCTTTGAGGCAGAACTCCGATGGCCAGGATTTAACGATTGGTGTGAGCAGATCCAGCAGCTCCAAGGCCGTGCGACGCTCCTCTTCAGACGCCAGTGTGAGGGTGTCGTCGAAAAGGCGCGCGGCATACAGGCCGAGGTCGAAGGCGCCTTCGACATAGGCTTTTTGGGTCAACAGCATGCGCCGTACATCGGCATGCTCGATGATCGCCACCTGGCTGGAGGTTGGGTCTTTACCGTCGGGCAGGCGGCCCTGCGGGCGCTGGCGTGCATAGTCCAGCGAGTACAGATAGCCCGCGTAGCCGAGCATCACCGCACCCATACCCACGCCAATACGCGCCTCGTTCATCATCTGGAACATGTACGCCAGGCCGTGGTGCGGCTTGCCCACCAGATAACCGACACAGTCAGCGTTATCACCAAAGTTCAGCGCGGTGGAGGTGGTGCCGCGCCAGCCCATCTTGTGAAAGAGCCCAGCCAGAACCACATCATTACGCTTGCCCAGGCTGCCATCATCGTTAACCAGAAACTTCGGCACGATAAATAGCGAGATGCCTTTCACCCCAGCCGGGGCGTCCGGAAGCTTGGCCAGCACCATGTGCACAATGTTTTCGCTCAGCGGGTGGTCGCCACCGGAGATAAAGATTTTGTTGCCCTTGAGTCGATACGTTCCGTCGCCAGCCGGTTCGGCGCGGGTGCGGATGTCCGACAGTGACGAGCCGGCATGCGGCTCGGTGAGGGCCATGGTGCCGAAGAAACGTCCATCAATCATTGGCTGCAGGAAGCGCTGCTTCTGTTCATCGCTGCCGAAATTTTCGATCAGGTTGGCTGCGCCCATGGTCAAGAACGGGTAGGACGTGGTGGCCGCGTTGGCCGATTGAAAATGCGCGAAACAGGCTTGTGACAGCAGGTTAGGCAGCTGCATGCCGCCAGCGTCGAACTCGCGCGTAGCATTTAAGAAGCCGGCTTCGAGGAAGGCATCTACCGCTGGTTTGACCTCTGGGATCAGCACGGCGGCGCCGTCGACATACTCCGGCTCGTGCTCATCATTCTTGCGGTTGTGTGGCGCGAACAGGTTTTCCGCGATGCTGCGCGCGGTGTCGATGGCAGCGTCAAAGGTTTCGCGGCTGTGCTCGGCAAAACGCTCGCGCTGGGTCAGGGCTTCGGCGTCCAGCACTTCGTAGAGCTCGAAGGCCAGGTTGCGGGAACTGAGCAGGGTCTCGGACATGCGGATATCTCCGGTGGCAATGGACTGAGTCTAAGCAGCTGCAGGCGGAGCTCCCAGCATTATCAATAAGGGTGATAGCGAGCTGTTGGGCCGAGGGGTTGTGTAGGGTGGATGGCGCTTTATCCATCCACCAGAGCGCATTGGTGGACGGGTGCAGCGTTATCCACCCTACGAGGTTGTGCAGTAGCCGTCGTGCTTATTGGATAAAGCCGCACGCCAGCTCAGCGGTGAGTAAGGCGGCTGCCATGCTCTTGCAGCCGCTGGCGTTTTGCCCGGCCCAAAGGGGTGAAAAATCACCGCTGCCCTGGCTTTCCGCTTTGGCCCGCAGCGGTGCAATGGCCGCTGTGGCCAATGGGAAGCTAGGTGTGGCCGCGCTGATCGGGCCCAGTTCGCGCATCACCCGGTTTACGATGCCGCGTGCCGGGCGGCCGCTGAACAGGTTGGTCAGGGCGGTATGTTGCGCCGCTGGGCTGTGCAGCGCAGCGCGATGGATGGCGCTGGTGCTGGCCTCCGGGCAGCACAGGTAGGCTGTGCCAATCTGAACGCCGGCCGCGCCCAGGCTCATGGCGGCGCGCACGCCTTGTGCATCGGCAATGCCGCCGGCGGCAACCACGGGCAGGCTCACCGCCGCGACAATCTGCGGCAGCAAGGCGAAGGTGCCGAGCTGGCTGGTTATCTCATCGGTCAAAAACATGCCGCGATGACCGCCCGCCTCCAGGCCTTGGGCGCCGATTACATCGGCGCCATGCGCCTCCAGCCACAGCGCTTCGGCGACCGTGGTGGCTGAGCCGAGCACCTTGGCGCCACAGGCTTTGACCCGTCCCAGCAGTTCAGGCGAGGGTAAGCCGAAGTGGAAGCTGACCACGGCGGGGCGAAACTCATCGAGCAAATCGGCCATTTCAGCGCTGAATGGCTGGCGGCCAGGGCCGCTGGCAATGCTTGCCGGGTCGATATCCAGCTCGGCGTAATAAGGCCCCAACGCTTCGCGCCAGATGGATTCTTGCTGCGGCTGAGGGGCGGGCGGGGTGTGACAGAAGAAGTTGAGGTTGTAGGGCTTGCTGGTTTTCTCGCTCAGCGCCGTGAGTTCTTTGCGCAAGCCGGCAGCGTCAAGCATGGCGCAGGGCAGCGAGCCGAGGCCGCCGGCATTGCATACCGCGGCGGCCAAGCCATGTAACTGCACACCGGCCATCGGCGCCTGGATCAGGGGGATGTCGATATTCAGCAGGCGTTGCAGGTTCATAATCAGCTTCCATTGCAGATTGGCGTGGGACGTAACGAAGGTCGCCGACGATTCTAACTGGCTGGTCGCGGGCTGCAGCAATTATCGGCCCTCGACTGGTGCCGCCCTTGCAAGCGGGTAAACTGTGCGGCTACAGGAGCCTACTGATGAACTATCGCCACGCCTTCCATGCCGGCAACCATGCCGATGTGATGAAACACTATGTCCTCAGCCGTCTGATTGCCTTGCTGTCACGCAAGGAAGCGCCCTTTGCCTACCTCGACAGTCACGCCGGCATTGGCCTGTATGACTTGCGCGGCGATCAGGCCAGCCGAACCGGCGAGTGGCTCGAAGGCATCGCCCGTTTGTGGCAAGCCAAGGATGTGCCGGACCCGCTGCTGGATTATCTGGAAGTGATCCGCGCGATGAACCCCGATGGTGAGCTGCGCCATTACCCCGGCTCACCTGAGTTGGCGCGGTTGCTGACCCGCGAGCAGGATCGTCTGCACCTCAATGAGAAACACCCGGAAGACGGCCGTCTGCTCAAGGAAAATATGCACGGAGATCGCCGTGTGGCCGTGCACTTGGGCGAAGGCTGGTATGTGCCGCGCGCCTTGTTGCCGACCCGCGAGAAGCGCGCGTTGTTGCTGATTGACCCGCCGTTCGAGCAAGCCGATGAAATGGAACGCTGCGTTGAGTCCCTGAGCGAGGCGATCGGCCGTATGCGTCAGGCTGTGGTGGCGATCTGGTACCCGATCAAAGACCTACGCCAGCTGCGGCGGTTTTTCAGTGGTCTGGAAAAAAGCAAAGCGCCCAAGCTGCTGCGTGTGGAGCTTTATGTGCATTCCACCGATGAGCCGACACGTTTGAATGGCTCTGGTTTGGTGATCAGCAATCCACCCTGGGGGCTGGAAGAGGAGCTCCAGCAGATACTGCCCTGGTTGGCGAAGTTGCTTGGGCAGACTCAGGGCGGTTGGCGCATGGATTGGTTGATCGAGGAGCAGTCGACCTAAATTCAGCCCGCTTAGGCAAGACAGCACGCACACCTTAACCGCCGCCTACCGCAAGGAACTTGTATGAGTTTGTCGTTGTTGAATCGCTACGCTTTCTTTGCCTTTTGCGTGCTGTTCACCTTGGGCAGCTTGCCATTTGTTGTGGGGCATTCCTGGCTTTGGGCGCTGGTCGTGCTGACGGCGCTGCTCAGTGCGGTCGGCCTGAATGACTTATTGCAGAGCCGCCATGCGGTACGGCGTAACTACCCGATCCTGGGCAATATTCGTTACCTGGTCGAGGGCATTCGCCCGGAAATTCGCCAGTACCTGCTGGAGTCCGACAGCGAGCAGCTGCCGTTTTCCCGCTCACAGCGTTCACTGGTGTATGCGCGGGCCAAGAACCAGAGTGCCGACAAGGCTTTCGGCACCTTGGCCAACGTGTATCAGAGTGGCTTCGAGTTTATCGGCCACTCCATGTTGCCGGCCGCGCACGCCGACCCCAGCGAGTTTCGCGTAACCGTGGGCGGGCCGCAGTGCACACAGCCTTACTCGGCGTCGGTGTTCAATATCTCGGCCATGAGTTTTGGCTCGCTCAGTGCCAATGCCATTCGCGCGCTCAATCAAGGGGCCAAGCTCGGCGGTTTCTATCACGACACCGGTGAGGGCAGCATCAGCCCCTATCACCGTGAGCATGGTGGCGATCTGGTCTGGGAGTTGGGCAGCGGCTACTTCGGCTGTCGCCAGGATAATGGCCAGTTTGATCCGCAGCGTTTTGCCGAACAGGCCGCTAACCCGCAAGTGAAGATGATCGAGATCAAGCTCAGCCAGGGTGCCAAGCCCGGTCATGGCGGCATTCTGCCCAAGCACAAGATCACCGCTGAAATCTCCCAGACCCGTGGGGTGCCCATGGGGCAGGACTGCGTGTCTCCGGCCAGCCACAGTGCGTTTTCCACGCCCATCGAGTTGATGCAGTTCATTGCTCAGTTGCGCGAGTTGTCGGCGGGTAAACCGATCGGTTTCAAGTTCTGCCTGGGCCACCCCTGGGAATTTATGGGGATCGCCAAGGCCATGCTGGAGACGGGCATCCTGCCGGACTTTATCGTGGTTGATGGTAAAGAAGGCGGTACGGGTGCGGCGCCTGTGGAGTTCACTGACCATATCGGTGTGCCGCTGCGTGAAGGCCTGCTGTTTGTGCACAACACCTTGGTCGGTACGGGCCTGCGCGACAAGATTCGGATTGGCGCCAGCGGCAAGATCATCAGTGCGTTCGATATCGCCAGCGTATTGGCGCTCGGCGCTGACTGGGCCAACTCGGCGCGCGGCTTTATGTTTGCCATTGGCTGCATTCAAAGCCAGTCGTGCCATACCAACAAGTGCCCAACCGGTGTCGCCACCCAGGATGCGTTGCGCCAGCGTGCGCTGGTGGTGCCGGACAAGGCCGCGCGCGTGCACAGCTTTCACCGCAACACACTCAAGGGCTTGGCCGAGATGCTCGCCGCCGCCGGCCTTGAGCGTCCTGCACAGGTCGAAGCCAAACACCTGGTGCGGCGTATGTCGGCGAGTGAGATCAAGCTCTACTCGCAGCTGCACGTGTTCCTTAAACCGGGCGAATTGCTCAGTGGCGAGGTGTCCGGGGAGTTCTATTCGCGAATGTGGCACATGGCGCAGGCCAGCAGCTTCGCGCCAGCGCAGTGAGGCCGGCTTGAGCGCAGAAACGCCGCGGCGTGTGCAGCGCTAGCGGCGGCTTTGGCCGGGTTCGACAAAGTAGCTCAGCTGCTGGCGCGGGTTGAGGTATTCAAGCACCTCGCGCGGCAACTGTGCCGGGCGCAGGCTCTTGACGATGCTCAGGTGTGGCTCCTGCTCAAGATCAACAATCAGTGCTTCGTGCTTGGGCACATCGGCCGCGTAGACAATCAAGGTGGGTTTCAGCGGCTGGTTTGGGTTCATGCCGAGCACCAGGCCGTAACGCTGATCATCCAGCTGCACCAGGCTGCCTGGCGGGTAGATGCCCATTACCCGGATAAAGGCCTTCAGCGCCACCGCATCGAAGCGTGCGCTGTATTGCTTGAACATCAGGGCGATGGCCTCGTGCGGGCTCAGGGCATCACGCGGGTTGAGCGGGTTGCACAGGTTGTCGAACTGGTTGGCGATGCACACCAGGCGGCTCAGCCGGCCGATGGCTGCTTCGCGTAACTGGCGTGGATAACCGCTGCCATCACAGTACTCATGGTGCTCGTTGATGATGCGCAGCACCTCGTCGTCGAGCATCAGCTTATGGCCCATGCGCAGGCCGAACTCGCAGTGCAGTTGCAGCAGTTGTTGCTCTGGGCGGGTCAGCGGTTCGCTTTTCAGCAGAACCTTGCTCGGTACTTCCAGCTTGCCGATATCGTGCAGCAGCGCACCCATGCCGAGAATGTGACAGGCCTCGCTGTCTAGACCGAGTTGGCGACCGAGTAACAGGGCCAGCACGGTGACGTTCAACGAATGGAAGTAGCTGTCTTCGGCCGTCTTGCTGTTGATGCTGTGCAGCACCACGCCGCTGCCACCGAGCAGGGTTTCGACCATTGCGCCGACAATCTCGCCCGCCTGTTTGCTGGCATCTTCCGGGCGGCTGCGTAGGGTCTGGTTGAGGGTCTTGACCTGCTGGCTGGCCTGGACAAACGAGCGGTCGACTTCGGCCAGACGCTTGCGCAGCGCCTTGAGTTTTTCGGCGCGCCGCTGGCTAGCCTGTTCGGCCGGGCTGGGTGTGCTGACCGCCGGTTGTTCCGGGGCGGCGGGCTGGAAGGGCGCGCTGAGTGGAGGCACGTCGCTGCGTGTCGGGTCATAGCGCAGGCGTTCCAGCCCCAGTGCGCGCAATGCCTTGATCTGGCCCTCGTCCTTGATCTTGAAGTTGCTGAAGGCGAAGTTGTGTTCCCACCAGGCCAGTTCGAGCTGGATATACAGACCGATACAGAGCTGTTCCGGGGATATGTAGACAGACGCTGCAGGCATGCGGTTATCGGCGATGGTGGCTAATGGCTTGCAGTCTAGCGCTTTGCCGAAGCGCTGGCAGCAGTGAGCCGCTTCATACTCGCTGCGCTTGACTTAGTCGTGCGCCAGTTCCTGGGCAACTTCAGCGGCCCAGGCCAGCCAGGATTGTTCGCCGAGAATGCCACGGCGCAACGTCAGGTAGGGCAGGCGCATGGCGGCGCGCTGTTCGTCGGGCAGTGCGTGAAAGTCTTTTTCGATCTGCAGCAGGCTGTCCAGCGTCTTGCGGTGCACGGCGACGTGGCGTTGCATTTCTTCGCGCAGGTTTTCCAACGAGGTGTGCGCGCCGGCGTAGAGCTTTACCAGCAGCGCATCGTTGATCTTGTTCGGCTGCACCGGCTCGCCTAACCAGCGCAGCAGTTCGGCATGCCCGGCGGGTGTCAGGCGATAGTTTTTCTTATCCGGCCGGGTGTCCTGGGCCTGCGCTTCAAATTCCAGCCAGCCGGCTTCACTGAGCTTCTTCAGCTCCAGGTACACCTGCTGGTGTTTGGCATTCCAGAAATAGCCAAGCCCATCCTTGAAACGCTTGAGCAGGTCGTAGCCGCTACCGGGTTCGCTTTCCAGCAGGATAAGAATGGCGTGTTTGAGCGACATAAGCAGGTTTCACGGGTTGGCTAAGCGATGCGCGGCAGTATACGGAGTATGCAAAAAGTTGCATGCGTCTTGAGAGTGCGTCTAGTATGCAAAAAGTTGCATAACAAAAATAACGCTGGAGCACCTCATGAAACGTACTGGTACCCGCTTCCGTCCGCGCCTGGTTCAGGGTGACTACGACGCCATTATCATCGGCTCCGGCATGGGTGGCCTAACCGCCGCCGCGTTACTGGCCAAGCTTGGCAAGCGTGTGTGCGTGCTGGAACAGCACTACACCGCCGGCGGTTACACCCACAGTTACGAGCGCGAAGGTTACGAGTGGGACGTGGGTGTGCATTACATCGGTGAAGTGCATAAACCCTGGTCGATGATCCGCCGGGTGTTCGATGTGATCAGCGACGGCAAGCTCGAGTGGGCGCCGATGGATGCGCGCTACGACCGCATCGTGCTGGGCGATAGCGTGATCGATTACGTGGCCGGTCGTGACGAGTTCAAGGCCGAGATGAAGTTGCACTTCCCTGACGAGGCCGCAGCCATCGATCGTTATGTCGAGTTGCTCAGCGAGGTCAGTGCCAAGGTCCCGCGCTTCTTCGCCGGGCAGGCGCTACCGCGCTCACTGGGCATGCTCTACAGCAAACTACGGCGCTGGTGGTTGCCGGATTATTTCTTTAAAACCACCCGCGAGGTACTCGAAGGTCTGACTCAGAATCAGCGACTGATCGGCGCGCTGACGGCGCAGTGGGGTGACTACGGTCTGCCGCCGGCGCAAGCGGCTTTTGTCATGCACGCCATGGTCGCCAAGCACTACATCACCGGCGGCAACTACCCGGTGGGCGGCGCGACGAAGATTTCCGAAACCATTATCCCGGTGATCGAAGCGGCGGGCGGCCATGTATTCACCTATGCCGGCGTCGACAAGATCCTGATCGAGAACGGTCGCGCGGTCGGCGTGCGCATGCAAAAAGATGGTTTCGAGATCCGTGCGCCGCAGATCGTCAGCTGCGCCGGCCTGGTGCCCACTTACACGCGGCTGCTGGAGCCGCAGGTGGCCAGTGAATATGGATTGCTAGAGCACATGCCCAAGGTCGAGCTGTCCGCCGCGACCCTGTGCCTGTATGCAGGCTTTAAGGGCAGTGCCGCTGAGCTGAAATTGCCGAAGACCAATTACTGGGTCTATCCAACCTTTGATCACGACCTCAATGTTCGCGCCTTCAAAAGCGGTGATAGCGAGCAGACGCCGCTGACCTATATCTCCTTCCCGTCCGCCAAGGACCCGGCGTGGGATGCGCAGTATCCAAACAAGGCCACGGTGGAAATCGTCGCCCTGGCGCAGCCCGAATGGTTCGCCCAATGGAAGGGCAGTACGTGGGGCAAGCGTGGCGCCGAGTACGAAGCGCTGAAAGCCAAGCTCACCGATGGCTTGCTGGAAACCCTGTATCAACATCAGCCACAGCTGCGCGGCGCGCTGGATTTCTGCGAGCTGGGCACACCGCTGTCCACTGAGTGGTACCAGTGGAACGAGCAAGGCGAAATCTATGGCATCGACCACACCGTGCAGCGTTTTGAGCAGCATTGGATTCACAGCCAAACGCCAATCAAGGGGCTCTACCTGACGGGGGCTGACACGGTAACGGCGGGGGTTGGCGGTGCGCTGATGGCCGGGGTACTGACCGCTTCACGCATGCTTGGCTGGCGTGGCTATAAGGTCGGCAAGCTGTTGAAAGGCTGGAAGCCGGAAACGGCTAGCGAGACGAGTGCAAGGGCGGATGTGGCGGGCTAAACCGTCAGGTCGACGCTATTGCCCAGGTTCGGCGGGTTGCTCGGCGCGCTGGCCGGCGTGGCGGCCTGCACCAAGCCGCCGATGCTGGCGGCCTGCAGTTCCAGGGTCTTGCGCAGCAGCAGGAGCGATGCCAGGGCCGATGCCTGCGCTGCCGCCTGGGCGGAGACCGAGCTGGTCAGGTTGCTGATGTCCATATTGACGCTCCTCTTCTGGCGAACTTAAACGGGCAAACACACCCCAGTGCCGCCCAGGCCGCAGTAGCCGCCTGGATTTTTCGCCAGGTACTGTTGGTGATAAGCCTCGGCGTAATAGAACGGCGGCGCCTCGCGCACCTCAGTGGTGATCGGGCCGAAGCCGGCTTTTTCCAGCTCAACTTGGAATGCCGCTTGGCTGGCAGTGGCTGCCGCCAGCTGTTCGGCGCCATAGCAATAGATGGCTGAGCGGTATTGACTGCCCGTGTCGTTGCCCTGGCGCATGCCCTGGGTTGGGTTGTGGGCTTCCCAGAACACCTTCAGCAAGGCCTCGTAGGAGGTGAGCTGCGGGTCGAATACGACTAACACCACCTCGGTGTGGCCGGTAAGGCCTGAGCAGGCTTCATCATAGGTTGGGTTGGGTGTATGGCCGCCGGCATAGCCAACGGCGGTGCTCCATACCCCTGGCTGTTGCCAGAAGCGCCGTTCCGCACCCCAGAAGCAGCCCAACGCAAACACCGCCTGTGCAAGACCAGCTGGAAATGGCCCCTGCAATGCGTTGCCGTTAACGAAGTGGGCAGCTGGCACCTGCATGGCCTCGCTGCGCCCTGGCAGCGCTTGTTCCGCCGTGGGCAGTTCGAGTTTGTGGGCAAGAATTTGCGAGCGCAGAACCATGAGCCATTTCCTCAACAGATACATAAGTGCATAGACCGTGAGCGCCCCGGATTGTTACAGGCGCATCAGCCGCGATTTGGGTAGCGCTTCAGGCTTTCCAACAAAACGCGTCCCGCGATAGGTTTGTCAAACAGGTAGCCTTGGCCGATATCACACTGCTGACGACGCAGAAAATTCAGCTGTGCGGCGGTTTCGATACCTTCAGCCACCACCTTGAGTTTCAGGTTGTGGGCCATGGCAATCACCGCGGACGTAATTTCCATGTCGTCCTGGCTCTGCGGGATGTCTTTGATAAAGCTGCGATCAATCTTGATCACGTCGATGGGGAATTTTTTCAGGTAGCTGAGTGAGGAATAGCCGGTACCAAAGTCATCCATGGCCAGGGTCAGGCCAAGGTCTTTAAGGCTGCTGAGCTGCTGGCGCGTGTTTTCGGTGGCTTCCATGAGCAGGCTTTCGGTCAGTTCCAGCTCAAGCAGGGTTGGGTCGAGCCGTTCTTCCTGCAGAATCGTCGCAATCTCGCCGACCAAATCTGGGTCAGAGAATTGCTTGGGTGACAGGTTGATAGCCATTTGCAGCGGCCCATAACCGACGGCAATCAACTGCTGGCTCATGCGGCAGGCCTGACGCGTCACCCACTTGCCAATGGGGATGATCAGGCCGGTTTCCTCCGCCACGCTGATGAATTTATCCGGGCTGATCATGCCCTTTTCCGGGTGATGCCAGCGCAGCAGCGCTTCCAAGCCTAATAATTTGCCGCTCTTTAGGCACAGCTTGGGCTGATAGAACACTTCCAGCTCGTTCTGCATCAGCGCGCGGCGCAGGTTGCTTTCGACGAACAGCTTGTAATGCGCCTCAGCATTGAGCGCTTCGGTAAACACCTGCAGCTGGTTTTTGCCGTTGGCCTTGGCTTTGTGCAGGGCCAGCCCCGTGTGTTTCATCAGAGTTTGCGGGTCGTCGCCGTGCTCGGGGGCGCAGGCTAAGCCGATGGAGCCCGTGACGCTGATCAGCTGGTTATCGACAAACAGGGGTTTGTCCAGGGTGTGCAGCAGGTTCTGCGCCACCCGTACGCTGTCGGCCTGGTTGGTGTCGAGCAGTACCGCGAACTCGTTGCTGGCAAAGCGTGCCAGCACATTGCTGGGTGCCAAGGTGTTGCGTAACCGGCGCGCCAGGCTGACCAGCAATTTGTCACCGGTCTGGTGGCCGAGGCTGTCGTTAATCCGTTTGAAGTTGTCGATGTCTACCAGCAGCAAGCTGATTGGCTTGCCCGGGTGCTCGCTGAAATGACTATCCAGTGAGCGGATAAAGGCATAACGATTGCCTAGCCCGGTGAGGTTGTCGCGAAAGGCCAGGCGCTCAATATGTTGTTGCGCCTGTTTGTTGGCCGTAACGTCTTCGTAAATACCGATGTAGTGGGTCAGGCTGCCATCGTCGGCGTGCACCTTGGACAGCGACAGTTGCCCCCAGTAGGGCTCAAGGTTTTTCCGGCGACTCTTGAACTCGCCCTGCCAGCTGTTGTGTTCTGCCAGGCTGGAGCGGGCGTCGAACAACAGCTCGCTGAGGTTTTCCAGCGCGGGAATGCCTGACAGGCGACGGCCCTGTACTTCGCTGGCGCTGTACAGGGTGATGGCGGTAAAGCTTGGGTTGACGTACTCCACCAGGCCTTCGCGGTCGAGCAGAATAAACGCACTGGAACTCTGCTCGACCGCACGCTGGAATAGGTACAGGGCATTGGTCGCAGAGCGGCGTTGCTGGTTGGTCAGCGCCTGGGCGTATTGATCGGCGAGCTCGCCGGCAAAAGCGATTTCATCGGGATGCCAGGTGCGTGCAGAGCCAATGTGCTCCATGCACAGTACGCCCACCACCTCACCATCGATGCGGATGCCGGCGTCGAGCATGGCGGTAATACCCATCGGACGCAGGTAGCTCTCGCTCAGCTCGCGTGTGCGCGGGTCATGCTGGGCATCGTGTGCATCCAGGGCGCGACCACTGTGCAGGGCGCGTAAGTAGACGGGGTAGGGGCTGGCATCAATGTCGGCCTGGGCGATGTGCTTGCCTTGATCCTGTTGATACAGGGCCACGGCTTGCAGCATGTGGTCATTGAGGTTCCAGATGCCCACACGGCTGACGCCATATAATTCGCAGGCACGTTTGCTGATCAGTTCGGCTGCCTCGCGCAACGGCTCGTTTTCGCCGTAATGGTGGCGGGCGAGGGCGACGATCAGTTGCTGCTGGGCTTGCGCGCGGCGTTGCTGCGCCTGCAGGTCGAGCTGGTTAGACGGGGGCAGATCGAGACGCTGGGAGGGCGCTGCGATGGGTTCGTTCATCACCAACAAATAACCGCGCAGCAGGTGTCTGCCACGTTGTTTGAAGGCTTCACCAACTTCCATCAGACTCAGGCTGCCACGCGGAGTATGCAGGCGGTATTGCACGCTGTAATGCCGACGTTCAGCAAGCTGTTGCGCAATGCTGTCATGCAGTTGATAGCGAGCAGTCGGCTCCATCAAGCTGGCGTAGGGCGCGTCGAGCAGCGAGCAGAGTTCTTGAGCCGGTAGGCCAAACGATTGTTCGCAACCGGAATCGAGGTACAGCAGGGTCCAGCTGGCTTCATTCAAGCGCTCGAAACGCAGCAAGCCAAGGCGCGAAGGCACTGGCAACTGCGTCACAACCTCGGCCGCTAAACGACTCGCGGCATCGGGATGGCTTTTCATTCGGTGGCTGGCTTCCAGTATGCTGATCGAGGCGGTAATCGACTCACTTCATTTATAGCGTCGGGTAAGGGTGCATCATGCAATTGCGACTGACAAGAAAACTAATATCCGCAGTGCTGTTGAGCAGCTGTATGGCCGCCTCACCGGTGTTCGCCGCAGAAACTGACGCCGGTTTGAGCAGTGCCGAACAGGGCAACTATCTGCTCGAACTTAAACGTTTGTACTTGACCCAAAATGACCGCCAGGCCTTGTTGGCGCATTGTAATGACCTGCTAAAAACCTATGCCCTGCGGGCGGCCTATCAGGTGGGGCAAGCGCAGCGCCAAGACCTGCTGTATCAAGTGCGCCAGGGCGAGGCGGGTGAACTGTTGCTGCGTGAAGAAACGCGCGGCCAGCAGGGCACTGATATCGCCGTGCGTAACCAGCGGATCTCCCTGTTTGGGGTCGACCCGTTTGTGCGCTACGAGTGTCCGACCAGCGGCATCAGCTGCGTACTGCGCAACCCTAATGATGGTAGCCCGCTGCTGACTATTGTGCGCGATCATCAGGGTGCGGCGGAACTGGCCAAGGCGCTGAGCTTCTTGATCCGCAACCTGCAGAAAGGCTGATCGCTTCGCGTAATTTCTACCGCTGCCGTAAACCGAAAAAAAACCCCGCCGAATGGGCGGGGTCGAGGTGCGAGCGTGGCTGCTCGAAAGTTGAAGCGTTACAGCAGCATGGTGCGAATGTCCGTCAGTACGTCACCCAGGCGCTTGGTAAAGCGCGCGGCAGCGGCACCGTTGATCACCCGATGGTCGTAGGACAGCGACAGCGGCAGCATCAGCTTGGGCTGGAAGGCTTTGCCATCCCAGACTGGCTGGATGGTGGCCTTGCTTACACCGAGGATCGCCACTTCCGGCGCATTAACGATCGGCGTAAAGCCGGTGCCGCCAATGTGGCCGAGGCTGGAGATGGTGAAGCAGGCGCCCTGCATGTCATCAGCCGACAGCTTTTTGCTGCGCGCCTTCTCCGCCAAGGCGGCGGCTTCGGCAGCCAGCTGCAGCAGGCTCTTCTGATCGACGTTCTTTATTACCGGGACCAGCAGGCCGTCCGGGGTGTCCACGGCGAAGCCGATGTGCACGTATTTCTTGCGGATGATCGCCTTGCCGCTCGGTGCCAGTGAGCTGTTGAAGTCCGGCAGTTCCTTGAGCAGGAAGGCGCAGGCCTTGAGCAGCAGCGGCAGTACGGTGAGTTTCACCCCGGCCTTTTCGGCCACGGCTTTCTGCGCGACGCGGAAGGCTTCCAGCTCGGTGATGTCAGCCGAATCGAACTGTGTCACGTGCGGTACGTTGAGCCAGCTGCGATGCAGGTTGTTGGCGCCAACCTGCATCAGGCGGGTCATGGCCACTTCTTCGATTTCGCCGAACTTGCTGAAATCCACCACCGGAATCGGTGGGATACCGGCACCGCCAGTGGCGCCGGCGGCAGGTGCTTCCTTGGCCTTCTGCATCATTGCTTTGACGTAAAGCTGCACGTCCTCTTTGAGGATGCGGCCTTTCGGCCCGGTGCCGGGTACGACCGCTAGCTCTACCCCAAACTCGCGCGCCAATAAGCGTACGGCTGGCCCGGCATGCACCTTGGCGCCGTCACGCTTGGGCGCGGCGGCAACACTGGCAGCTGCGGCTGCCAGTGAGGCAATCGCGCTGACCTCAGCGGCGACCGCCGGATGTGCGCCGGCCGGAACCTTGTGCACATCATTGGCCGGTGCGGCGGCCGGTGCTGTTGCTGCGGCAGTAGCTGGAGCCGCAGCGGCGCCGGCCACTTTCAGCTTGAGAATGAAGTCGCCCGTGCCGATTTCGTCTTCCAGTTTGACGCTGATGCTTTCCACCACGCCGGCAGCTGGCGAGGGGATTTCCATGCTGGCTTTGTCGGACTCCAGGGTGATCAACGACTGGTCGGCCTCGACGGTGTCGCCGACCTTGACCAGGATTTCAATAACCTTGGCTTTACCGTCTGAGCCGATATCCGGCACGTGTATATCCTGCACGCTGCTGGCGGCCTGTGCAGCCGGCGCGGGTGCAGCGGCGGGCGCTTCTGCTGGCGCTGCTTTGGCCGCTTTTTCCGCGGGTGCTGCAGTGCTGTCTGGCGCGGCAGGGGCGTCGCCTTCAACGTCCAGTTCGAGCAGCTCATCGCCTTCTTTCAGGGTGTCGCCAAGCTTCACTTTCAGGCTTTTCACCACGCCGGCTTTCGGCGCGGGAATTTCCATGCTGGCCTTGTCCGACTCGAGGGTCAGCAGACTCTGGTCAGCTTCGATGCGGTCGCCGACCTTCACCATCAGCTCAATCACTTCACCCTCACCACCACCGATGTCGGGTACGCGAATCAATTCACTCATCGTTTCGCTCCTTAGCAGTCCAGTGGGTTGAGTTTTTCCGGGTTGATGCCGAACCGGACTATGGCCTCGGCCACCACCTTAGGTTCGATATCACCGCGGTCGGCGAGGGCTTCCAGTGCGGCCAGGACCACCCAGTTGCGGTCCACTTCGAAGAAGTGGCGCAGTTTCTTGCGGCTGTCGCTGCGGCCGAAACCGTCGGTGCCCAGAACTTTGAACTCTTTGCTCGGTACCCACTGACGAATCTGTTCGGCGAACAGCTTCATGTAGTCGGTGGAGGCAATCACCGGGCCTTTACGGCCGCTCAAGCACTCTTCCACGTAGGTCTGCTTGGGCTTCTGCCCCGGA
>Ga0209504_1001225_pt1 | contig 20047 bp, 13 predicted proteins | sample COGITO_mtgs_1005_FD_184791 | JGI IMG/M metagenome (GOLD analysis project Ga0209504, IMG submission 184791) | Pelagic marine microbial communities from North Sea - COGITO_mtgs_100511 (SPAdes) (version 2) | ecosystem: Environmental > Aquatic > Marine > Epipelagic ...
ACGTACCATTACCACCACAGTTTGATTACGCCAAGGCCGCGCTAGATGCTTTAAACGCTAAACGCGGTAAGAAGTTATGTGAATACAAGATGGGGTTGACTGAGAACCTAGAACCCTGCGACTTTTTTGCTGAAGATGTATGGTTTCGTGGGGTAGCTGACTTGGTTATCCTAGATGAAGAAGACAAAAGCGCGTGGGTCATAGACTATAAGACGGGTCGAAACGCACGCTATGCTGACAAGGGGCAGCTTGAACTAATGGCGATGGCTATGTTCAAGCACTTCCCAGACATAAAGAAGGTACGAGGAGGGCTACTGTTTGTAGTCTCTAATGACCTAATAAAAGATACCTACGAGGCGCACGACCAAGGGCCGCTGTGGGAAAAATGGTTGCGGGACTACATGAGTATGGAGACCGCGTTCGATAAGGATATTTGGAACACTAGCCCTAGCGGGTTATGCAGAGCGCACTGCGTGGTGTTGGAATGTCCACATAACGGGAGAAGTTAGATGCCTTACAGAAATAAAGCAGACCGAAAGAAGCAAGTAAACAAAGCACCAGATAGTCCAGAGTTTAAGGCACGTATGGAGCGGCAGAAAGCTCGGCGTGAAATGGACAGGACAGGTAAAGACGCGAACAAGAATGGTAAAGCAGACAAGCGAGAAGGTAAGGATGTTAGCCATAACAAACCACTGGCACGGGGTGGCAGCAACAAGGACGGCGTGAAGGTGGAGAGTGCGAGTGCCAACCGTAGCCGTAACTTAAAGAAGAAAAAGAAATCTCCCAGACGTTTAGCCTGATGCGTCTTTAAAGAACGTACCCTGTATCCTCCAGTTATAGGGTGCAAAAATCAGGTTAGTCCAGAGGTAGTTCATACCGATATCGCAGACCTAGCCCTATCTGTGGACGAAGCAGGGCTTTTCTAGCAGGAAAATATATGAAAATTTTAGATAACAAGGCGCTGCTCTTGCGGCTTCGCAACCCTAAAAAAGTAACGACGGTCATACCCAAGAGCCAAGAACTACCTGATAACAAAGTAGTGGTTAAGTGGGGTATCGACGAGGCGCATGTACTGAAGAACTTAAACATCAAGGTGCCATCCCCTATCGAAGGAAAGTACAAGTGGACGGGTAAGTATTCCCCGTTTGAGCACCAGAAAACCACGTCATCGTTTCTTACCATGAACAAGCGAGCGTTCTGCTTCAACGAGCAGGGTACGGGTAAGACAGCTAGTGCGATCTGGGCTTCAGATTACCTTATGAATGTGGGTCGTATCCAACGGGTGTTGATTATATGTCCCTTGTCTATCATGGATTCCGCGTGGCGTAATGATCTGTTCACGTTTGCAATGCACCGAACGGTCGATGTGGCCTATGGATCAGCGAAGAAACGCAGGGAGATAATTGAGGGTAACGCTGACTACGTGATAATAAATTACGACGGGGTTGAGATTGTGTCGGACGCCGTAGCAAATGGTGGTTTTGACCTAATCATTGTGGACGAGGCGACCCACTATAAGAACCCCCAGACCAAACGATGGAAGACGCTCAACGCGTTGATGACCCCTGAAAAATGGTTATGGATGATGACCGGTACCCCTGCGGCACAAAGCCCAGTGGATGCGTATGGCTTGGCTAAACTCGTTAACCCTGCGGCAGTGCCCCGTTTCGCCGGTTCGTTCCGCGATCAGGTCATGTTTAAAGTTACTAACTTTAGGTGGGTACCCAAAGACAACGCCACCGATACCGTATTCCGTGTGCTACAACCGGCCATACGGTTTACCAAAGAAGAATGTTTAGACCTACCGCCTATGGTGTATGTAAAACGGGAAGTTGAACTTACCAGACAGCAGAACAAATACTATAACTTGTTACGAGATAAAATGATTATGGACGCAGCAGGTGAGCAGGTAACTGCGTCTAATGCAGCAGTGAACATGAACAAGTTACTACAAATATCCTGCGGTGCAGTCTACACCGATACTGGAGACACGCTAGAGTTTGATATCAAGCACCGGTACAAAGTCCTGCGCGAGGTAATCGACGAGTCTAATAAGAAAATATTGGTATTCGTGCCTTTCAGGCATGTTATAGACATTCTTACTGACAAATTAGAAGCTGACGGCATCAGTACAGCAGTCATTCGTGGTGATGTACCAGCGGCTAAACGGACGCAGATCTTTAGGCAGTTCCAGAATTCTGATGACCCTAGGGTGTTAGTAATCCAACCCCAAGCAGCAGCGCACGGTGTGACCCTGACGGCTGCGAATACGGTGGTATGGTGGGGGCCAACCAGTTCACTAGAAACGTACGCACAGGCTAACGCTCGGGTACACAGATCAGGTCAAGACCACAAGTGTACCGTGGTTCAGTTGCAAGGATCGTCCATAGAAAAACGTGTTTATGCAATGCTGGACAATAAAATCAATATCCATACAAAAATGATTGATTTATACAATGATATACTTGCGTAGGACAGCCAAGTATATTATATTCAACAGTTCGGCAAGTTAAGGAGATGTAAATGGGCAGCGAAACGGCTATACCTTTAGACAAGTTGGTCAAGACCTATATAAAAATACGGGATCGACGGTCTGAATTGAAGGCGGAATTCGACAAAGAGGACAGCATTCTTGTAGAACAATTGGACGCGGTGAAGGGCGCTCTGTTGGAACACTGCAAAGAACATGACGTTAGCAGCGTCAAGACTTCAGAAGGTCTATTCTATCGGACGGTTAAACAAACGTATTGGACTAGCGACTGGGACCAAATGCACAAGTTTATTCTTGAGCACGGAGAACCTGCACTGTTGGACAAGCGCCTAAACCAGAAGAACATGAGAGAATTTCTTGAGTCGAATCCTGACTTGTTGCCGAAAGGTCTTAACTCAAACTCCACATACACTATATCCGTTAGAAGGAAGTAACCATGACACCCGCATTAGTTTCAATTAGAGAAGTCGCTCAACACTTTATGGTATCTGAACGCTTGATCCGTAACTGGATGAAGCAAGGGCGTATACCGAAAAATACTTACATTCATATAGGGCAGACCTACAGGTACGACTTGAATGCCGTATCGCAAGCACTACTTAGTGACTTGAACGAAGATGCGCCTGACACAACATGGGATGAAGTAAGTCCAGAAGATGATCGGGTCGAAGTCCCTGACTTGGATACAGACGAAGATTATTAATGGACACTAACGTTAAAAGAATTGGTATTAAGGACAAGAAGTTTGGTGGTATACCCACCGAGGGTCTAGATTCTATCGAGTGCATCATCATTGGCGTTGCTTATACGTCTAGGATGTATTATAAAAATGAGTACGACCCCGATAAAATAGTTGCACCGACTTGTTGGTCTAACGATACCGAATACCCTGCTTTAGACGTACCAGACACCCAACGGCAGTCTGGACGTTGCTTAGATTGTGTTCAAAATATTAGAGGTTCTGGGAAAGGCTCTGGGCGCGCATGTCGTTTTGTGCAGCGTTTGGCAGTCGTTTTAAAGGATGATCTGGAAACAGTTTATCAGTTACAACTACCCCCGACTTCTATATTTGGGGACGCGGTAAAAGGGGAAATGCCCCTACGTGCTTATGCACGGTACCTTGAGGCGCGTGAGACGCCTTTCATCGCTGTCATATCGAAGATTTATTTCGACGAAGGTAGCGATACACCAAAACTCTTCTTCAGACCGATACGTCCGTTAGAAGAGCAGGAGCTAGAGACTGTCAAAGAGATGCAGGATCACGAAGATACTATTAACGCAATGACTAAAATTGTTGCGCCGGTAGAAGATCGGAGTGTTTCCCCATTCGATGAGGTTGACGGTTTTAAATTAAATGACTAAATGTTTGGAGAAACATATATGAACTACCTTATAAAAGGTGTTGAAGTACTATACCCACGTATCAATAAGACCTACCGTTTTGATAATACGGAGAACAGAAGTGTGCCGTGTGACCCATTCGACGACGGTGCTTCTTACTCGATGCAGTTTAAGATGGACGATAAACAGGCTAAAGAATTGATGGGCGCTATGGCGGCTGCATACGCTGAGAAGCGTGAGGCTAAATGGCCTGAGAAGATCCCCATGCCTTTCAAGAAGACTGATGACGGTATGTTTATTGGTAAAGCCACGTTGAAAGGGGCGTACGGTAAAGATGCTACCAGCAAGCCTAAGCAATATGACGCAGGGAACAAGGAGTTAGATGAAGACTTTGCTTTGACTACCGGCAGTGTTGGTAACATTGCGGTCGTTCTTTTCCCATACAACATGCGAGAAGCAGGGGTATCACTACGGTTACGAGCAGTGCAAGTCACCAAGTACGTACCACTACAAGCATCATCCCCGTTTGATGCAGTGGAAGGCTTCACCGTTGGCGGAGAGGTAAGTCCTTTTGCAGACGTTACCCAGTCTGCCCCGGTGACAGCCGAGGAAGTTGATGTAGTAGAAGTTGATGTAGAAGATGTCGAAGAACCTGTAAAAGAGCCGAAGAAAGTGGCGAAGGTGAAGTCGGCAGCACCGAAAGAAGCGGCAGATTTGAGTGCACTTGTTGATGGATGGGACGACTAGTCCTAATTACTTTGGGTATCTTCGAGAAGAAGCCCATTCCTAAAACAATACCCACGGCTAGACTAGTCGAAGAGGGCGTAATAATGCCCCTGCCGTGGTGTCGCTCGGATCTACGCTTATGGATACAACAACATTTTTAAAGGAGGTTCTATCGAGCAGTGGGCTATATTGTATTTTTGCGTCCAATAGTTCCAAAGATAAAAGAAGCCAACAGTTTTATGGTTCCATAGACCAATTAGTCAGTGCCGCCAAAGACCTAGATGATAACGATTACGATGTTTATTTTGCTTTAGCTACGTTCAACGAAGGTAAATCGCGTAAAGTCGATAACGTAAAACATCTTAAGTCCTTCTTCCTAGATCTTGATTGCGGCCCATCCAAAGAATTCGCTTCTCAGCAAGAAGCCATGCAAGCACTAAAGCAGTTTTGTAAGACTTATTCGTTACCACGTCCCACCATCATTAACTCTGGTAGGGGTGTGCATGTGTACTGGCCACTCAAAGAGGCAGTGTGCCTAGATGACTGGCTACCTGTAGCAGAACGCCTCAAGGCTCTTTGCGCCCGAAGTAATTTCCCTGCCGACCCTGCGGTTACATCAGATGCTGCACGGGTCTTGCGTGTACCCCAAACACACAACTACAAGCCTGACACTCCTGTAGCAGTGGGCTTTATAGGGCCAACGGTTTCGGCGTTAGTTGACTTCGACAAGTTCTCAGACCTCGTTGGTGGAGACTTGATACCAGTTCCTAACAAAAGAATAGAAGCCCCTAGTGCGACGATGCTCGCTGCGCTGGGAAACCAAGAGTATAAGTTCAAGCACATCTTACAGAAATCAAACGAAGGCGCAGGGTGCGTCCAGATCTATAACGCCCTAAAGAACCAGAACGGCGTCTCAGAACCTATATGGCGTGGGATGCTATCGATTCTTAAAGCGTGCAGTGATGGTAGTCGGGAGAAGGCACATAAGATATCCAGTGGGTACGAAGGTTATAACCCTGAAGAAACGGATGCTAAGTGGGATAACTTAACGGCTGATAAACGGTACACCTGTAACAAGTTTGAGGAAGAGAACCCTGAAGCATGTTTGGCTTGCCCTAATCGGGGTAAGTTACGTAGCCCATTGCACGTTGGGAAGACGCTACGAGAAGCTACCGAAGAAGATAACGTAGTACATGTCCCTGCCTTAGACCTACCCAATGCACCTGTTAACACGTACGTAATTCCGAAATACCCGTTCCCATACGTGCGTGGTGCAAGTGGTGGTGTGTACGTACGCAACAAGAACGCAGACGGGGACATAGAAGAGAAGCAGATTTACCACAACGATGTCTATGTGGTGCAGCGCATAGTAGATGTGGAAATAGGGGAAGCGGTGGTAATGCGCTTGCACCTACCGAAAGACGGTGTTAGGGAGTTTACAGTACCCCTGACAGCGGTAACGTCAAAAGAGGAGTTTCGCAAACAGATGTCAATGCGGGGTGTTGCAATACCCAACATAGATGACTTGATGCGGTACGTAACAGTATGGATTAACGAACTACAGGCAACCGAAATGGCAGATAAAGCACATAGACAGTTTGGATGGACAGACGATACAGCATCCACTTTTATTCTGGGCAACCAGAAAATACGTAAAGACACGATTGAATTCAACCCACCATCAGCGCAGACAGCCGGTATGTTTCCTGCGTTTGAACCCAAGGGTACGCTTGAGGAATGGAAGGCGTTGATGGAATTCTACAACAGACCGGGATTTGAACTACACCAATACATAGTATGTGCGGGGTTTGGGTCAATCCTTATGGAGTTCATGGGTGGTATCGCGTGCTCGGCCATACACCTACACAGTAAGGATTCTGGGCTAGGTAAAACAACTGCGATGAAAGCAGCGGCATCTATATGGGGTGACCCTGAAGAGCTTATCTTGGATGATCGAGATACGCACAACAGCAAGATGAACCGTTCAGAAGTACTACACAACCTACCGTTGTTCATTGATGAGCTGACTAATGCAACACCGAAACAGTTGAGTGAGTTGGCGTACCAGTTTACTTCAGGGAAGCAGCGGGGTCGTATGGTCAGTGGTAGCAACGCTGAACGGATACGTGGTGAGTCGTGGAGTCTTATGGCAGTGACCAGCGGTAACACCAGCGTTATAGAACGTATACGTCTGGCGAAAGAAAACCCAAGTGCAGAGGCGCAGCGGATACTAGAAGTTCGGGTTGACAAGATATTCAAAAGCCCTGACAGTAAAGCAGAGACGGACGTATTTGCAGCCAACATTGAAAAGTGTTATGGGCACGCTGGGCCTATTTATGTACAGCACATAATAAATAACCTCGATCAAGTCAAGCAATTAATCGGAAGCGTTCAGCCCAAAGTTGACAAAGAAGGTGGGTTAACGTCGGAGAATCGTTTTTGGTCGGCAGGGCCATCGCTTGCATTGTCTGGCGGGATACTGGCTAAGAACCTTGGGTTGATTCAGTTCGATATGGCAGCGATACATCGTTGGATCATAAAAGTACTCAAAGACAACAAAGATAAGAGCAAAGATATGGCGGTTTCCATAGAGCAAACTCTAAACGAGTACATCAATGAGCATTACGATAACATCTTAAGGATAAAAAGTACGAGTGATTTGCGTAAGCAAGACGGTACTGTACTGGACTCTTTGATCCAACCTGAGACGGTGCCTAGGAATAAATTAGTGGCCCGATACGAGACCGACATTAAGAAATTATACCTTGTGCCGAAACCGTTCCGTATGTGGTGCGGTGAACAGCAGATAAATTACTCGGCGTTCGTACAAGAGATGATGGATAAGCTCAAGGCCAAGAAGATGAAGATGCGTCTAGGTAAGGGCACCCACTTTAGGATGCCACCCACAGACGTACTGGTCGTTCAATTTGCCGAGGAAGCCGATGAGTCGGGGAGTTCTGAGAACGTATGATCTATGTCCTGACGGGGTACGGATCGTAGTGGAATGGAGTGCGATGGCAGTAGGTACATCTATTTTTGTACCCTGCATCAACACTGCAAAAGCAATAGCGGAAGCTAAAACAATAACCGCAGGTAAAGGTTGGGATATAGAGGTTCAGGTAGGGGTTGTAGGCGATAAATGGGGAGTTTGTATATGGCGCGTTCTATGATATATTGGCACGGACAGCGCGTCCCCTTCTCGCAAACAACGTACTGTCGTCCTCCTGCTCTAAGAAGCACCCCCCTCTTCGGAGGGGGTATCTTAACTCCTGCCACAGGAGTATCTAATGGAAGCAACTAAAAACGAACTACTACTCGCGTGGATGACGCTGGTTAAACTGCGCGACAGTAACGTACTAGATGCAGGTGACGATCAGATTATACTGAGCGCCTTAAAGATAATCGACGAAGAACAATCGCACACCGAAACCTAGGTTATATCCCTAGGTCGCTCATAAGGTCTGGGGTATCGTCCCATCCAGCCGCTTGCGCTTTGAGTTTAGCCGCGAGCCTAGGACTTAACGTAACGCCATAGTGCATGTTAGAAGTTGTTTTCATGTGCTGTCGCATAGACCGTTTAATCGTATCTGGTGTTATGCTCACTTCAGGGTGCCGTTTGTTGAAGTCCACAAGATCTTCCATTGTGCGGTCAACAGCTCCCCCGTTACCTTGACGTATGCTGATGTAGTACTTACGTAATATTCTGGTTCTTTCTTCGTTTATTGCGCGGTCTACTTTCTTTAGAGAGGCATTCTGCTGCAACTGCCGGGTGTACTCCGCAGGTGCGAACCCCATGAATTGAGCAGCAATGTGGCCGGGGCTGATGTCTTCTGCAATAAGATCTCCGCGTAAAGTCTTTGGCCCTTCGTTTGCAAAGCGTACGCTTTTGAATCCGTTTCGTATGGCGGCTGGCATGGCAGCTTCTACACCACGTAACACCTCACCTCTACCCCATAGGTCATACCCACGTTCTAGTTGCAGCAGTGACCCTAGCACTGGGCCTCCTACCTGCTCCGCAGCGGTAAAGAATATACTTTGATCCTTCTCGATTAGTCGGTCACGGAATATTAGGTTAGACAGACCCATCCTGCTGGCAACGTCTACCCCGAATAAATAGTTGAACGCACCACCGTATGGGCCTTCTCCTAAGTACTTACGAGTAACGGTTTCAAAATCTTCTTCGTCATCCCCTTTAAACATGTTAGATAGCATGGCAATGACGCCAAAGAACGGTAGCCCCTGCACCCCAGCAACAACAGCAGCCCCACCAAAAACACCCATAAGCTGGTTTCTTGCCATCTTACGCATCTCTGGTTTGTCGCTGGATATTGCAGAATCAATCAAGTCGTAGAGCATGAAGTACATGGCTGACCCGTACCGCTTGAACAAGAAGGCAACTTTACCAACGCCATTCTGTGCTAGACGTGGCGCGGCAGCGGCAGCGATACCACCGTTAGTCATTTCTGTAACGTTGATTGCGTCTAACGCCAACGCGTTCCGTTCTTCTATATCCAGCTTCTCCCATTGGTTGGGTTGTAGCCCTTTATCCTTAAGTTTTTTCTGGAGGGCTAGATCATACGCAGCCATCATCGCTATTTGACGGTTCATCCGTTCGCCGTGGTGGAATATAAACCCAGTTACGGCATTCACTTGCGACATTGGACTATCAATAGAATCGATCTCGACCGTATCGTAAGCGATAGAACGGTTAAGTTGCCCTAATGAATCGGCCAGTTCAGATAACGTCTGGAACCGCCTTATATCGTTTGAAGCCTCGTCAAAATTGATGTTGTCCAATGACGGCATCGCGCTGGTAGATACGGTTATTTCTCCGTCTGGCCCCCAACTTTCTATTTCACGAGTCGTACCACTAGACAAGAACACTCTTTTCGCGTTCCATATCGCCTTCATGCTTTCTGTGTACCCGTACTGGGCACCGAGGTAAGGGAGTACCACCATTGGGATCTGAGACAAGTTCACAAGAGCAGAAGATATGTTTAAACCTAGCGTCATGTTAAACCCAAAGCTAGTCGCCAGACGTGCCCAAGGATCTACATTAGGACTAGCGGCCCAGTTTGCGCGCTCTACTAACTCTTCGGTCAGCAAACGTATGGTAGTTTTTTCGTCGTCGGATACAAAATCTATACTACTTGAAACGTCTTTCTGCCATGCCGTTATTTCATCACCATAGGCACGCATTTGCGCCCCATATTCTATACGTGCTAACTGCTGGCCGATGCTTGCGGCACGGTTCTTAAGCCCTGCTAACACATCATGGTTAGGGATCTGACGTTCCGTAGGTGTTACATCACCCACTGCACCACGGGTATTCTTTCTATGCCTAAACGAATTAGCAAAAGAACGTTCTGGTAACGTGTCCAGAAACAGCCGCATGATTTGATCTTGTGCAGGGTTGTCATCCTTTATCCCATTGGCTTCTAGGATATCTAATACGCTGTTAACAAACGAAGAAGAAGGCGCATTCTTTTTGTACTTGCTGTCTTCTACACGAGAGAACGCGTTAACAGCACTGATAACTTTTATTGCTTCTGCACGGGTCTTGGTTTTACCAGTAGGGCTGTCTAATTGGGCAGCAATTTGCGCTTCGACCAATGCTTTATTTTCTGGGCTAGGGTTATTCCAATGGTCTTCAACCTGCTTCATTGCAGCCTTTCGATCTTTAACGCTATCAAATGCTTCCATGTAGTATTCGATATTGCCGTTGCTGGGGTCTACCGCACTATACTCTAACCAGAATTTACCAAAACGCATCAGCGGGAAGTAAGGATCAATAACGCCGCCTTCTGTAAGTTTAGCGAACAGCTTATTGGCTACCAGCTTACTCTTCTCACCATCCTTCATTTCAGCCCCTAACCGGACTTCCATGATTCTTCTGATATCGTCGTACATAGACTTATACAGGTTACGCCACGACTTATAGAAACCCCTACCTTCAGGGCTTAACTTGTAGAAGCGTTTGTTTAACGACTCCCACTCAGCAAAATTCTCGTTTGCTTCTCGTAAGGCAGCGTTACGGAACGCTTCTTTTTCTTTCGTAGATAAGTTTGCTGCACCACCAGCATTTTTAACTTTGCTTTGGTATATCTTTTCAGCGGTATATTTTTCTTTAGCTTCTTGTTTAGTCAACGAAGGGTCTAGGTGCAGGTAGGTACTACGGGTGAGAATCCTGCTTAGTTCCTGCATCTCTTCTGCGTGTTTGTTAGCCCACGCGCCAGTACGTTGTGCAAGGTTCTCTATGCCGGTGTTCAGCTTGTTTATGACGCTGCTTTGTTTACGTACGATATCAAGCAGTTTGTCTACGCCGGGGATCTTACCTTCTGCTAGTTTTGTTATGGCGTTTAGATCCAACATACCCAAGGCAAAACGTTTTGCTTTATCAGGTACCGGACTGAGTAACGTGTTTAATATACCGCGCTCTCCGATTTCTTTGAACGTAGGTACGCTTTCGTAAGTGTCCTCAAAAAAGTTTTTAGCCTTGTCCATAGTCGAAGCGTTGTACAACGTACCCGACCCACGCACACCTGCATACGGCGCTAAGATACTTTCTATTAACTTGTCAGCAGTACCCGCCGCATCGTTAGGCAAACCAAAAACTCTGCGTAAGAACTTCTTCATGATATCTAGGTAACGGGCTAACCCTGTTGTAGCGCCCTTATCAATTGGTATAGACGCAAGTTCTTGGCGGAATTTATAGTTACCGCGTACTTCAGCCACAAACTCTTCTACCGATTGCGTTCCGTAGTAGCCGCTCAAAGCGCCTTTGACTTCGTTGTACAAGTTGGTTAACTGTCTAGTGACGGGGCTAGACGGGTTCTGTAGCTCTTGTATAGTCGTAACGTGCGACATTTCATGTATTAGGGTATGCGCTGTTACACCCGTATTCTCATCAAGTAGTATGACGTTATCTATGGCAGGGTCTACATCGCTGTATATGAATGCACCCTTCGTATTTGGTTCTTCGTTTAGTGCTGCTCGATACCGTTTGCCCAGTGCGTCTGTTGGGTTGGTAGGTACGATAACAACACGCGTATCACCCACGAATTTAGTAAGTTGAGAAGCAATCTTCGCAACACGGGGGTTGTCAGCGGCGTAGGCCAACGCAGTCAAGGCACCCTTTAGGTTACCCTCTTTAATATTCTTGATGACGTTGTTGTCTAGTGGCGCATCTAAGTCAGGGTCGAACTGTGTCTGTACGTTAAACAAACTACCTCTAGCCCGTACATCCCTTAAAGCAGCTCTACGTAAGGTTATTAGTTCTGCAGCTTCTAGGTTCGCTTCACCACCAGCGTTTTTAACTTTGTCTTGGTATACTTTGTCAACCGCTGCGTCAAAGGCTTTCTTCCTAGCTGCGGCACTATCTGCTTGCGCCGCTTTCTCAGCTTCTTTAGTTGCAGCCGCTTGGTCGGCAGCCGCTTTTCTTTTTGCGGTAGCGGCGGCAGCTTGCGCTTTAGTTAACGGTTTTTCACCAGAACGACCTGCTACCGTTTTCTTGCCCTTCGTGACTTTACGGTCACTGGCTTTACCACCAAACTTACCAGCAGTAGCGGTGATAACAGCCTTTGGCCCTGTTGTTTCAGGGGGCGCGTCCGCAGCTTTTTTACCACTTACCGCTTCAGGGAACGGTATGTTTAGTGGGTCAGGTGTTACTGCACGACTATCTAAGTAATCTTTGAACACGGTATTAGGCAGCCCAATCTTACCCGCCATACTTTCGTACAGCCTACGCATACCTGCAGCCACTCGTGCAAAGAACTTATCGACAATGGTTAACGGTTTCTCAGATGTTACGGCCCAACGAGACACTTGATCGGCAAACCATTCCCCGTCTGAGAACCAATACGGCTTAAGTTTTTGTGCTGCAGGTTCGTCAAGTATCTCACGGTTTTTTGCTATCGCTGCTTTTGCTGACGTACGGGCGCGTAGGGAGTTGTAAAGTTCTCGTACAGTACCCTTTCGAGCTTTACTACGCCATTTTTCGTATTCAGCTCGTATAGCCTCTTGTACTCTGGGCGAAGCATTTTGATATTCAGTCGCTTCGAATACGTGACCTATCTCATGGGTAAGCGTTTCTATCGCTTTAGACCTGCGACTTTGCGGCTTCAAAACAATTACATGGTCGCCGTTGGTTAGCTGTTGCGTATATCCTTGGGTACCTTCACCCATAGATTCCGCCCCTGCTATACGAGCAAATGGGCCGTATAAGTTTTTAAGTTTTGCTTCTTCGGGGTTAGAAGCGTCTTCAAAAGTTGTTACGTATACACGGGCTTTGATACCCAGCATCTCTATAAATTGTTGTGCTGTATTAGCAAGTTCTTTAGGTAAGTTAGTAGAGAATGCTACGTTAGATCCTTCTTTGAAAGGCCCATTAACTTGACGATTGTACGCCGCTTCGTCTATGGCAACGGCTTTTCTTTTTGCTTCTCTTAACTCTGCAAGCTCCGCTCCACTAAATACTTTGCCCCAAAATACTGGGTTTGAGACATCTCGTGGGTTTCCACTAAAACGTTTTACTTTGCCGTCTTGTTGTTTTATAGGTATGTAAAGAACTTCGTTCGTTTTTTGGTCATAGCCTATTCGCAAGGCAATTTCTTTGTTGCCCCAGACAGGCTTATACCCTGCACGTCTAACCCAACTAACTTCTTCGGGGTCGAACTCTAATGTTTCTTCAGGTTTTGTTTCTACTGGTTTTTCTTCTGTAGGCTTTTGCTTTGCGTCAAATGCAGCAAACGCTTTTTGCGTAGCTTTAAAGCCATCAAGCGTAGCGGCCTGCTCTTCATCTAGGTCGGCAGTAGCTACAAACGTACTACCTTGTTCGTCCTTAGCGGCTCTTTCAGCCGTTCTTTTTGCAGAATAAAACCGAGTAGGTTGCCCTGACTTAATTACGGCGTAAGGTTTGATCTCGCCTTTCCGAGTTAACGGGTAGGTGTTACCAGATTTTTTGGTTAGCGACTCGACCTCGGGTTCCAGTTCTACTACGTACCCTTGTTTACGTTGTTCGTCTTTTATAAGCTCCCCTAGCTCGGTTTCTTCAGGTGCAGCAATTACTTCAGGCCCAGCCGTTGGGGTAGTAGGAGGTGCCGTAGGCGCAGGTGGTGCCGCAGGAGGTGACGCAGGTGGCGCAGGTGGCGCAGGTGACGCAGGTGGCGCAGGTGGTGTCGTAGGTGGTGTAGGTGACGCAGGGGGCTTTTGACCAAACAGACTTAGTTGGTCTTGCGATACGCCTTCTAGTTCCTTGGCTACATTCTCTCTGGTTTCGGCCTTAACTGTTTTATTGTTAACGAACTTTATGAAGTCTTGTCGGACTTCTGGGTCATTAAAATCTTGGCCTTCTCTACGCTTACGTATTCCTGCTTGAGCAGATATACCCAGCCTGTCTAAGAACGCCTTGTCTATTATTCTTGGCCCTTCTACTTCTGGTTCAGATTCAACCGGTGCTTGCCCTGCGACACGCTTACGGCTCATACCCGGAAATGATGCTTGCGTAGGATCTTGGCTTACTGGCGCACGTTCCGGTATCTCTGCTTCAAGCTCTGCGGTACCGACAGAAGTATCTTCAATAGTTTCCGTTACCATTGGCCCACGAGACTGTACTTCTGGGGGTGCTCGTTGCACGTTAACTGCGCTGACAATGGTATTCTTTTCGGCTTCTGTTACAGCAGTGTCTGTAATCCCTGCTTCTGCTAATCGTCGAGCAAAAGCACCTTGTAACGTGTTGTAGTTATTAGTTGGGGTATCTTCAATAACTTGTTGTAGGAGGCTGTACCGTTGCTTTTGTTCTTCGGCAGCTTGTTCCGTCGTTACTGTTGGTACTGCTATCGCTGCGGAATCTTCTTTTTCTTCTTCGCTAACGATTGGTGTCGGCGTACCCGCCGCTGCACGTTCAGCTTCTAACTTCGCTGCTTCAGCAGCTTTGGCGTCTTCCTCTGCTTGTACCCCTTCGTAGAATTTTTCTTCTGCTTCAGCGGCTTTGGCGTCTTCCTCTGCCTGTACCCCTTCGTAGAATTTTTCTTCTTCAAGTTCTGCTTCTGCTGCAGCGGCTGCAGCTTCGATTTCATCTTCCGCAGCTTTTCTTTCAGCGTCTACTTCACGAGAATCTCTACTAATACCTGCAGCACCACCACCTAACGTACCACCAACTAACCCAGCAGCAACGGCGGTTTCAGTGTATATATCAAAGGCTTCGTCGCTGTCCAGTTCTAGCCCAGCTTGTGCACGTTCAATTAGGGTTTGCCCCAGTTCTGTAGGGACTTCGGATATAACACCAGCACCAGCGCCTCTAGCGGCACGAGTAAACAACCCTCCAGCACGTATGGCTTTAGGTGTTAAGAACTTACCAACCATGAACCGTTCAGCAACGGCGTCTAAAGTGGCTTGGGGTATAGCAGATAAGAACGCCGTGCCCTCATCCATCTCGACGCGAAGCCCCTGCTCAATGGCTTCTTTTTGAGCTTCACGGTTGTTGCCGTAGAAGAAGGGTAGTTGAGATATAGCAGCACCAGCAAGAGCACCAGCAGCAGTACCAACAGGGCCGAATACACTGCCTGCCAACGCACCAGAAGCAGCGCCAGCACCTAAGCTAAGGCCGGTCTGTGGGGCGGTTTCGCCAAGGGTTTCAAGGAAGAAATCTAGACCAGTGTTAACACCTTCTACGTCTTTTAAGCGCGTAGCCATTGCTTCTTGTTCGGCTAGCTGGGCTTCGTTCTCGGCAACCATTTCAGTACCGAATTCTTCTACGCCTTCAAAACCAGTTACTTTACCTAGACCTTGAAGGGCAGAACCAAAGCCCCGACCAGCAACGTCGATACCACGAGAAAAACCGCGACCTAATGCGGTACCTTCGTCACCAGACGGGACGAATATTTCTTCTTCTTCTTCTAGAGCTTCTTTGTACGCAGCAACAACGATTTCAAAGTCTTCAGTACCTTTTTTATCTTCGTTATCGACTATCCATACTGCGTATTCTTCTGCAGTTGCCATTCTATCTACTCGCCGCTATCACAGCATTCGCCTTTTCTTTTGCAGGGCTTACCCCACCAGCACCGCCACTAGCAGCCCCACTAGTAGGTATAGCAATACCTGTACCAGATGCGATTGCATTCAGGCTTGCTACAAGTGTAGCAGTATCCGTTTCTATCGCTGTAACCGCTTCCTTTACTTTTGTATTTAACTCATCACCCGTAAAACCTTGCGCCCGGAGGGTAGTAATAATATTCGCTTCCGATTCCCTTGCAGAACTTCTTGCGTCAGCAATAGCACTTACAACCTCAGCCGCTAAGGCTTGCTTAGACGCGTCTGTACGGGCTTTGGTTGCCTTATCTTTAAGATCTAATTCTCTAGTCTTAAGTGCAGCAGTATCACGTCTATAAGCTGCTTGAGCATCAAGATCCATTGCTTTAAAAGCTGCCGTTACGGCAAATTCTCTAGAAGATTGTGCTAACGCGTTTGCATACCGTTCGGTATCCATGTTGAGTCTTTGAGCATCGTTTTCAAGACGCTGCAAGTTAATCCCTAGATTATTCGCTAGTTCCGTAGACTTTAGATCCAACCCTCGTTCCCCTTGTTCTATTTGGGCTAGGGCTTGTTTTCTTTCTAGTTCACTTCCTAACAGCTTGCTGCGGCGATCTCTAATACCGGCTAAACCTTCTTTGCGTTCCGCCTCTTCGGCACGAACCGCTTCACTAACACCTAAGCCTAGACTAGCAAGTGCACCTCTGTTCGTAGTAGAAGCAGGTCTTTTAGACGCGTTAACAGCCGCATCAGTAAGGCGGTCAAGCAACCTTCTGGTGTTGCTTCTGGTGTCTTTTAACCCTTCTTCATCTCTTTTAAGGTCTGCAAGTTGTTTTCTTCGTAACGCTTCGTATTCTTGTTCTAGCGTTAATTCTTTTTCAGGTGCACGACGTAGCATCTCTGGCGCACCGGGGAGTGGGCGACCTCCTTGTGTTGGTGTTAAGTTGCTTCTATCTAAGGTCTCTAGTCCACCAGCAGGCATACCCATGTTTAGCCTTGCTTCGTTTGCAGAAAACGCCTCACGTTGCCTATCACCTTGCCTTGCAGCTTGCGCTGCTGGATTTAGTAAGTAATCGTCAACAGGTTTGGCTTGTGCAAGAGGAGCGTCAGGTGCAGCAGAGTCGTCAGGAAGGCCAAACTGCTTCGCCCCTTTTAGTACTTGTTGCAGAGTAGAAAGTTCGGTTTCATCTGCAGCCGCAGTACCCGCCTCTTCACCTACAGCAAGGGCTTCGTCAGCAACAGTTTCTCCTTCTTCTTCTTCTTCTTCGGCAACAACCTTTTCAGCAGGAGCTACCGCTCTCGTAAACTCCATTCTTTCTGTAGGTAACCCTGTCGCTAACGGTTCTAGTGTAGTAGATCCCATACCCAGACCCATACTCATAGGGTCGCCTGAAAAGGGTTCGGGCATCGGCGTATCTGCATCTCTTAGTCTTCCTGAAAACGACTCCTTAATAGCTTGTTCTATTTCTGCATCGCTTAAATTTCTAGCGCCGTACACTTTCTTGCGGTACTCTGCTACTTCAGTGGGTTTACCTTTTTCTATCTGATCTAATATTTCTTCGTCACTTAGATCTCTAGCCCCGTACCTGTTCTTGCGATACTCTTCAATTAACGCTTCTACCTCACCACCAAGTTGAAAAGCAACAATACCGCCGCCTTCAAAGTACCGTGGATCTATATTCGGTGCAGCTTGGGTCATGAGGCCACCGGCTGCAGCCATCATTGGTTGACCCTGTGGGCGTTGCTGTTGTTGAGGGGGACGCTGTGGTTGCTGTCCCTGCTGCTGCATGCGTTGCTGTTGTTGCTGTTGTTTCTGAGCAAGGACACCGCCTACGTCTTTAGTGCGTTCACGCAGACCTTTAATGCCTTGTAGACCTTGAGCCATTTCAGCTTTTTTACCCTGAAGAACTTCTTGCTGCATCTGATCCGCGACCGTTGCAGGGTTCTGTTGGGCTTCCATCTGCATACGCTGAGAGCGTTGCTGCTGTTCTTTGGAGATCTCTTGTAGGGCTAATAGGTCTAGTAGCTGTTTGTTCTGCCCATAGCGTTGCTGTAGTTGCTGGGGATTATCCTTGAACTGCATTTTACGTTGTTGTATCTGTTGGTCGATACCGCCCATAGGATTCATAGCCATTAGTCCCCACCCCATCCTCTAAATAAGTCTGCAATACCACCAGCACTAGTAATGAATTCGCTTAATCCACTGGGTTCTTGGTAGCTATACTGCTGTGCGCTAATAGGTAGTCCTTGGAGCAGCGACTGTTGATACTGTACTTGTTTGTACGGGAAGTCGCGTTCTTCTTCAAACTGAGCCAGATCCGCAGATATACCCGCTTGTTCGATGGCACGTTCTTGTGCACCAAGATTAGCTTGTGATGCCAAGGCTTCCAGACCATACCTATTTGCTGCGTCTTGAGCAGTTTGTTGCCGTTGTTGTTCAACGTTAAATTGGTCTCTATCACGGTTATATATGTCCTGCGCTAAACCCTGCTCGACGTTAAATTGACTTGTAGCTTGGTTAAATGCGTCTTGTTTTCTGCCTTGTTCAACGTTGAACTGATTCATGGCTTGGGTATAAGCATCTTGATAGCCCTGACCGGTAATGGCTGCAAGGTTTTGTCCAAGGTTACGGTTCAACTCAGATTCCATAATAGCCTGACGTGACCCACCATAGGCACCAGCCTGAGTCAATCGCCCTGCATCAGCAAGTCTTGAAATCTGTGCTTGGCGTCGAGCTTCTTCAATTTGCGGATCTAACGCAGCCTGCACATAGGGATTCATATAGTCTTGGGCTGATTGAGCATTAAACTGTTGCGTTTGAAAACCTGCTCTTGGTTGTTGTTGCGTAAAAGTCCCTCCAAACGCTTCAGGCTGAAAAGCGCCCATCTGTTGAGTGGGTACTGCCAGTCCTGCTACACCTTGGAACGCTGCTTGTTGCCCTGTAGATTGCCCAGCGGTGAGCGGCCCTGTATACCCTTGATACCCTTGATTAGCGAGTGCCTGACCTTTGCCAAGCATACCCGTTACGTAAGGTGCTGCCCACGGGGCTAACGAACCTGTTTCTGAAGTTGGATCTCCGACTGCCATAATCTTCTACCTGCTTGGTATGAATTTGTTAGGGTTTATTTCTTTACCCTGTTCTTTATTGCCGGTACGGGCTTGTCGAACTTTGTCCATCATACCGTACAGCGTGTTAGCACCAGCGTTAGAATTGCCGTTCCCAAGGTGACTAACAACATCTGCAGGGATAACAAACTCCCCGTCGCTTAATCTGGCTTCTTGAGTACCATCAATTGTAGCAGGGATCTTGTCAGCCATTCCATCTGTCGGGCCACCTAAGTAGTAACCCCTACCAGTACTCCCGCCAGCCGAATATGGATGGTATCTACGGTTGTATGCAGAAGCAGCGCCACCACCAGCAAGGGCAGCAATGCCCCCACCGTATTTGTATTGCGAAGTAAAGTTAGAAAGCCCTTGCTGCTGGGGTACTGGGTTTGAATTTATTACGCTAGAGGCAGGAGCACCGCTACTTGTACCAGAAGGCTCAACAAACGGAGTAAGTGAATAATCTTTGGTAGTAGTAGCTTCGCTTAACCCCATACCGGTAGCAGTTGGCGCACTATAAGTGCCGGGGTAACCCATAGCATTTGCAGTGTTCATCGCTGCAAGTTGTGCCGCTTGAGGTGTTAATATGTTCTTAGCCTGCTCTTCCATCCCCGGTGAGGTATAAGCAAAGTCGGTAAAGTATCGTTGCCCTCTGCTGCCCGGTCTTCGATCAGGGTTATACGTTCCCGGCACTGCACCACGCACAAAAGAATAGTCGGGCACACCAATAACCATCTTACCATCTGCATCTACAGTGACACCACCAGCGTTTGTATTAGATAAAGGTAGGTTATACCCAACGGTAGTGTTAGCGTTAATACCGTTGTTTGCGCTTAACGAACCTAACCCTTCGGTTTCTGGCCCTGCATCCATTATCTCAAGTGCATCGGCATAGTAATCAAAGAAACTCATTAATTGTCTCCATAACGCATTATCTGCATAATTTCGTCGGTAAAATCATAGTCTACTTTACCCCCTTGTGCCATCCCTCCGATCTGCAACGGACCTGACATACTGCTTTGTCGCTGCGCCATTTGCTGTTGTTGCGCCATCTGTGGTTTGCCGTAAGGAGATGGGAATAAACTCTTTTGTTGCGGTGTAGCAAAGACATCTTCAAAGTCGTATATGTAGTTTATACGCGCAGGGTCAGGAGTGCTTACATCTACGCGTGTACCAGATATGTCACCAGCACCCAACATAGCGTTAAATAAAGTAGTGGCACCCATCAACCCGCGAGTAGCCTTAGCTTCGTCGCTAATCAGACCCCGTGTTATATCATCTTGGTCGCTTATATATCCTGTTAGTTCTAATTGCCTTTGCGCTGCATCTGCGTACAACCCTGTAGCAGGGATTTCG
>Ga0209504_1001244_pt1 | contig 19840 bp, 18 predicted proteins | sample COGITO_mtgs_1005_FD_184791 | JGI IMG/M metagenome (GOLD analysis project Ga0209504, IMG submission 184791) | Pelagic marine microbial communities from North Sea - COGITO_mtgs_100511 (SPAdes) (version 2) | ecosystem: Environmental > Aquatic > Marine > Epipelagic ...
TATGTGATGGAAGCGTATCTCGGAAAAGAGGGTGCTAAGTTTACAGCCTATCAGCGATTTACTTTTAAGATGTATGCTTTGAAAGCTCGATTAAAACGAATCAAACGAAAAGCGCGTAAGAAAATCGTGGGTTGAGTCAGGCGTTATCCATATTGGAGAGCTGAGGTGGCAGGCTTGAGAGCTGTCGAAGCACGATAGTGCGTAGATGGTAAACTAAAGGTTTGCCCTGAGCTCGCGAAGGGTGACGAGATCGGGTGCCCTTTGGGCGAAAAAGGAGCAAACTTGAGGGCTGAGAGCCTCCCTTCCACATTTAAGTGCTTACTGAGTTTTGAGTAATCTTGGGAGCTCGGGCGCTTTGCCGTGGAAGCCTCGGTAGAGCTTGATCGCGCGTTGGATGATTGCTTGCCAGAGTTTATGGTCCTTACGCAACGCGGTTTTCCATTCGGCGCCTAAGTAAATGCGCAAGTAGCGAGCGGTGTCGGTTGAGGTGAGGCCGACGTCGAGCGCTGAAAAGAGCAGGGAAGCGAGGTCTTTAATTAGCCAGCGCTGCGGGACGTGCGGGCGGTGTTGCACGCGGTGTAAGTCGATCAGGTTGAGCGGAATCGGTTGGCCGGGTTGCCAATTGCGGATCAGATCGCGGTTGATCAGGAAGTGGTTGATGTAAAAGTCGCGGTGATTGATGCCTTGCCCATGCATGGTGTGCCCGATTTGCGCGACTTCGGAGATCAGGGCGCGTTTGAGTGTGACCCAGCGCGAACCACTATAGTCCATCCAGCCGTCGTTGAAATGTTCGAGCGTCTCGCAATTTTCCAGGGCATCGAGCACTACGAACGATTCGATCGCATGCGGATAGCGGCCACGTTCGCCCTTGCCGAGCACCTTGGGCACACGTACACCAGCTGCGGCTAGGATCGCTGCACCTTCCCATTCAGTGCGGGCGCTGACCACGGGCTTGCGCAAACGATACCACTCTTTGAGCACTTCGCCCCAGCCGCAGCCAAGGTGGCGTTTGACGTAGAAATGTAATTCGCCCAGATGCACCTCGTAGGTGAGGCGATTTTTTACATGCCGATGCACTTCGCCGTCCCCTTGTAGGAACCATTCAAAGGGATCCGCGCCTTCAGGCAAGGCGTCGCGGAGTTGGTCTGAGAGTTCGAGCATGGTGGTAAGAGACTTGAGGGCTGAGGTGGGAGAGCTGAGGGCTGAGGTGGGAGACTTGAGGGCTGAGAGCTGAGGTGGGAGACTTGAGGGCTGAGAGCTGAGGGCTGAGGGCTGAGGTGGGAGACTTGAGAGGTCTTAATCCTAATCTTTCTCATAATCCTAATCAATTTTGTAAGAGTAAGAGTCGCTAAGTTTTTTTACTCAGGATGTTCTCAATGATTTCGGCGGCGGCTTGATGGCAGCTGTATAAATCCTCCGCGGCAGCATAGGCCAGTGCGTTTTCGCGCATGGTCTGTCTTTTGTCGGCATTTTGGATAAATTCTTTGACGGTTTGATTCAGCGCATCTTGCGAGAACGGACTTTCGATCACGGCTCCCGCGTCTGCTTTTAGAATATGTGGCGCATACCCGCAGGTGTCTGTGGTCAGCACTGGCAATCCATGTGTTAGCGCTTCTAGCAGTACCTTACCAGCCGATTCGCTGTAAGCGGGGTGGAGCAAGAAGTCGGCGGCGTCGTAAAAACGGTCGACATCAACTCGGCCGCCAAGGAAGCGCACAGTCACGCCAGCTTGCTTTGCGAGTGAGGCGAAGCGGTTCTGCTTGCCGTTGCCGACGATCCAGAACTCTAGGTCCCTCGCGGCAGTTCGATTGGCTGCGATCGCACGGAGCGCACGGTCGAGTCCTTTGATACGATAGCCGGAGCCGAGAAACAGAGCGACGACTGCACCGTCCGCGCAACCGAGTTCGCCGCGCAGGGCAGTCCGATTCTCGGCCGCGACAGTGCTGTTGCTGGTGTTTTTTGCGACGCCAGGTGGAAGCAGGTGAAACTTGCTTTGATCAATTCCGTAGTGCTGGTGGAAGGCATCGATTTCTTTGTCCGTCAATACTAAGGTGTCAGGCGGGTTGGGTGCAGTGAATACTGTTTTCTCCAGCGCTTTATAATAGCGGTGGCGCAGCTTTAGCTTATAAAAGAATGAGTTGTTTTTGACTCGTTCGACATAGCAGGGATCGGCGGCGAAATAGACATCTGCCCTTGGGATGCGGTTAAACGCAACTACGCCATCGAGGTTGTGCTGGGGGAGTTCTTGTTCGAGTGTGCGAAAAAAGTGGTCGTTCCGGGATATATTGCTCCAGCCGACTTTACTGAGGATGTGTGCGTGAATTGCTTCAGGCTGATCGCCTTTCCATGTGCGGGTGAAGATGTGTGCTTCGTGCCCGCGCTCAGTCACTGCCAAAGCAGTGGCAAGGCAGTCTTCCTGGAGGCCGCCGAACGGGTAGTAGTCATAGAGCACGAATCCGATTTTCACGGCAGCATGAGAACGTGGGCTGAGAATCGCGGCAATGCGAAAAGAAGGGCAGGCCAGGATGGGGTCTATTTTCCGTCTTTGGACTGATTAGATCTTAAGATCCATTGGGCGAAGTCAAAATGTCCGACCAGCCTGTGGTACTGCGAGTAGAGATTCCCGATGCGACCCTTTTTCGGTGGGATATAAACGCCAGAGGGAAACTCTAGGTCTTTTTGAATGTGAAAGCAGACTTTATTCTGAGTATTCGATTGGGTGTATGTGTCAATGACCTCTGGTTCGTCGATGTTCCCGATGACTAAAATGTAATGTAATTTGGTATAGTCGATTCGCGATTTTCTTTGGTTCCACTTCTTCGCTGCCTCGTCTTCGCTGCTGTAGTGAATGAATTGAAGTTCGATATCTCCGAGTTGGCCAATGGGACAAGGTTTGTTGCTTCGTCTCGCGTTTGGGTGGTTCGGGTACTTCGACTCCTTGGAGAAGGTGAGCTCTTTAACCATGTAGGACTCGAAGTCTGCGACTAATTTGGCAAAGCAAGGAGGAGGGACTAACAGTCCGACGAAGGGTGTATTATATTGTCGTCCTAGTATTTGATAGATTCGACTGCCCAGGCAGTTGTTGGCGATGATACAAAACTCAGTGTTTTTCAGCTTACCAATCGAATATTTAAACTTCCAGCGATTGATCCTTTTTTTGATTACGTTTAGCATGTGGCTGATTGTTTCGAGTTTATTTATCAGAAAGTGACGCGAACGGGGTGGCAATACGATAAAAAGGCACTCCGGTGTTGGAGTCTTGAATCTCCCATGCTTTTTTGGGTAGCGCGGCCCTGGTGGGTGTATGAGCGGTCTAATTTAAGCTCATTGGTCGTAATCTTCTTATTGCTTAAAGTATAGGAGTGTTGATTCTGAGTGAAGTCTTTGCGCTGTATTTATCTGGAAGCAGCTTCTTTCGGGGATTGTTTCTATGGTTAGTGCAGAACCTTAATTTATTCAGATTTTAAATATGACAGAAAATAAAAGAGTATTAGTGACGGGTGCGGACGGCTTTATTGGCTCTCATCTGACCGAGATGCTTGTGGCTAGGGGGTTCCAGGTTAGAGCTTTGTCGCAGTACAACTCCTTTAATTATTGGGGCTGGCTGGAGAATGTTGAATGCTTGGGTCAGATCGAAGTCGTCTGTGGGGACGTTCGGGATTCGAATTTTTGCCGCGAAATTACCAAAGACATAGATATTGTCTATCATTTGGCGGCACTCATTGCGATACCTTACTCCTATGTCGCGCCCGATAGTTATGTGAGCACAAATGTGGTCGGAACTCTAAATATCTGCCAAGCTGCCCGTGACAATGGATGTGTGCGAGTGATTCACACTTCGACCAGTGAAGTCTATGGCACGGCGCAGTATGTGCCGATTGACGAGAAGCATCCTTTGCAGGCGCAGTCTCCTTACAGTGCGAGTAAGATTGGTGCGGATGCGATGGCGATTAGCTTTTATAATGCATTCAAACTCCCTGTTACGATTGCCCGTCCGTTCAATACATATGGTCCGCGGCAATCCAGCCGAGCGGTCATCCCGACGATCATCGGGCAAATTGCCAGTGGTCAAAAAACGATCAAGCTGGGAGATGTGAGCCCGACCCGTGACTTTAATTATGTGCTCGATACTTGCCGTGGTTTTATCGCTTTGGCCGAGAGTGAGGCCTCGTATGGTGAGACTGTAAATATCGGCTCGAATTTTGAAATCTCAGTGGGTGACACCTTGAACAAAATTAAGGCGATCATGAACAGTGACGTAGAGTTTGTTGTGGATGATCAGCGCCTGCGTCCGGAGAAGTCGGAAGTGTTACGATTGTGGTGTGATAATACCAAGATTCGTGAGCTCACCGGTTTCGAACCAAAGTATTCGATTGATGACGGCTTGAAGCCTACCATCGATTGGTTCCTTGATTCAGGAAACCTATCAAAGTATAAAAACGATATCTATAATGTTTGATGAGGTTATTCGTTTTGTTCGTTCAAAGTTTGGTGCGGATGGATTTATTGCACTGCATGAGCCGAGGTTCTCGGGGCGTGAGCAGGAGTATCTAAAAGACTGCATCGATTCGACCTTCGTCTCGAGTGTTGGCAAATATGTCGACCGCTTTGAGCAGGATCTTGCCGCGTATACGGGGGCCAAGTATGCGATTGCAACGGTCAACGGAACTGCGGCCTTACACGCCGCCTTGGTGTTGGGCGGAGTTGCCTCGGGAGACGAAGTCATTACGCAGCCCTTAACATTTGTCGCGACAGTCAATGCGATCAAGTATTGTGGTGCCGAGCCGTGTTTTGTCGATGTTGACCGTGACACGATGGGCCTCAGCCCTGATGCGTTGCGCAGCTTCCTTGAAGCGTCGGCGGTGTTGGAAGATGGTCTCTGCCGAAATCGAGTTACCGGTCGAGTGATTCGTGCCGTAGTGCCGATGCATACATTTGGACATCCGGCGCGGATGGATGAGATTGTGGCGATCTGCGAGGAGTATCAACTTGTCGTTGTCGAAGACGCCGCGGAGTCTCTTGGGAGTCGCTACAAAGACCAGCACACCGGCACCTTCGGCCACATGGGTGTTTTTAGTTTTAATGGGAATAAGACGATTACTTGTGGGGGCGGCGGAGCCATCGTGACCAACGATGAAGCACTTGCGCGTCGGGCCAAACATATCACCACAACTGCCAAAGTGCCGCACAAATGGGAGTATGATCACGATTGTGTGGGATTTAATTATCGTATGCCGAATCTGAATGCTGCGCTTGCGTGTGCGCAGTTGGAGCAGATTGAAGCTGTGTTGGAAAATAAGCGCACACTGGCGAAAGAGTATGCGGCATTTTTTGAGAGTATCGGTATCACTTTTATTGCGGAGCCCGAGCATGCGTATTCCAATTATTGGTTAAATGCGCTGGTCTTGGAAGATCGTGCGCAGAGAGATGAATTTCTACAGGAGACGAACAGTCAGGGTGTGATGACACGCCCGGTTTGGAAACTGATGCATCACCTTGAAATGTATGCGAATGCTCAACGAGGCGACCTAAGCGTTGCAGAATGGCTGGAAAGTCGTCTTGTTAATATCCCAAGTGGTGTGCGCCTATGAAACGAAAGCTATGTATAGTTACGTCAACGCGGGCTGATTATGGCCCGATGCGCTGGCTAATTGAGGATATTAAGAATGATCCTGATGTAGAAATTCAGCTAGTAGTGACTGGAGCTCATCTTTCGACTGAGCACGGCTATACTTATAATGAGATACTAAAAGATGGATTTGTTGCGGATGAGATAGTTGAGATGCCGCTAGCACAAACTGATCGAAAATCATTAGTAAAGGCGATGGGGCAGTGTCAGATCGGGATGGCGGATGCTCTGGATCGCCTTAAGCCGGATATCCTAGTTGTATTAGGTGATCGCTATGAATTGCTGCCGATTTGTTCTTCTGCTGTGGTGATGAATATCCCCATTGCGCATATATCGGGCGGTGACGTAACAGAGGGTGCCATCGATGAGCAAGTTCGGCATGCGATCACAAAAATGGCGTGGTTGCATTTTCCAGGCACGGTGGATTCGGCGCGACGTATCTTGCAGATGGGAGAGAGCGCGGATCGAGTATTTTCGGTTGGCGAACCGGGCTTGGATGCTCTGTGTCGTGCGGAGCCTTGTTCGAAGCAAGAGATCGCTAAGGACTTGGAGCTGAACGTGGATGCTAAGTGGGTTTTACTCACATATCATCCCGAGACGATGGGTTCGATTGAAGAGGATCTCGATCGAGTCAAGAATGTAGTGGAGTTCTTCTCCACTCAAGGCGACGTTCACTTGGTCGCTACTGGAGCAAATGCGGACGCTGGTGGGTCACAGATTAATGATTATTTACAGCGTATGTCTCGGGAATATTCAGAGCGTATTTGTTTTCACATGAACTTAGGGGTGCGGCGCTATATGCAGTTCTTGCGACACGCTTCATGTGTTGCGGGTAATTCTTCGAGTGGTATCATTGAGGCTCCTGGATTAAAGGTGCCTGTGCTAAATATTGGAGAGCGCCAGCAAGGGCGGTACATAAGCAAAAATATCATCAATTGCGGAGGAAGCGTCGATGAATTAAATGAAGCATATCAACGTATAGAATCCGCAGAGTTCTTGCGGGAGTTAGCAGAGACGGAGGCTTATTATGGGGATGGGCAAACCTCTGGTCGTATCGTTAAAATTTTAAAAGAAATTCCGCTCGAAACTTTAAAGAAAACTTTTAATGAAGGAGGTTAGCGCTGTCTGAGTTTAGTATAGTAAAAGATTGGAGCGCTTTGCTGCTAGAGATTCCTACCTCTGCACGTGATGTGTATTTTTCGGTGGCGTATCTGTCTCTTTATGAAAGTGAGCTAGATTCAGCGGAATGTTTCGTCTTTCGTTCGGGTGACGATATCTATCTGTTGCCTTATCTGAAAAGAAGCCATCGAATCGAGGGCGCCGTGTATTACGACTTTGAGACGGCCTACGGTTACGGTGGTCCACTGTCTAATAGTTGCGACCCCGATTTTCTTCGGCAGGCCGAGCAAGCATTGTACGAAGCTTGTTCAGCCGCTGATATCTTTGCCGGGTTCGTAAGATTTAGTCCTTGGTTGAAGAATCATAAATTGATCATAGAGCAATCATGCCTGTTGTTTGACCGAAAAACAGTGGCGATGGATTTATCCGTAGACGAAATAGAAATTTGGACGAAACAGGTTCATTCAAAACATCGAAATGTGATACGAAAAGCGGAGCGAGAAGGCCTTACATTTGAAGTGGACGAAGACTTTAAATATATGGATGCGTTTATCTATTTGTATCGAGGAACGATGCAGCGACTAGAAGCGGATGATTTCTACTTTCTGTCGGATGAGCACTTTCATTTATTCAGTGAAGTCATGCGCGGTAAAGCGTTTTTGGGGCTTGTGTATTACATGGGGGAAATTGTGTCTGCGGCAATATTTCTCCATGATGGAGTTTATGGGCATTATCATCTCTCTGGAAGTGACGCAGCATATCAACACCTAGCACCTAATAATTTCATGCTTTACCGAGCGGGTCTTCATTTGAAGAAGATCGGGGTGGAGCGCTTTCATTTGGGCGGAGGCAGCGACGGTAATGAAGATAATTCGTTATTTAAGTTTAAAAGCCGGTTTTCTCCTGAATGCTTAGACTTTTATATTGGAAAGTTCGTGTTTCATCCCCAGATATACAACAAGGTTTGCATGCAGTGGGAACAGGACTTCCCTGATAAGACCGCTATGTATGGAAATCGTCTATTGAAGTATCGGTATTAAAAGAAAGGTCGCTATGAGTTGGGATAATGTATGGGAAGAAATATTTAAAACACAGGCTTGGGGTAAATATCCTGAACCTGAACTGATCCGCTTTGTGGCTAGAGGCTTTTATAAGGTCGAGGATCGAAAGAGCGTAAAAATTCTTGAGATCGGTAGCGGACCTGGCTCGAATCTTTGGTATCTGGCTCGTGAAGGATTTTCTTTTGCTGGTATTGACGGGTCGGAGACCGCTGTTGCCCAGTCGTGTCAGAGGCTCGATGCGGAATGTCCGGGGTGGCGAGAGTCGTCGCAAGTGACTGCCGCCTTCTTCGATAACATGCCTTTCGAGGATGGCACTTTTGATGCGGTTATTGATAACGAAGGAATCTCTTGTAATTCGATGGAGGATTCACTGAGGGCCTATCAAGAGTCAGCTCGCGTCCTTAAGAAGGGTGGGCGTATGTTTTCGAGAATGTTCACCACGGACACGTGGGGCTATGGTATGGGTAAATCGATCGATGAATATACTTTTTCGGATATCCCGGAAGGGCCGTTGTATCAGCGTGGGCGAATCCGATTTACGCCAGCAGAAGTTGTTTCTCAACTGATGTCAGATTTCACCATGGATCCTTTAGAATGGGTCGCGCGCTCTGCTGGAGACGATCACGAGATCCGAGAGTGGATAGCTACTGGAACTAAAAATGGGTAAAGCCTTCATTATTGCTGAGGCTGGGGTGAACCATAACGGTTCATTGGATTTAGCATTGCTGCTTTGTGATGCCGCTAAATCGATTAATGCAGATGCTGTGAAATTTCAGACTTTTGTGACTGAAAACCTCTTGGCAGGTGCTGTCTCTGCTGCGGATTATCAACAGTCGAACACTGGCATTTCATCGCAGTATGATCTGCTGAAAGAACTGGAACTGAGCTTCGATGATTTCCGGGAAATCAAAGAACATTGCGATACGATTGGGATTCAATTTCTATCGACTCCTGATGATTCGGATAGCTTGGCCTTTCTCGTCGAGTTGGGAGTGAGTCCTCTTAAAGTTGGCTCGGCTGAGGTGAATAACATTCCCTATTTACGGGAGATTGCAGCAACTGGCTCTGATATTATTTTGTCCACTGGTATGGCGACCCTTGAAGAAGTTTCGATTGCATGTGCGACTTTACAGTCCGGTGGTGCCAAGTCGTTGACGGTCTTGCACTGCACCACAAATTACCCCTGTGCGTATGAGAACGTGAATCTTAAGGCAATGTTGACTCTCAAGCAGGAGTTTGGACTACCTGTCGGCTTTTCGGATCACACCAAAGGCTACCTCTCTTCGGTGGCAGCGGTGGCTCTGGGGGCCGAAGTCATCGAGAAGCATTTCACGTTGGATACTGAAATGGAGGGGCCTGATCATTGGGCGAGTTTGAACCCGACTGATTTTGGAGAGATGATTGCCGCTATTCGAGATACCGAGACCTTACTCGGGGATGGCAGTAAAGGACCACGCGCCTCGGAACTCGAAGTCATGAAACTCGTCCGGCGCCGAATCGTTGCATCGAAATCGATTCGGCAAGGGGAAGTTTTCAATCCGGAAAATTTAACAACGAAACGCTCGAATGCTGGTGTTGATGCTGGGCTCTGGGATTCCGTAATTGGACAGTCCGCAATTCGCGACTTTAGCACGGATGAAGGGATCGAACAATAGATGTATCAAGGACACAGGATTTTGGCAGTGATACCGGCTCGTGGTGGTTCCAAGGGAGTCCCACGTAAGAATATCCGCTTGTTGGCTGGAAAACCGCTGGTCACTTGGACGATCGAGCAGGCAGCACAATCCCGCTATATTGATCGTGTGATCGTCTCTTCTGAAGACGAAGAGATTTGTCAGGTCGCCAAACAGTCGGGAGCCGAAGTTCCTTTTGTGCGTCCAATGGAATTAGCCTCCGATACGGCTTCCGGGGTCGATGTATTATGTCATGCAGTGGAGAACGCGGGGGCAGATTATGACTATGTTGTTTTGCTTCAACCGACCTCGCCTTTGCGTGAGTCAACTGATATTGATGCAGCGATTGAGTGTTGTGTCAGCCGCACTGCGAAATCTGTCGTCTCGGTCGCGGAAGCCACAAAGAGTCCCTATTGGATGTATCAAGTGCAGGAGGGTGGGAAGTTGACTCCGTTTGTCGAGAATGCGGCCTCGAATCGACAGCAACTGCCACAGTCCTATGCTTTAAATGGAGCAGTATACGTGCTGGAGGTGGCCGCACTTTTGGAAAGTCGAAAGATCCTCGACGAGCAGACGCTCGGCTATGTGATGCCCGAGGAGCGTTCGTATGATATTGATACTGAGACGGACTTTTTGATTTGTGAGTTTTTAAAAACGAGAATGGAGCCTAATGGATAATATAAACTGTAAAATTCAGTCGAACGCTACGATTCGAGAAGCGCTTGAAGTGATTGATGTTTTCGCAAACGGGATGGTTCTTGTGTTAGATGCTGATCGGAAATTACTCGGTCTGTTGACGGATGGGGATATCCGTAGAGCTTTGTTGGGAGGCGCTTCGATCAATGATCCGGTGACCCCTTGGATTTCTAAGAATTATGTATCTGTTGGGCGCGATGTGGGTAGAGCAGAAGTCTTGGATTTAATGCAAGCACGTCTAATCGATCAGGTGCCTGTGGTCGACGATGCCGGAAAAGTTGTGGGAGTGCACCTGATTCACGATATTATTGGTGGCCGTAAACTCGACAATGTCGCTGTAATTATGGCTGGAGGGAAGGGGATGCGCTTACGCCCGATCACGGAGTATTTACCTAAGCCCATGATAAAGGTGGCAGGGCGGCCTATTCTCGAACGACTCGTTCTTCATCTGGTGAGTTATGGAATTACTCGAATTTATCTCGCGGTAAATTACATGAGTCATGTGATCGAAGATCATTTTGGAGACGGTTCTCGGTTCGGTTGTTCTATCGAGTATTTGCGTGAAGAAGAACCGCTTGGGACTGGTGGCTCGCTGTCCTTGTTGCCCGAAATTTCCGATAAGCCTGTATTGGTGATGAACGGGGATTTAGTGATGCAGGCAAATCTTGAAGGCCTGTTACGTTTTCACCAAGAAGGGGGATTTTACGCAACCATGGGAGTGAAGCCATATCGGCATGAAGTGCCATTTGGATGTGTTGAGTCTGAGTCTGGACGCATACTTGCGGTGCAAGAAAAACCTTCGATCGATAAGTTGATCAATGCCGGGCTTTATGTGCTTTCGCCTGAAGCTTTGGCAAGTATTCCGAAAAAGTTCTTTCCTATCACTGATCTGTTTGAATCGGCGCTGGTCGATGAGCAGCCTTGTGGCTCATTTCTGATTGAAGATGAGTGGACCGACGTTGGCCGAATCGGCGACCTTCAGCAGGCCCAAGGGGGCTCTGAGTGACGTTCTGGCCTTGTGAGTTCTGTGGCCTAATCGTGGTATCCGGCAATTTTCTGTAATATACCAAAATGCTGCGATAATTGTTCGAGCGTACAGAGTTCAGGGGACGGACTTTCCGCCAGAAAGGTGTCGATCATGCTATATAGACCAGGCTTGAACTCCTTCTCATTTTTTAAATCAAGATCGACATCATCCCAAATTACTGAGCCCTTTGTTTGAACCTGTACTGATTCGATGGGGCACATTCGAAAGCGCCTTGCGGAACTCATAACTTCAACCCACCAACGCCCAGGAGCGTCCCAATTCGCGTGGTAGGAGAAAGTCGCGTCTTTTCCCGTTATGCCGGATCCGGCAAATGCTGAACCAGAGGGATGCCAGGGGAGTGAGCCTCTAACTGTGCTCGTCATCTCTTTCGGATAGCCTGATAGATTGAATGCAAGGTCGATAGGATGGCTCGAATTCGCAATCAACCAGTGGGCCAACTCTGTGGGGTTTTTTTGATCTTTAATCTCATCGATCCGATGTCCCCATTCGGTAAATTCGAAAGTGCATGAGGTCGGCCCTCCGTCTTCTATCAGCATTTTTCGAACTGCTTGAGTGGACGCGAAAAAGCGACGGTTGTAAGCGATATATACATTCTCAGCACCTTGGCAGGTTTGGAGTGATGATATTTCGGCCGTAGTGATGGCTCCTGGTTTTTCTAGCAAGATCTTTGGTTGGCAGTAGCCTAGTATGCTGATTGCGGTCTCAGCTAAATTGACGACGTCAACGGCGATGATAACTGCATCTGGTGTTTCGGGCCTACTTGCTAGAAAAGCAGTAATCCCTCCGGTTATTACATTCAGGCCGGTCTTGTCTGTAAATATTTGTGCCGAACTTTCACCCCGACTAATGACAGTGGTCGTGATATCCAATACAGTCAGGACTTTTGCATATTCTAAAGCCATGAAACCAGAGCCGACTAGCCAGACATTTTTACTTAGGTGATTGGACATAATAATCCCCCTTCCTGCGATTGTGGGAAATGTTTCGCGAACGCATTGAGCATTTTTTGATGAATCTCGCTCGCTTGGTCGTAAGTGGCCAGTTCGCAGGCACCCCGTTGTAAGATGTCTTCAACTACTCGATTTGTTAGAGTGCTTTGGAATTCAGGCGCGAATTTTATTTTTGCGAATTCGGAGGGTAAGGGTTTTCCGGATACTAAAGTCAGTTTCTGGGTCACTTCATTGATATGGATGAGGTGATCTTTGGTCTCTAGTAAAAAGTAGGAATCCTTAGGTGGGCCGATTAGGTCGCTGAGGCTAAAGACTGTGCCATTCTCAAAGCAGCCATTTAAAGTGCCCGTTAATTCATAGAAGTTGTTCCGTTTTGAGGGGACTGGGTGCTTGTCGATATATTCAGTGGAAAGCTTTTCGATTTTACTGCCGGTAAGCCATGCGAATAGATCCAGCATATGATAGGCATTACAAGCTAGGCCCCAACCGCTGCCTCCACTGATGAATCGTTGGATAGGTTCTGCGCCAAGCGCTTGCTTTAAGGCTTGGTAACAGGTCCACATGGGCCGGGGAGCATTCACCCATGTATTAACTTTTCGTTCCTTTAACAGTTCTCCAATTTCGATGCAATCCTGGGCACTCTGGAAGAGTACTTTCTCGAGTAGCAGATTGTGGACGTTTGTTACTGACAGTAATTCTTCAATGATCTGACGCCGGACATTTGCGGAGCTGGCGACTACGGCGCAGTCAATTTCCGGGAGCCCCTTAGTGTCTTGCCTATAGCTATGTTGGTGGCGTTCGTAACCACTGACTTCTTTTGCCCGCTCTTCTGTTAAGTTCAAAGAATCTAACGAAGGGTCGACGATAATTATATTTGTGGGGTCTTGTAGCTTTATGAGTGCTTGGAGATGTCGGCTGCCCAGTTGGCCTGCGCCGATTAGTAATATAGTTGCTTGGTTCATGTCAGATATCTGCTGTGTGCAATTAGAATGATATATTGAGCACGCTTTTGTAAGTCTCTGCTAGTGTGTCTGTCATGAAAAATGCCTTGCCCGATGCTTTGCCGCAAAGGGTAACGTTGTCGATCTGCTCGTTGATGGCTTGGTTGATAGAAATTATGTCAGAAATGAGGCTTTTTCGCATGATTGGAAAACCATTATTTACGGAAGACGTCTTTTGGTATGTTGGAATCGTGTTCTCGGGTAAAACCCCCATCTGAATTAATTCCTCGTTAATTAGAAGCGGGGAAGGGGGCGGCTGCTCGTCTGGTTGGAAGCTCTCCACGCAAATTCGCTTTTTCCCCGCGTTCCCGTTTGAGAAGTTGTCAAATAATGTAACTCTATAGCTCTGATGCTGGGCATCGTGATTGAGTAGATAATAACTCGGAGTGAGATAGTCCTCGTCATAGGTTAAGAAAGTGAGGCTGGACTGTACGAACTGTGGGGGAGTTGCTTTTGTCGGGACTTTAAGGGTTTTACTGAGAAGTCCGGGTGAAATTGTCCAGACTAGGTGGTCGGTCTCAATCGTGCGGCCATCAGCTAGACAGACTTTATTAATCGACTTTGATTTGCTTTCGATACTGGCAACTCTTGCTCCAGTGCAGATTTCGACACCAGCTTGCTGGAGCTTATCTACTAGGATGGATATCCATGCGCCCACCCCTTCGTTTGTAGGGTAATAGTTTAAACTAGGCGCAGGGCTGTTGGTTGCGCTGTGGTAAGCGAGTCGATCATCGAACCACGCGTCTTGTTTTAGTTTTATCGTTTCTTCTTCTGTGAATAGAAGGATGCGATTGAGCTGAAATATCCGCGCCAGTTCAGTTGACAAATTCTCAGTTTGTTTTCCGTGGATTTTGCAGACTAATGGCTTGAATACATTTGCAGATAAAGTCGGACCGTACCTACTTTCGAAATAATCATTCAGATCTTTGTATCCATCGGAGCGTGGAGAACATGCGATGAACTCTTCATGAGCTTTAGAGCGTTCTTCTGGTGTGAGATGTTGTGGTTTTATATAACTACTTTGAGAGTAAGAGTGCCCGTTTGAATAAGTGGAGACCTTTAATGATTCGATAGTTTCCCAGTTGGCGTGAGCTTTTATGGATAGTAGCTCGTTAATCTCTGCTTGTGCGAGTTCAGGGATGAAATGTGTGCCATAGTCAAAGCAGTCACCATGTTCATTTCTAAACGATTTCAGGAGGCCGCCAATTTCTAATTCAGAGTCGATTAAGCATACTTTCGCGCCATTCTTGCTTAAATAGAGGGCGGATAGTATTCCTGCGACTCCTCCTCCAACGACTGTTACATGGAACTGACTCATTTTAGTTTGCTCGGACGCTTGCGATAAAAGTTCGCCCTATAATTGTTAGTTTTTTGGAGATGTTGCTACTGAATCAGCTTCAGTAAACTGGGTCGATTGCTTTTCTAACAAACTTTGTATCGCGTCAACTGAGCGCATGGAACTTTGATTATCCAGTTTCATGAATTTGGACGCTTGTAGCTGTTGCTGTTCCCATTGATCGGAGTGTTTATTCTCACTGAAGTAATCGTCGATTAAAGCTTTCAATTCTTCCTGACGCTCTGCTGTGACCGCTAATCCTAATTTCCCGTAAATTGAGACTGTCTTGCCATTCTCATTTTGAAAAAAGCACGGAAGTTTTTGTGTGTATTGGAAATATTCGACCGTGGGTTTTCCGACGGCTAAGGCATCTAGAATGACTCCGGAGAGCATACAAATGACGAAATCTGAAATCTGAGCCAGTTGCATGGTTTGTAGTGACGAGATCTTCCACGAGTTGGTTGGGTATTGAGCCATTGTTGATTGTATGAACTCTAGGTCTTGCTGTGGGTGTGGCTTAATTAGAAGCAAGTTCCCGGGCTCACTTAATACTGTTTCGGCTACGGTTTTGATTAAATACTCAAAGGACTCTGTGGGGAAGAAGCTCGAACTGGGGCCGCGTGTCGCAAACAGAAATACTCGCTGACTTTTCTGGGCGAGTTGATGTTCTTCGCTAGTTGTAAAGCATGGCAATTGAGCCAAATGTTCGATCCACCATCGGTCATAGCGTGGGCGGCCTACGGCCTGAATAGTTGCTTCGCCCGAGCAGCGCGCCATTGATTTCTGGAAACATGGGATTTCAGCTTCATCGCCAACCAAGAGTAGATCAATTTTAGAATTCTTCTGTTTTCGAAAATTAGCTTCAGGCGAATCTATATAGATGCCTGTGCCGTGTGGTGCGGCAACGCATATTGCCGCAGGACAAACCGATTCGATGTGCAGTAGGAATCCGTCATCATGTCCGTGGTCTTTGATGATGACTTTAATTTCCTCATTGTTGAGAAATTTAAAGACCTTTCGCCAAGAGAAGCGGACGCATTTACGATGATACCATGATGTGGTTTTCCTGATCCATTTTCGGTAGAAAATTTGCTGCGAGGTTGATGGCGATCTAGGTGCGAGTCGTATCAGAGTATCGACCGTATCTTTCAACTCATTGTAGAGAAAGGCCTGTTCGTCTACTGTATTGGCCATGTGTTCACTTCTTATAACAGCAATAATACGCCAGTCTGGGTGCATCTCCTTGAACTTGTGGAGCACCGGCAGGTAGCCATCGACTTCGCCCCAGCGGGACTTGAAGTAAGCTAAAACTGTGGGTGGCGACGTCTCGGTTCGTGCCTGCTCTGAAGTGTAATTCGAAGTGTTAGACTCCTCGATTAGAAATCGTCCAAGTTTCCTGAGCCCCTCATTTTGGGGAGATGGGTGGTTGTTCGGCCTGTTTGCGCTCATTATGTTGGTTCAATTAGGTTAGGATATGGCGGTCTTCGATCTTAGGGGCAAGTTTGATATGGATTTACTGCTCGTTCCGACATTGAAGAATGGTCTTCTTTTGGCTTATTGCCTCAGGATTTGTGGCGAGGGCTCTTTTTTTCTTAACTTCAATAGTTATATTGTTACAAACTCGCCTTGATTACCTAGAGTTCATTTCGATGAGAAAATCTGTCACCAAACATTATTCGAAGCAAAGAAGAGGCCCTATTTGTCTATGGTCGAACGAGTTGGTTCTGGGGAGTCGTCTAACTCGTTTGTTGGCGGCACTTTATGCGCCTTCTTGCGATGGGGTTGATGTGCTTAAAGAGTCCCTTCGGCGATGTGTGCTTCGGGTCAATAATTACAGTGATGATCTCTCTAGCTTTATTATCAAGGGCTTCCCCTTGAAGAAGTTTGAGTCAAGACTGAAGTATCGTAAGTATGGCTTAGCAGAGGCCTATAATTACATGCGTGCTCAGGAGTTTAATCTGCCGATTCCTAAATGCTATGGATACTTCGAGCAGTCAGGTTTGTTCGGGACAGTTAAGGCCAATGGAGCCTTAATCGAGGATTTAGGTGGTTACGAAACTTTGGATGATCAGGTGCAGGCGTCTCCTGAGCAGCGACTTCCGATTTTGAATAAGGCGATTCCGATCATGGCGCAGTTGTTCAAGGCAGGAGTGAATCATATTGATATGAGCCCGCACAATTTGATGGAATCGAGTGATGGGGGCCGCGTTGTGTTGATTGATTGGCAATACTGTTCGTTCGTTGCCGCAGAGGAGGTGAAACAGCTAGTATATCAAGCCGCCCAGTTTTTGAGGTATACCGATTTATCAGAAGGATCCTCCGGCTGGTCGGCATGGCTTAGAGCCCTCTATGAGGCCTGCTCGCCAAGCATTGAGTGGGAACTGTTTAGTGGGAATGTCGCCCGCGTTCAGTCTATGAAAAGAGCGAGCATTAAAGATCGATTAAGTCTCACGCTTGATCTTTCTGGCTAAGTCTATTGAGAGTGCTGTGAGGATGTTAAATATATTTCAAAAAATCAGGCTGATTCGGGCTCAAATGCTCTGGAGGAAAGCTCGGAAGCGTGGGCGGACCTTGCGTTTGCGAATTGGTAATGTGTCGGAGTTTCTTGAGCAATTGAATGCAATGGGTATTCGTTATGTTGTGCTGCGCTGGTTTGAGGAAGTGCCACTCGATCAAGCAAGTGAAGCGGTTTTTTCGCAGGATATCGATTTCCTGATGGAGCATTCAAGGCTTGATGAGGTTGTGCGTCTTGCCGCGGAACATCCAGGAGGCATTAAGTGTGATATCTATAGCCCGACAGGGAAGCGTGCCACTGGCTATAAGAAGATGCCTTATTATCCGCCAGTATTGGGCGATGAGGTGTTAGAGCACCGAGTGTTGTATCAAGATACGTTTTATGTTCCTGAGCCGGACTATTTTTTTAAGTCACTGGCTTACCATTTAACCTATCACAAGGGGACGACATCGGGGATTCCGTCTGGCACGACTGCCTTCCCTGATTGTCCGCCGGCAAAGCGTCTTTATGGGGCTCTACTTGAGGAGCTTGGTGATGCTGTCGGAGTGTCAGCACTTGAAAAGCCTTATACATTATTGAGCCTTCACCGATATTTACAGACAGTCGAGTGGTCGATGCCCTACGATCTTATGGTCAGATGGCCGAAGGAAAAAGAGTGGATGGCATTCTTGGCGCAGGAAGAGGTCGCCAAATATCAAAGTCATGCGGATCGATTGCCGAACCTGATCGTTTTCCTTGTGCGGGCGGATGGAACCGAATCGGACGATGTGAAAGATGCGACAGTTCAGCTCATTTCTGATAATTTTAAAATCCTTCGATCTGTTGAGTTAGATGACGGTATGATCCGGCGTGTGTCGCGCTCCGTTCGGGGTGGTAATTGGATGGAGCACGGTGGGGAAGAATTCATTCCTCCGACGCTAGCGCTTATCTGCAATGATGAATTACCGATTTCATTTAGTGAGGATGATCCTCGGCGACGGAAATACCCGCTCATCAGTAACGCAAAGGTCTTGTATAAGAATAGCTTTCGCAAAGAGATCAATAAACGTTTTCCATCTGGGGGTAGTAAACGTATCGTTCTGCATGCGAGCGATAATAGTATCGAAGCACAGCATCACCTTGAAGCTGTTTATGGTGATGAGTATCCTGAAATATGTGACGCTTTGTTTACGGAGCTATAGCCTCTTATTTTGCGAATTCCGGTGCATCCGGCTTTTTGACCAATACGTTTTCCATGATTAGGAATTGTAGGTCGGAGCCGTAAAGCATGTTCAACGCATCGGTTGGAGAGCAGACCATGGGTTCGCCTCGGCGGTTGAGCGATGTGTTGAGGCAGACGCCGTGGCCACGTAGACTTTCCAGCTCTTTGAGGAGCGCGTAGTAGCGTGGGTTGGTGTCTTCGGTCACGATTTGGGCGCGGGCGGTGCCGTCTTCGTGCACGACTTCCGGGACGCGTGGCTTCCAGTGCTCGGCCATGTCGAAGGTGAAGGTCATGTAAGGTGCTGGATGATCTGACTGCAATAGGTCTTCGGCTATGGTGTCCAACATGCTGGGGCAAAAGGGGCGCCAGCGCTCGCGGTATTTGATCTGCTCGTTAATGCGGTCGGCGACGCCTGGGTAGCTCGGATCGCCGAGGATACTACGGTTGCCGAGTGAGCGCGGCCCGAACTCAAGCCGACCTTGCAGCCATGAGAGCGGGTTGCCGGCGGCCATGATTTGCGCACCGGTCTTGGAAGGATCGTCGAGGATCTCCCAAGTTGGTTTTTCGGCATGTTGTTTGCAGGCTTCGATGCACTCTTCAGTCGTATAAGCGGGCCCGAGATAGGCGTGTTTCTGCGGTTGGATCGTTTCGCCGAGTTCGTTGGCCACATACGAGGCTGCGCCGATTGCGGTGCCGGCATCGCTGGATGCGGGTTGGACGAAGAGTTCTTTGACGTCGTCCAGCGCCATGATGCGCTGGTTCAATTTAACGTTGAGCGCGACGCCGCCGGCGAAAGCGAGTTTGCCAGTTTCTTTGAGAATGTCGCCGAGGTAAAAATCGATTAGGTGCAGCGCGACATCTTCGAGCAATTGCTGAATCGATGCGGCGTAGTCGATATAGGGATCATCGATTTCATCGCCTGTGCGCTTCGGGCCGAGCCACTCGATGAGTTTCGGGCTGAAGTAGTAGCCTTTGCCGTTTTCTTTGTAGCGGCGGCTGCCGATGACATTGACGAGGTCCGTGTTGACCTTGAAGTCGCCGTTGCCGTATTCGATCAAGCGAGAGAAGTCGTATTTCTTCGGATCACCATACGGTGCCATGCCCATGACCTTGAACTCGCCGTCGAGCATATCAAAGCCGAGGAACTCTGTGAGTGCGCCGTACACGCCGCCGAGCGAGTCGGGGTCGTAGAATTCTTTGATCTTATGGATTTTTCCGTTTTCGGCGTAGCCAAAGAAGGTGGTGGCGTATTCGCCTTTGCCGTCGATGCCGAGGATCGCGGTCTTTTCGGTGAAGCCGCTCAGGTGATAGGCACTACTGGCGTGTGCGAGGTGATGCTCGACTGGCTGGAACTTGGTCTTAGTCATGTCGAAGCCGAGGTCTTCAAGCATGGCGAGGGCGTTTTTCTTATTGCGATTGAAGCGGCGGTTGCCGTTGAAAATCGCCGTGAGGGCACGATCGGGCGCATACCAGTAACGTTTGGCGTATGCCCAACGGCCTGGGTAAAAGAACGGCATGGGCGCGAATGGATAGGCGACGACGTCGATGTCGGTCGGCTTGAGGCCAGATTGCTCGAGACAATACTTGGTCGCCTCGATGCCGGTCTTGCCT
>Ga0209504_1001246_pt1 | contig 19824 bp, 21 predicted proteins | sample COGITO_mtgs_1005_FD_184791 | JGI IMG/M metagenome (GOLD analysis project Ga0209504, IMG submission 184791) | Pelagic marine microbial communities from North Sea - COGITO_mtgs_100511 (SPAdes) (version 2) | ecosystem: Environmental > Aquatic > Marine > Epipelagic ...
ACAAACTAAACAGCCGTGCAAGACGTGGCGTTATCAAAGGATCAGGTGACAACCGATGAGCAATCAACTACCAACAGACTATCAAGCATTCATTCACAAGTCACGCTACGCCAAGTACTTTGACGGGGAAGGCCGTGAGTCATGGAGTAAGACAGTAAGCCGCTACATGGATAACGTAGTGCGCCGTGTGACAGGTGATAACTCTTACATCAACGACATTGAGCAAGCTATCCTTGGTCAAGAGATCATGCCTTCTATGCGCGCTATGATGACAGCTGGCCCAGCGCTTGATCGTGACAACACAGCAGGCTACAACTGTAGCTACCTACCCGTAGATGACCCTAAGTCCTTCGATGAGGCTATGTACATCCTCCTCTGCGGCACTGGTGTCGGGTTCAGTGTCGAGCGCCAGTTTATCAGCAAGCTCCCAGAGGTGCCTGAGCTGTTCGAGAGTGAGTCTATCGTTGTCGTTAAGGACAGTAAGGAAGGCTGGGCTAAGGGGTTCCGTCAAGTTCTTGCGCTCCTCTGGGCTGGTGAGATTCCTAAGTGGGATGTCTCTCGTGTACGTCCTGCTGGTGCAAGACTTAAAACATTTGGCGGTAGAGCGTCAGGCCCAGCGCCACTCGTAGAACTGTTTAACTTTGCTGTGTCTACCTTCAAGGCGGCACAAGGACGCAAGCTTAGCTCTATGGAATGTCATGACCTGATGTGCTTCATTGGTCAGATCGTTGTTGTAGGTGGTGTGAGACGTTCAGCTATGATCTCTTTGTCTAACCTGAGTGATGACCGTATGCGTCACGCTAAGTCAGGACAGTGGTGGGAAACTGCTGGGCATCGTGCCTTGGCTAACAACTCTGTATCATATACTGAGAAGCCAGACATGGAAACATTCATGCGTGAGTGGCTTGCACTGGTTGAGTCTAAGTCAGGTGAGCGTGGCATATTCAATCGTGAGGCATCCAAGAAGCAAGCAGCTAAGTTTGGGCGGCGTGATCCTAACCATGAGTTCGGGACCAACCCGTGTTCGGAAATCATCTTGCGACCAAATCAGTTTTGCAACCTAACGGAGTGCGTAGTACGTGCTACTGATACTATTGAGGATCTTGAGCGTAAGGTTAAGCTGGCTACCATCTTAGGTACGATCCAGTCTACCATGATTAAGTTCCCCTATCTGCGTAAGATCTGGCAGAACAACACAGCAGAAGAGCGCTTGCTGGGTGTGTCTATGACAGGCATTATGGATAACCCTCTTATGACAAACAAGAACCAAGGATTGGAGAAGACCCTTGAGCATTTACGATCCATTGCTGTGGCTACTAACGCTGAGTGGGCTGAGTTGCTTGGCATCCCTGCTTCTGCTAGTATCAGCTGCGTTAAACCTTCCGGTACGGTATCACAGCTGGTTGACTCTGCTTCTGGTATTCATGCTCGTCACAGCCCCTATTACATTCGCACTGTGCGTGGTGACAGCAAAGACCCTCTGACTCAGTTCATGATTGACAAAGGTATTCCGAATGAGCCTTGCGTCATGAAGCCTGACTCTACTGTAGTGTTTAGCTTCCCTGTCAAGTCTCCTGAGCAGGCTGTCACACGTAATGATATGACAGCTGTAGAACAGCTTGAGTTGTGGCTCACCTATCAGCGACATTGGTGTGAGCATAAGCCAAGTGTAACTATCTCAGTTCGGGATTCTGAGTGGATGTCTGTGGGAGCGTTTGTATATGAACACTTTGATGAGATGTCCGGTGTATCATTCCTGCCACACTCAGATCATACTTACCAGCAAGCACCTTATCAGGACTGCACTAAGGAAGAGTATGAAGAGATGCTTGCACTTATGCCAGACAGCATTGACTGGGAAGAGCTTAACGAGTATGAGAGTGAGGACAATACAGTGTCTATGCAGACTATGGCTTGCTCCGGCGACTCATGCGAAATCGTAGACCTAGTATAGGAAACGTGGAGTCACCCTGTGTAAAGATCTGTTTCATTGAGGATGGGTTTTGCATAGGGTGTCTTCGCAGTATGACAGAGATAAGGCAGTGGCCTATCATGTCACAGGAAGCGCAAGAGCATTTGCTGGAGCAGCTAGAGAGGAGAAGTAATGTACGTAATACTAGGGACTACTAAGTGTGAGTTCTGCAATAAGGCAAAGACCTTGCTACAAAAAGAAGGAATAGGTTTCATGTCTTACTCTGTTGATACAGTTAGTAGTAGATGGCTATTGACATTGCTAAAGCAGGCAGGTATGACTACTGTACCTCAAATCTGGGATAACGAAGGCTGCCATGTCGGTGGCTACACACAACTGAAGGAACGTTTAGATGATTGAGTTTGTAATTGCATTTTTCTTGGCTGTAGCAGCTATAGAAGTAACTACAGATGTAGCAGGTAAGGCGTATGATTATGCTGAACCTAAAGTAACAGAAGGAGTTGAGTACATTCAGGAAAAGATTAACCCTGAAGAGACAGAATAATGTACGTCCTTGTGCTTATAGCATACATGGCGGGGGAGGTTCCATCAGTACGGGCCTCTCCCAACCTGTATAACACCTATGATGCCTGCGTCTACGAAGCAGCCCAAGCAATGACAGCAACGTACCAGTACTTACCTGAGGATCTCAAGGATAAAGTATCTATAGTGCATATATGTACGGCTGTACCGGAGAACGCTTAATGAACAACATCGAACCCTTAGAGAAGCCTACACGTACACGCCGTAAGACAAACTATAAGGGCGCGGCTAGTAAGCCTACCTCTGGTATCGTACCTAAGACAGTGAACCAAGGAAAGTTAATCAGTGCTATTGCTAACAGCAAGCAGGTGCTTATCCTTGGTCCTGCTGGTACAGGTAAGACCTACGTTACAGCAACGTGTGCCGCAGACTTGTACACACTAAAAGAGATAGACAAGATTGTTATCACACGCCCTCACGTAGCTGTAGGTAAAGATATAGGGTTCCTGCCAGGTACGCTAGAAGAGAAGGCACAACCGTGGGCGTTGCCTGTGCTAGACGTACTGGTGAAACACTTAGGCCGTGGCGCAGTTGATACAGGAGTTAAGAACGGTAACATAGAAGTAGCTACTCTGGCGTTGATGCGTGGACGTAGCTTTGACAATGCGTTTATCATTGTAGATGAGGCGCAGAACATAGACATACCAGAGATCAAGATGCTGTTGACTCGTGTAGGTGAAGGCAGTACTATTGTACTTAATGGTGACATCCAGCAGTCTGACTTAAAGGGTACGTCTGGTCTAGCTAAGATCATTCACCTAGCTAAGAAGCATATGCTTGATGTACCTGTGGTAGAGTTTGGCATTGATGACATTGTGCGTAGTGGTATCTGCGCTGAGTGGGTCAAGGTATTCATGAAGGAAGGTTTGTGATGCAGCTAAGTTTGTTTGAAGAAGAGAAGGAAGAAGTACTACCTACTAACGTAAGACATAAGAATTGTAGTTATTGTGGTACTAGCTTTCCAGACACAGAGGAATACTTCTACAAAGGGGTCTCTAGTATATCTAGAGATGGTACAAAGTTACAGCACTATGACAGCAGGTGTAAAACCTGTCATATTCAAGGGTCTGCAGATCAGAAAAGGCTAAACAGAATATATAGACATAGAGCTTATGGCACCTGTGATTGCTGTTCTGTAGATGCTAAAGATGTTAAAGGGGGTAAGCTACACCTAGACCACTGCCATCAAACAGGAGAGTACAGAGGTCATCTATGTGGTAGTTGTAATCGTGGTATTGGTATGCTGGGCGATAACTTTGCAGGTGTACAGCTGGCGTTAGATTATCTAAAGAGAGTAGAAAGTAAAGGATGAAAAAGATAGAGCTAGAGGCACAGGATTTTGTGGAGAGCAAGAAGAATAAGTTCAACACAGGCTTAACAGAAGCAGCGTGTGATCTAGACAACTACATCTTAGATAACTTACATGAGTGCGGGGAGAAGGAACATTCCAAGGAGAGGCTTATAGAAGCTTTGATGTGGGCTAGACGCGCAGCAGACATACACGGAATAAAGTAAGGGGGCCGCTTGGCCCCCTCTCTCTTTGTCTAAAACTCTGCTGCTGCATCGAAGGTATCTTTGAGATACTCTGCGTACTCCATGAATAAGTCTAACTCAGCAAATGAGTAGTCATCTAAGCTACCATCTATGCCAAACTTATCCTTCATGGCTTTAGCGGTCTCACGCTGTACCTCTTTAGGGAACATAGTCTGAGCCTTGTAGACCATACGCATCTTAACATTGTCGCCAGAGGTATAACCTTTATCCATCCGCTCACGTATCTGCTTCTTAGCACTACGTAATACAGCCTTCAACATACCTCTACGCTTGTTAAGGTTAGCTTCCTTAAACTCCTCAGTCATCAACAGCCGCTGCGTCTGACGTTCCAGTACAGGTGCAAGCATTGCGTTGAAAGCTTTATCATAAGCAGGTAGCTTTGAGCGTTCATTAGCTGTCCAAGGTTGCATCTCAGACATGGAGTAAGCTTTCTCTGTAGCTGTACGTCCCTGCTTGATAGTCAGACCAAAGATCCTAGCGAATGGGTTAGCATCATAGATGTCACCCTCTCGTGTAGCTACTGCCAAGTCTTCGCCAGTGATAGTGTCTGTCTTGTCAATGAATGCTTCAAGGATATTGTCGAAGTACTTAGTGGATGATTGAGTGAAGATACCCATAGCATCAGCCTGACGTACATCTTTAGCTGTGTCTGTACCTGTAGCAAAGCCTACTACCTTGTTCACCGCATCAAGAGGGCGAGTAAAGCCAGAGGCAAAGTTACCAAACACTTTAGCGAATGCATCCATAGAGGCACCACGAGCACCAGCATCTGAGTTAATCAGAACATCTAGTAGGTTGTTTAGGTCATTACCAAACTGTGCATCTTTTGCAAGCTGACCAACAGCTACTTGTGTACCAAACTCAGTCAACAATTCAGGTGGTACAACCTCACCGTCTCTCTTTAGGTTGAAGATACGCCCAGCTGCAAGGAATGCTGAGAAGGGGTATGTGTTCTTAGCATCTACAATCTTGCCGCCACCAACATTAACTTCATACACGCCCAAGCCTTCAGCTCTACGTTCCTTGTCGTATTCAGCAGCCAAGTACAACCCAGCGGAACCTATTGTCATACGAGCAATAGCGTCCATCTCAGTTATCTCTGGGCCTTCCTTAGCAATAATACGTTTGTAGAAGGGCTTAAGAAGTACCTCAGGTGCAGCTAGTGGTGACCACTGGTACGCTGTTGCAACAACATTGTTGAAGAACCGCCCAAAGGGTAGGATAGTACCAAAGCCAGGTGTGTTAGAGATAAACTCAACACCAGCAGCTAACTTACGTATCAACTCTGGTTGTTCAGTTGTTGTGTAATCCTTAGCAAACACAGACTTCAGCGTAGTATCAAGTGCACCTTGGATAATATCATCATCAAAAGGTTCATCTGATAACAGTGCATCCTTGAGAGTCGTACCCTTCTTCAGACGTAGGTACTTGTCCATCTCATTCATGAACATCTGAGACTTAGTGAATGTATCTTGGATACGCACACCAGTGATCTGGTTCATAGCTGTAGTAAAGGCTTCTACGTTACGGAAGGTAGGGTTGTCTGGGTTAATACCAAAGCGTTTAGCTGACGCATCAACACCACCTGCCATAGTCTCGAACAGCATCTTCTGTGCAGACTCGTTAGCAGGGTCACTGAGAAACTTCATGTATGCATCACGTGTAGTGTATGGGTCCATCAAGTTACGGATCTTCTGTACCTGTAGTGTACGTAGCGCACTTGCTTGCCGGAAGCTTTCTTGAGCACCCTTAGTGTCAAAGGCAGACTGTGCCAAGCCCTTAGTCATCAACGCTGTTGAGCTAAACAGATCAGCGATAGTCTGACCTACATAGTACTGAGCAAAGCCAGCAACGTTGAGTGCTGTGGTAGCTGGTGAGGAGACAAGCAAGCGCTTCCATACAGACTGACCATAGCGTAGTGGCTCAGAGGCTTTAGCAGCTTTAGCTTCTGCCTCATCAATAGCATCTACTTGTTTCTGTATCTTAGATTCTGCAGCTAGTAGTCCTGAATCAAGCAGCTTACGCATCTGAGATGCAACGTTAAGAGTCTTACCAGCTTCGCTCATACGTGCTGCAAGTAAATCACCCATCTTAACTCGTGATCCAGTAAGGTCACCAAACTGAAACCCTGTGTGTTTACCCATAGTAGCGTTGATACTTGTTAGCTCTTCTTGTGTGAGAGAGTTTGCTACGTTTGTCATGACATCAGAGACGTGGATCTCTTTGCCAATCTTGTAGCCTTTGTCATTAAACACACCAGCGAGACCACCAATCTTACCAGGGGTGTCACCAAACATGATCTCCTTAATAAGTTGAGAGTCATCAATGACACCTTTACCAAACTCACCTCTAGCTACTTTCTCGTTCCACTTATCTGCTGCTTTACGTATAGCCTTAGCAGCTTCAGGAGTATCCTTCTTCTTCAGGATAGGGGCGTACTCATCAATAGTCTTCTGAGCAAGCTTCTCCACCTCAGTGCGTGTGTCTTCTAAACCAGACTTACCTGCACCTACCTTACGAGTTACTAACTGAGCGCCACCAGCAACACCGCCTAAGAGAGCGGAGAAGGCGGTCTGTGTCTTACTGTAGGTTTCCTGTGCTCCAACATCTAGCATAACTTGCTGTGCAGCTACGTCTTGGTATACGGAAGCTAGTGCGTCTAAGCCTGTAGTAGCGTACAGGGATTTAGTAGCAGCTGTCTGGAACAACTCCTTCTGCTTCGACTTCATAGCGTCTTTAGCTAAAGCTCTCTTACCTTCTTGGGCAACTTTCTCTGAGACCTTTTCATACACACCTCTAGCCCTGCGAGTAGACATACCCTGAGCAGCCGCTCTAGCAGCAGCCTCTTTACCCGCTTTTATAGCTGCCTCTTTAGCAGCTTTAGCAGTAGCACCACTCTGAAGAGCCTCACGCCCAGCGCGTTGTACTGCAGCTTTGATAGCTACACGTCCGGTGACTTGAGCACCACCAGCAGCGGCACGTCCAATACCACCAGTAAGCAAACCTAAGTAGTTGGTAGGGTCAGTTGCTGCAGCAAACACGTAGTCACCTACGCCAGACACGGCACCCATGAGTCCATCATTAACAAATACGTTACCTAGTTGGTCATATATCTGGTAAGCTTTACGGGCTGTTTCTTTCTGCCTGTCGTTAGCTTTACTGACGAAGCGTACTTCACCTGCAGTAGAGACAGTGTTAGCGTTAAAGTAACGCATGTGCTTAACAAAATCATCTACTACTTCCTCATCTGTTTTGCCACGGTAATCCTGGCCCATACGCTCAATCATGTAGTCACGAATAGGTTGTGAATACTTATAGTCTGACTGTAGGTCTGTTACTGTAAGGGAATCTTCTGGATCAAACGATAGAGGCTCAACCCTTTTCTTAGGTACACCGCTGGTAAGATTCTTAATGTACTCTTGGCGTTCAAAGAAGTTCATGTTTAGTCATCCTCAAACTGCTTGGGTGTTCCGTCTGGGTTGTGGGTTTCCCCATACTTTCTATCCCACTCTTCAATCGCATTAACTTGGTATTCTCTACCTGATAGAAGCTTAGTACGAGTAGTTGTAGCATTGGGGTCTGTGGGTCTAGGTTCAACTATGATAGGTGTTCTATCCGCGTTGTAACGACCGCCGTACTGTTTATCCCACTTACGTTGCTTTACAATATCACCGCCTGTGTCACCCGTTGGACGTTCCTTACCCTCTGGTAGTGAAGACACTGTTGTAGGATCTACTGGTAAAGGTGGTGGTAGTAACTCTTCACCTGACATGCTAGATAACGCATCAGCAGACGCTGGTATCTCATCCATAGGTAACGCTTCTGGCGTCTCCTCTGGCTTGTCTCCATCTTCTATGCCGTAAGACTTCTTGAGTTCTTCTAGATAGTCTGCACCCATAAGTTCAGTTATCTGTTCCATCGCAAAAGAGTGGTCAAAGAAACCAGCTGGGCCTGCATACTGATCTGCATTGAGTCGAATTAGTTTATCCACCGCCCTTTCAGCGTAAGCTCTACGAGCTTCTCTACGCACGACATTTAGATCTGTTTCAGGTATATCCCCTTCTCTGATACCCGCTGCCGCCTGTTGGTCTATGTATGCTCGTATTGCCACCTCAACGTTATCGTCAGCTTCTTTAGACTCCATAGTTTCTTGGAACAACTCTGTCATGTCGTTGGCAAAGGTGTAACCATCGTTGCGCCCAAAGCGTTCCATCTCAGAGAAAGACATTACAGCGTTAGGAATAAGAGAGTTAAACTCATTCAGACGTGCTGCAGCATTTACATCAGCAATAGACATCTCGCCCATACCAGGCATCTCACGCAGCTGTTCCTGTGCACGTGTCTTAGCGCCAAATCCAAAGAGCCTACCTACTACACCAGTACTATCTTCTGCAGGGGTAGCTTCACCGTAAGCACCATATGTCTTTTTAGCAAACTGTTCGAGAGACATGTCGATGAGAGAGGCATCAATGCTAGGAATGTTAGGCATACTAATGATAGCCTCAACATCGTTCATAGATAGCTTTTGCCCAGCGGATAAGCCTGCCTCTGCGTGTGCTTTTGCAAGCTTGTCACGAAACTCTTTTACACCAGTCATACCGGAAGCCATAGCTGTACGAACCATAGCTTTAGCGTCTGCTCCCTCAGGCAAGTACTGAAGGGCTTCTTTACCTAGATTAACAGCAGCACCCGCTCTAGTAGAACGAGTGTTAATCAGCTGTACGTTACGCTCAAAAGCTTCTTCCTGCTTCTCTTTGTAAGCCTTGGCTTCCTCACGGTTCTTAGCTATACCAGTAGAGACTTGACCTAGAAATGCGGCTAAAAATTCATCTTTGTTGAATGCCATTGTGTATTACCCTTTTGCCATCAAGCCCATAGGCTTTTCTTCTGGTGTCATCTCTTCCTCCACAGGTTCTCCCTCCTGCGTATCAACCATATCCTGCACCATCTGCTGGCCCTGATCGGGTGTCTCTGTTTCTTCTTTGTCTAGCATGGCACTAGCTGTCATCATAAAGCGTTGCATCTCAGCATCTTCAGCTTTCTTCTGAGGATCAACACTAGAGTCTTTTACAGTGATGCCCATATCCTCTAAGGAAGCCTTGAGATATGCATGGATAACAGGTGCTACAACAAGACCTGCATCTACTGTGTGCAATCCACGCATAACGCCCTGCATGTATGTAGTCTCTACGATAGGAGCTAGAGATACCCCAGCTTGAATCATAGTACCAAAGTCCTGCAGCACTTCATCATTGTTAAGGCGCTCAAGGTAATACATAGCCACCTCATTAACATCTGACATCTGAGGTGGCTGCTCCCAAGGGTTATTACGTGGTTCACCTGTAAGTGACTCACCCGGAATGGGTCTATCAAACGGTCCTGCTATTGGCATCTTTATATCCTACTTAGTAAATCCAGCACCGAAGTATAAACCTACGATGGCTGAGACAATGTGTGTATCTAACGGTGTAATGACAAAGCCTTGTGCATACTTCCACTTTACCATCTCTTCACCGGGACCAAAGATAAAGTCTAGGAACCCAGCTTGAATTTCTGTGTAGCCTACGATGACACTAACTTCTGGGTAGAAGACAGCGACTAGCTTTGGTAGAACAATAATAGCAAAGACTGAGGATAATGCAATAAGTCTTCGTGTCCAAGCGAAATGTTTATCGTTCTTTCCTGCGTCACGAGCCATCGCTACTTGCTTAGCGTTGAAGCTGGCACGTTCCATGAGCATCTTCTGCTGGGCTTCTTTAGCCTTGATAGACTGGCCCCATACAGACATGACCCCACCTAACACGGTGGAGCCTAGCATTGTGATGAGTTCTAGAGGTAGTCCTAACATCAGGAGTTCTCGTTAACTAAGACAACGAGATCCATACCTGTTGCGTTTACTGGAACAGTAACACCCTCTTGCTGTAACCAAGAACGCATAGCCCTTTCACTGTTTGGCCCTATCAAACCATCAACAACAGCGCCTACTGTTCGTTGAGCTTCGTACTCGTTACGCTTCTCCATCTCAGCTGCCGCAACAGGGTCTTCTGCACGTAATGCTGTTATAGCAGACTCCCAACGCTCTTCTGCAGTAGCTACAGGTGCACTGGGATTGATTATCACTTGAAGCTTTCTAGCTGACATCTCTTCTGCGGCTGAGTCAGTCATACCTGCATAGTCCAGATAAGCAATAGCTGCAGGTAGTGCGTAACGTTCATCATTAACTAACTCAGGGTTGTTGATAAGGTCTATATTGATACCTTGTTCCTGTAGCCTGTTCTGCACTTCTTGGTAATTTTGACGCCCTGTGATTTGTACTAGACCGCGACCCCTGAAGGTACTACCGTCTCCACTCGCAAGATCTCCATTGCCGTTTCTGCCAGCATACTGAACATCAAAAATAGTATCACCTAGAGTACCTTGCGAGTTTAGCTGTCTTGCTAAGGGTGTTGCATTTCCGTTTCCATCTAGTAGGCCTGCATCAATAGATCGTTGTCTCCACGTCCCTGTAAAGCCCTCAAGATTTGAAAGACTGTAAGATGTTTCAGTGACGGGCCCAGCTGTTCCTACTTCTACATCAACAATACCCTCAAGCATAGCTTGTTTTTTAGTATTGCCTATGGATCCCTTAACAGCACTCTTGAGTTTAGGTAGAGAAAAAGTACCATTACTCGTAATTGTCTGTGCTTGAGACTTAGTGATGTCGCTCATATAAGTCAACGCTGTGCGCTCTTCTGACGTAACTTGTCTAGACGGCATGTTAATCTTCTGACCTGGACGAATCATATCAGGATTAGCAATCTGTGGATTCGCATCAATGACAGCCTGTAAGGGCAAATCAACAGAAGCCGCAATAGCGCTTAGTGTATCACCTGCCTTAGTAATAACGTCAGGCAGTTCCTCTACAGTGATAGGCTCAGGCTGTAGTGCATCTCTGAGAACGTCCGGGTCTGTGATATTCGGGTCTGGCTCTTCTTCAGTCTGCGCTCCCTGATATACCTCTGGGATATTAAGCGCTTCACGCATAGCGTCATCAACTGCTGTACCACGAAGGTAGTCGTTAATCTCAGTAGCGATCTCCTGCATATTCTGACTAGAGTACAGATTTATAGGGTTATAGACTGCTTGAGTAGGTGCTTTGAGAGTAGCGCCTGCAGCTGTCAAAGCCATAGCTGTATTGCTATACAGTTGCCCATAGCTTGGGCCGTCATCATCTTTAGCTGTCGCAGCCGCAGCAAAGCCACCTGTAGATGTAGCTTTAGCAGAGAATGTCTGCTTTGCACTAGATGTACCAGCACCACTCGTAGGAGCATAGCTGGAACCCGCATACATATCCGCATCCACGTTGCGACCAGAACGAGATCCTAACCCACTAGGGCGTGACTGTGGGCTTGGTGAGCTTGTGGGTGCGCTTGATACTGCGGATGGGTTATAGTCTGGTTCTGGCATAGTGTGTTTAACCTTTTCCGAATAAGTAATCTGCTGCGTTAATAGCAATCTGTCCAAGGAACGAACCGGATGCGGCAGAAAGACCACTAGAGTCAGTGTCACCAGCAGCAGCAGCGGAAGCTTCAGCTTGTATCTTAGCAACGGCAATGTTTGCATCCCTCTGTGCTGCGTTCTCTCCAGACTGCCAAGCCCACGCAAGAACATCTCGTTCACGCTGGATGATATTGTTGTAAGCGGTCATAGTCAAGTTGTTAGCAGCAAGAGCAGCATCACGGTTAGCTTGGTTGTTTGCAGCATTCTCAGCTGTTGTTACAGACTGCGCCCACTGAGCGTTAGCCTGAGCTACAATAAGGTGGTTCGTAGCGTTGAACTGTTCACGAGCATTGAGTTGGCTTGTGTTAAACTGTGCGAGAGCGTTTGCCTCACCCGCGTTAAAACGGGACATAGAGTTCTTTTGCTCTGAGTTAAACTGTGATACCTGTGTAGCAAGTGAAGCAAAGAACTGGTTAGTCTGGTTCTCACTCGTAGCGTTAAACTGACGTGCAGCATTCTCTTGTGCAGTATCAGACAGGATAGAGTTGACACGCTCCTGAGCCTTAAACATGTTCATCTGCTGTTCATTGCTAAGGTTAGTTAAGTCCATCTGCAGGAATGCTTGAGCGTTTTGTACTTGAGCTTGCTGACGGTTGTTAAGGTTAGTTAAGTCCATCTGAGACATAGCAGCAGCATCAGCCATAACCTTAGCTTGGCGGTTATCCAAGTTAGCTAAGTTCATAGTCTGAGCCATCTTAGCATTCTCAAGAGCTACCTGCTGCTGTGCAGTGAAGTTCATGTTAGCTATCTCAGAGATCTTAGCAGCGTTCTGAACCTTAGCTTGGAACTCTTGAGTAAACTCCATGTTGAGGAAGCCTGCACGTTGACGTGCTGACTCCATAGCTACCTCTTGCTTGTTAGATGCATCCATCTGAGCGATAGGTAGTGCAGACTCCATAGCGGCCTGTACAATAGCCATACCAGCCATTGATGATGCAGACAGACCACGGGCAGCCATAGCAGCTGCAGCACCCCGCATAGCGCCTGCTGCCCATGCTGGTGTCTCGCCACCCTCAAAGTCTTCCATGAGAGTTGCCATCTCATCCTTGACACTAGCAGCTTCTAAGCGTTCTGTACCATAGATGTCTTGAACTTTTTGTTGATCTACAGTTGAGCCATCAATCATCTCACCTGTCTCAAGTACACGTGTAGGAGCGCCCTCTACTGTAGCAGCTTCACCCTGTGCAGCATCCAGCTTTAACTGTGCCATCTTGGTAGGGTCACCCTCTGCAGCTGTCATAGTTGCAGCGTCACTTACTTCACCTGTAGCAGCCGTTTCACCTTTAAGGGATGCATCTACATCAACAGCGGCTTTATCAGCCGTAACAGTAGAAGCATCTGTGGTGGGTGCGGCTACAGCATCTGGTGCTTGAGTAGCTGTAGTAGTCGTTGCTGTGTCAGCTGCAGTTGCTTGTCCTGTACCAGTAGCAATGTCTGTACCTGTACCAGTAGATGCAGCCGTGTCTGCTTTAACAGTTAGTTTACGAGGATCAGATGTGATAGCCTTAGTCATAACACCAGCGCTACCAAGACCGCTTTGAGCAGGTGCTTCTTCGTCTGTTGTGGTATCTTCTTCTTCGTCTGTTGTAGTGTCACCACCCTCTGCCATCTGCATGGGGGAACCTTCAACAATACGTCTAGCTGACAGTGTGAACTTACCCATACGTGCTGCGGCTGCAGGGTTAGATGCAAGGAAAAGGTTTATAGACTTTTCGTCCATAGGTCCGTTATAGCCTAGTGCTGGCAGTACTTTTTTCTGTAATGTTTCAGGCTTAAAACCTACTAACTTCTTAGCCATAATTATTTATTCCCTATCTGCATCCACACAGATGCTGCTATGAATGATAGCAAAGCTACTGTTGATATTCTTACTGCGGTTGTCCATATGCTTTTCTTTGTGTCACGATAAGCTTCGAGTAAAGAGCGCATCTCGTGCAAGTCGCGCTGGGCGTCTGCATCCTGTAACCCCAGAGACCTAAGAGCCTCTTTAGCGCCACGTCTTGCTGCACGATCAAGCATAGCTTCTAGCTCGTCTGGTGTCAAGGATATAGAGGTCATTATACAGTACCGTAAGCTGTGACATCACCTACTGCTGTTAGGTTGCCTGATGCATCTAACTTCATCTTGTTTGTTCCACCAGTGGCAAAGTACAAGACACCTGCTGACTCCGTAATAGTCCAATCACCTAAGTCTACTGTAGTAGCGTTGAGGGTAGAGGCTGAGAAAGCTTGAGAGGCGGAGCCAGCTAGTTCAGCTTTAGTGTCAATCTCTGTCTGTAACCCAACAACATCGCTAATAGCAATGGCTTCTGTAGGTACAGTCGCAGCGATTGTTATGTCAGATGTGCCATCAAAAGAGGCTGTACCCGTTACACCTCCTGTTAGCGTAATGCTACGTGCGGTAGCCAAGGCAGTTGCTGTGTCTGCATTGCCCGTTACATCACCTGTAAGGTTACCAGTTACGTTACCCGTTAAGTCGCCGGTTACATCGCCAGTTACATCGCCAGTTACGTTGCCAGTTACATCGCCCGTTAAGTCACCTGTTACGTTACCTGTTACGTTACCTGTTACGTTGCCTGTTAAGTCACCTGTTAAGTCACCTACTACATCACCTACTACATCGCCAGTTAGATTGCCAGTGACATTACCTGTTACGTTGCCTGTTACGTTACCAGTCACAGCGCCTGTAAGATCACCCGTTACATCGCCTGTCACGTTACCTGTAACATTACCAGTTAAGTTGCCAGTCACATCACCCGTCACGTCACCCGTAATATCTCCAGTAACATCGCCTGTAAGGTCACCAGTCACATTACCAATCAAGTTCCCAGTAACATCGCCTGTAACATCTCCAGTCAAATCTCCGGTTACATTACCCGTAACATTACCAGTTACGTTACCTGTGACATTACCTGTTACGTTCCCTACAACTCCACCTGTTGCGGTTGTAACACCCGTCACAGCAAGAGTCCCTGCTACAGTAGCGTTTTCGTCTACAGTAAGAGTATCAACATTTGCAGTACCATCTAGCCACAAGTTGTTCCACTCTTGGGTAGAACTACCAAGGTTAAACGTACCAGTTACTTCTGGTTTGATGTTGCTGTTAACGTCTGCTTGGAAGTCGATAGTATCTGTGGGGGCATTACCAAAAGTTAAGTTACCTTCAATAGTAGCATTACCTGTTACTGTAAGGTTGCCACCTACAGATACGTCACCCGTAGTACTAACTGTGGCGCTGCTCAATGCAGTAGTAAAGTAACCGCTCTTGAACTTAACAGATGCAGAGCCTAAGTCTACAGTGTTGTTTGTCTTAGGTAGTACGCTAGAAGAGGATACAATAATATCCTGCGCTGGACCTACCTTAGTGATAGGTGCACCCTCACCTGCAGTACCATCATGTTTATGTCCGGTAGATGCGTTAAAGCCTGCCTCAATGGCATTGTACTCATTATCAAAGTCATCCGCATCAATAACGTTACCGTTAGCAATGTTGTTTGCTGTATCCTGACGTGTATAACCTGCCATGTTTTAGTCCTTACTGTCTATCGTTTTGTCTAAACTCTAGCAGGGCTGTGTCTAGAGTGAATGTAGGGTTAGTAGAGAGATCCTCTACACGTATTGCTATGGTCTTACCTGAACCTACTAGGTTTGCATTGTACACAACGTCAAGCTCACCACCATAAGTAGCTGTACCAAATGCTGCAGCAGAGCTACCATACAGGAATATAGCTGTGCCTGTACTTTCTACACGCTGTGTGGCTGGTTGAATTACACCCGTATTTGTAACAGTATCAAAGTCGTACTTAATGTTTAGACCTAGATCCATAGGTCCACTTGGTTCTGCGTACAAGGTCATCTTGTAGAATGACTTACGTACCTGTGGATCAGAGATAGGCATGAAGGGTGACTCATAGATAGCGTCAATGTTAGAGCCATCAAAGCTAGAGCCTGTATCCATGATGTAGATGTAACCGTCACCATTAGCAAAAGCAATAGTTTCAGCTGTACCAGAGTAGCGGCTGTCAGCTATGTAAGCTTGGATGCCAAAGGTAGTAGACCAGCTAATACCAGACGCACCCTGCGATACAAACTTAGTAGCGATTAGCCCTTTAGCTACCTCCCTTTGCTCTGACTCAAGATATGCAAAGATACGGTACTGAGCTTTCTCACGTAGAATAACAGATGTGAAGTTAGATGTACTAGAGAGGAATTTTGTAGCATCCTTAGCTATAGGATCAGATGCAATATCCAACCCAAAGTCACCTATACGATCAGTAGCACTAAGAAGGCGAATACCATCTGGTGCTAAGTACATAATGTCACCACCAACTTCTTGGATAGTGTCACCGCTTACGCAACCAATACGGTCTGTGATAGGTGAAACCTGGAAGTCAGATGTGGTGTTGCCTGTCAGGCGTTTGATGCTGTCAGTAGTAAAGATAATAAGCTGGTCACGGAAGACAGCTAAGCCTGTTACATCAGAGGCAACATTAAGAGAACCAGCACCATCAGCAGCACTAAAGTTGTCAACAGTAAAAGGGGCAGTAAAGAATACGTTGTTACCCTTAGCGTAGAATGCTGTGTCCTTAAACACTGCAACGTGCTCTGCACCTAGTACATCTGTAGAACCTGTTACTGCTGTAAGAGTGTTACCTGATGTGTTGTAAATAGCTGGGTAGTTGACCCCATCTACAAAGACAACCTTGTCATCGCCATCTAGGTTGTACATAGCGGTACGAGCTTTACCCCCTAGCAAAGGTCTGGCACCCATAGATGTCCATGTAGTACCTGTGCCGTAGTAGTACTCTGTTACGTTGGATGCATTCTTCCTAGCAACTACAATACGACCAGAGCTAATAACTTTCAGAGCTAGGATAGCGCCAGAGCCTGTGACTTCTGTATCACTATACTTCTCATAGCCTTTTATCTTGGAGTAGCCACCCTCTTTAGAGGCTTCAAAGTTCTGCAAGATAGTAGCAGAACCAACAGCATTAGTACCCTGCTGTAGAGGACTAAGGTTAGAGAGAAGACCACCTCTAAACTCAATAGGGAATGTCTGCCACTGTGTAGCCATCAGAAATGTACTCGTGTATCTCGCAGGTATTCTGTGCGATTAATGTGTAAGCTACGTAATTGTTTAATGCCTTGCTCAAACTTTTGTAGTGCTAATTGTGCTGCCTGTGTATCACCACGGAATTGATATACGTAGTACATAGCACCATCGACAATAGTGTAACGGTATTGCTCAGGAAGTGTAGGTACATCTGTGGCAGACTCTAAGTCAAACCCTGTACGGAAGTACTCATATACTACTTCATACTCTTTATCAGGTGGTGGAGAAAAGATAAGTTCTCTACTTGGAGTACGTACAACATACTGTGGTGTTGTTCGTGTACTTGCCTCAGAGTTATACTCATAATCAGCAAACTTGTCAAGCCATTCTTCGTAAGTAAGAACTTTTAGCTTAACTGTTTCTACGTTAAGATCTGCGTCACGCTTGATACGGAAGGTGTTCATGTTTATAGTCTTACTGTCGTAAGGCATACTATAGCGAACTTCACCAACAGCTAAGACTTCTGTTTCTTCTACATGGTTCCAAGGCCACTCAAACTCTTCCTGATTGATGTGGCGAATAGCTGCATTAACAGAATCCTTAGCAAAGCTGTAATAACCTGTGGCTGTAGGGAAGTTGTTACTTGTAAGCTCTACTTCGTTGAGGCGGCGGTTAATATCGTTAACTAGGCTAATGTAGTCGTATGCCATTCTTACTTCTCCCGTACACGTAGAAAGATACTACGCTCGTATTGTAGCCCAGAGCCTGTCGTAATGCTACAGGTAATTGTATATCTGATATTGTTTGTACCTAAAGAGAAACGTGCTGTCGATACTTTGCCAGAGATTGTACCAGTGACAAACTGAAGACCGTTTACCACATCAGAGTCAGCTAACTGTGTCTTAACACCAGCAGCATCTTTGATATACCAGGTAACAGCAGATATAATGTCTGTACCTAAGAAGCGAGACCAGTCAACACTGTAGTCTACTATCTCATCTTTATCTTTATCAGGCCACTTATATGCCATGATTGCTCCTTATGCTGCTATGTACACAGTATTGTTTGAGTGTGGACTATCTATGTATACAGTGTTTTTTGAGTCAGGTTGCGTTACATACACAACACTCTGCTTGTTGTAGTCATCTGCAAAGTCTTGATACGAGAATATCACAGCTACAGGGTCATCTAAGTTGCGATACAGATTAGCTAGAACACCAGATAATGCAGAGGTAGCCTGTGCATCATACTCAATAGTATCAGCACTTACAGAAGCAATGACACTACCTGTAGTTATATTGGATTCTGCATCAAAGTCAACACTTGTTACATTTGTTACAGACACAGCTGGGGGTACAAACGCTCTAGCCTGTGCATCCTCATCAGCGAAGTCACCGATATAAATAGTAAGGAAAGCAGACACTGCAGAAGGTACTACGTTTGCCTTAGCGTCTACATCAGCAAAGTCATTCACAGAGGTGTTGCTGCTAGTACCTGTAGGGGTAATGTTAGCCTTAGCATCTACATCACTAAAGTCACTAGCAGTACTCGTTGCAAAAGCACCTGTTGGCGTTATGTTTGCAGTAAGTGTGTAATCTAGTGTACCTGTATTAAAGAACGCAGTTACAGCAGGTTGTATTATATTAGCCGTTAAGTTGTATAAGACATCCTGTACTACAGCACTAGAGGAAGACCCTGTAGGGGTAATGTTAGCCTTAGCATCTACATCACCAAACTGATCTGCTTCACCTGTAGCTACAGCACCTGTAGGGGTAATGTGTGCTAAGGCTTCATAGTCTAGCGTACCTGTAGTGAAGCTTGCTGTAGCAGCGCTGGTTGTTACAGCAGCCTGTGCCGCATAGAGTACATCACTAATGGTTGTACTTGCTATAGCGTCTGCTGTAGTTATTGCAGCTTTAGCATCAAACAGTATGTTAGCCGCTGTAGATGCAGAAACACTAGCTGTGGTATGTAATGCTTTAGCATCAAAGAGTATAGCTCCCGGTGTAAACTGACCTATAGCAGAAGCTAAGAAAGCTAAAGCTAGAGAAGAAGTAGTAGACTGTGAGAGAGGTGCTTGAGAGAGTGCTGTAAAGCCTAACATATTATGTAGCCTCTCTTACTGTTGTGTACTTAAAGACTTCATAAAAGTATCACAAGCCTCGTCAATTTCGCCCACATTTAAATTACTCATAGATTTTAAAATTTCTATATCAGCATTACTCATATTAGAAGTATCATAATCTATGTTATTTATAGTAACCGTAGCCTCATCCGTCATAGCAATGTCCTTAATTAGTCTTTTTGTCTAGGGTTAACATGTAGTCAGTGTTAGTAAAGTCAGCCTTGCCAAATAATCTTTCTGCTGTTTTATCAACAAAAACTTTATACTTATTTGCCATCTCATCTAAAAACTCTTCTAAGTGGTTTGAGTGAAGAACAACCCCTTTTTCAATAAATTCTGAAACGCCCTCCAGGTAAATCTGACACTCCTTAAAAGCAACTTGTGGATGTATTCCGTATTGTGCGGTGTACTCAATGGTTGCTGCATCTGGCCTACCTGCTTGGAGAAGGTTGCGATACATAAGCTCAAAACCCCGCCGCACATGGAATTTATTTTCTTCTGCTTCAAATGCTGCCTCATCCCAATCTTCAATATTATTTACGGACTTAACATTTTCGTAAGTGTCCATTAGTATTGCAAGATCTTTAAAAGCACCATTAATTTTTGACTCCAGCAAATCTACATCGAACATACACTGACGAAGCTTTGCTAACGATACAGGATCATCTGTCCCTTCAAGTTTTTCTATTTTTGCTAATATCTTTGCGTGTGAAACTTGAGCGTGGGCCAAGGCTGTCTTACGCTGCTCTGCTTCAGCCATAATTTGACGTATGATACGATAGGGGGAGTGACCTGTTAACATAGTCAAAGACATCAAAGAAAGACTTGTCTGACTGTTACCTCTATCAAACGCACGAGTTTTTTCTGTAAACTCTGCTAAGTTATTGTTAACTTTTTCCACAGCGGCAACATTGATCTTGTCAGGGGCCATTGTGGAAAGCGCAAATGTAATGTCATGTTTTTCAGTTACTGCATTCATAGTATTTTACCTATTTTTTTTTTGTTGTTTTTAAAGCTCAATCACCAGAAGTTGCCGCTG
>Ga0209504_1001275_pt1 | contig 19525 bp, 17 predicted proteins | sample COGITO_mtgs_1005_FD_184791 | JGI IMG/M metagenome (GOLD analysis project Ga0209504, IMG submission 184791) | Pelagic marine microbial communities from North Sea - COGITO_mtgs_100511 (SPAdes) (version 2) | ecosystem: Environmental > Aquatic > Marine > Epipelagic ...
CGTCTCGGTGAGCAGGCGCGCGGCCTCAAACTCGGTCAGCGCGTCGGTATCGGCTGGTACAAGGGCAGCTGCATGCATTGCGGCTCCTGCATGGAAGGCTCGCACAACCTCTGCCGCACAGTGAAACCAACCATTGTTGGTAGCAACGGTGGCTTCGCTGACCGCCTGCGCAGCCACTGGGCCTGGGCCGTGGCGCTGCCGGACGGCCTTGACCCGGCATTGGTCGGGCCGCTGTTCTGTGCCGGCTCCACCGTGTTCAGCCCGCTGCTGGAATTCAACGTCAAACCGACCGACAAAGTTGGCGTGGTTGGCATTGGCGGCCTCGGCCATCTGGCGTTGCGCTTCCTCAATGCCTGGGGCTGCGATGTCACCGCCTTCACCTCATCGCTGAGCAAGCAGGACGAAGCCAAAAGCCTGGGCGCGCACAAGGTAGTCGCCTCCACCGACAGCGCAGCAATGAAGGCGATTGCCGGCAGCCTGGATTTCCTGCTGGTCACCGCCAGCGCTGACTTGGACTGGAATGCCCTGCTCGGCACCCTGAAAGGTAAAGGCCGCCTGCATTTTGTTGGTATCGTGCCGAGCGCCATTCCCGTGCACGTGTTCAGCTTGATCCCACAGCAGAAAACCCTGTCCGGCTCGCCCGTCGGCTCGCCCGCGAGCATGGCAACTATGCTCGAATTTTGCGCCCGCCATCAGATTCTGCCGCAGGTTGAGCACTTCCCGATGAGCAAGGTTAACGAGGCCATCGCCCACCTGCGCGCCGGTAAAGCGCGCTACCGCGTGGTGCTCGACGCCAGCAAGTGACAGCAGGGGCAAATCAGTCGCATGATTTGCCCCTTTTTTTCACTGCCTCATGAGCCACACATGCCACACCAGATCGAAACACCCAGCAGCACTGACTTCCCGCGCCTGCTTGAAGTTTGGGAGGCGGCAGTACGCGCCACCCATGACTTTCTCGAAGAACACGACATTCAGTTGCTCAAACCCTTACTGATCGAACAGTACTTCCCCCAGGTTCAGCTCAGCTGCATCCGTGGCGAAGCTGGCATAATCAGCGGCTTTCTCGGCCACGCCGAGGGCAAGGTAGAGATGCTCTTCGTTGACCCACAGGACCACGGCACGGGCATTGGTCGCGCCCTGCTCAGTGACGCGGTGGCGCGCCTCGGCGCAACCCAGGTCGACGTCAATGAACAGAACCCCAAGGCGCTGGGCTTCTACCTGAGCCAGGGCTTCGTGGTAGAAGGCCGCTCACCACTGGATGGCGGCGGGCGGCCCTTTCCGATTCTGCACCTGCGCCTCTACCCAGCCGTGCAATGCCCTACCTGACCTAATACATCACAGGCGCGGCATGTGCTTGGCCACACAGTGAATACCACCACCGCCGCCGGCAATCGGATCGATATTGACCTGCACAATGGCGCGCCCCGGATAAAGCCGGGCCAGCAGATTTTTGCAGTACTTATCCGCCGCCGCGTCGCCGAACTGCGGGGCGATCACCGCACCATTGATCGGCAGATAGTTGATGTAGCCGGAGGCAAAGTCCGGGTTGTTCCTGCTGTATACGTTGCTACGCGGTTTCAGGGGTGGCGGCAGGGTGTGTACGGTCAGCGTACGCCCATCGGCATCGGTGGCCGCCTTGAGAATTTCTAGGTGGGTGCGCGTCACGGCGTAATCATAGGACGCGGGATCATTGTCCAGGTTGGCGATGACCACACCGGGCTCGACGAAGCGGGCATAGAAGTCGACGTGAGCATCGGTGATGTCCTTGCCCTTGATGCCTGGCAGCCAGATGATCTTGCGTAAGCCGAGGCTGGCTTTCAGCTCGGTTTCGATCTGCGCGCGGCTCATGCCCGGGTTGCGGTTGCTGTTGACCCAGCAGCTCTCCGTCATGATTGCCGTGCCGTGACCATCCACCTCAATACCGCCACCCTCGCCCGTGAGCATGCTGCTGATGTAAGTCGCATAGGTTTCGTAGCTGAGGCTATCGGCGACCTGGGTATCGTTGCTCGCTGCTTGCTTGCCGCCCCAACCATTGAAGTTGAAATCGACCAGGCCGCGTCCGCCCTGGCCATCGACCACAAAGCAACCGCCGTAGTCGCGCATCCAGATGTCATCCAACGGCATCGTCAGGAACTTGATATTACGGGTGCCGCACTTCTGCCTGGCCTGACTCAACTGGTTAGCGCGACACAGCACGGTCACCGGCTGGTACTTGGCAATGGTCTTAGCCAACAGCGCCACGCAGTTGTTCACCGGTGTCGCCCAGTCAGCCCAGATCGACGCCGAAGCAGCGAAGGCCAGAAATACCCGCTCCTGCGGGGCATGCTCATCTGGCATGTACCAACTGTTGCCCAGCGCGGCGCGCACCCGGGCGGCGCTCACACCTACCCCCAGGGAAGCAACCGCGCCCAGGCTGGCGACCAGACTCAGGTGTTTGATGAAATCACGACGTGTCGACATATGCGTGCCCCTCGGAAATGGGTGGTTCAGTTACTGGAGGTGGTTTTAAAAGTGGTCCACGCCCGCATGCGCGCACGCATGTCGCGCTGCGGGATGTCTTTACCGGGGATTAGTCGCGCATAAGCGGCTTCATCAACGTAGATATCCGGGTTGTTGCGCATGTCCGCATCGACCAGCGGCCTGGCCTTGGCACTGGAGGTCGGGTAACCGGTGAAGTTGCTGATCGCCGCCATGTTCGCCGGCCGCATGACGAAGTTGATAAAGGCGTAGGCGTGCTCTGGGTGGCGGGCATCGGCCGGGATGGCCATGGTGTCCATCCACACCGTGGTGCCTTCACGCGGGATGCGGTACTGGAAGTCCATCGATTTTCCAGCAGCGCTGGCCGTGCGCTGGGCCTGGGTGACATCACCGCTGTAGCCAAGCGACAGACACAGATCACCATTGACCAGATCAGTAACTGGCTGCGACTGAAACTTGCGGATATAGGGTTTGATCGACCCCAGCAGCTCGCTGGCAGCCTTGAGGTCAGCAGGCTCAGCGCTACGAGGCGAACGGCCTAAGTAGTTGAGCACCACGGCCAGCACTTCGTCCGGTGAGTCGATCATGGAAATGCCGCAATCGGCGAACTTGGCCGCGTTCTCCGGTTTGAACAGCAGGTCGAGACTGCTTACCGGGGCATTGGCCAGACGCTTGTTGATCGCTGCTGCGTTGTAGGTGATGCCGATGCTGCCCCAGGTGTACGGCACTGTGGCGTGCCGCGAATAGGGATACTGGGTCTGCAGGTTGCGCAGCCCTGGCTCGATATCCGCCAGGTGCTCAAGCTTCTCGAACTCCAGCTTTTGTAGCGCGCCTGCGCGCATGAGACGCTCGGCCACGGTGTCACCCGGGAAGATCAGGTCATAGCCGCTATTGCCCGACATCATCTTGGCCTCTAGCGTCTCGCTGCCCTCCATGACGTCATAGATCACCCGGATCCCGGTTTCCTCGGTGAAATTGGCCAGTGTGTCTTCGGCGAAATAATCCGCCCAGTTATACAAACGCAGAATCTTGGCCTCATCCTCGGCGTGCGCCTGGGCGCAGCCAAACGCAAGGCCCAGAGAGGCGAGCAACAGCGGTTTGCTAAGGTTCATAGCCGAACTCCTCGATCATTCCAATGCACATGGGTGTTGCTGCCATCCAGCCCCAGCAGCGGCCCATACATTTCTGGGCGGCGATCCCGGTATATGCCCCAGCTCAAGCGCTCCTCACGCATGACCGCCAGATCCAGCTCGCGCACCAATACGCCGCTACTGTCGCGGTCGGCCTCGGCCAACAACTGGCCCTTGTGGTCGGTGATAAAAGACGAGCCGTAGAAGCTCATCTGCAGCGCCGGATCCGTGCTGGCCACCTCATGGCCGACACGGTTGGCGGCGACCACCGGCAGGATGTTGGCGGCGGCATGACCGCGCTGCGTGAGCTGCCAGTGGTCACGCGAATCCAGCGCTGCGGCGCCCGGCTCAGAGCCGATGGCTGTGGGAAACAACAGCACCTCGGCACCCTGCAACGCCAGACAACGTGCAGTTTCTGGAAACCACTGATCCCAGCAAATGGCTACGCCGATGCGCCCATAGGCGGTGTCCCAAACCCGGAAACCGGTGTCGCCAGGGCTGAAGTACTCCTTCTCCTGATAGCCGATAGCGTTGGGAATGTGGGTCTTGCGGTACACGCCAAGCAGGCGGCCATCGGCATCGGCCACACTCAGCGAGTTGAAGTAGGCGTTGCCGGCCTTCTCGAACCAGCTCAGCGGCAATACCACGCCCAGCTCCTTGGCCAGGGCCGCAAAGCGCTTGAGCACTTTGCTGTCGCGATACTCCTCGGCCAGCGCCAAATGCTTATGATCCTGCTCGATGCAGAAATACGGGGTGGCGAACAGCTCCTGCAGCAGGATCAGCTGAGCCCCTTTGGCCGCCGCTTCGCGTACCAGCTGCTCGGCTTGATCGAGGTTGTGCTCAAGGTCCCAGCTACAGGCGAACTGGGTGGTGGCAACCGTCAGCGTGCTCATCACTTCACCCCTGGCAGCGGCCAGGCCGGCTGCTGCTGGGTGATGCAATGCACGCCACCGCCGCCATGGGCCAGCTGATTGATCTGCACCGGCACCACTTCGCGACCCGGGAATGCCATGCGCAGGGTCGCCGCGGCCTCCTCGTCAGCGGCAATGCCGTAGGCCGGCATAATGATCGCGCCATTGCAGATGTAGAAGTTGGTGTACGAGGCGCAGAACACCTCAGCCTCGCTGTCCACCGCAGCGCTGGCCTCGAACAGTTCGAGCATCTCGAACCTGCGCCCCCGGGCATCGGTGGCCAGCTCCAGCGCCCGCCGATTCTCACGCACCACTTCGGCATACAGCGAAGACTGCTCACGGGTCGCGTCGACCAGTAGCGCACCTGGTTTGGCGAAGGCACACACGCCATCGACGTGGCCGTCGGTCATGTCGCCGGTGACATAGTCCGGGTCGCCTGGCAGCCAGATGGTTTTCTTCACTCCGAGCAAGCGCGCGAAAACACCTTCCATCTCGGCTTTGCTCATGCCCGGATTGCGATTGGGGTTTAGCAGTACCGACTCAGTGGTGATCAGTGTGCCGTCGCCATCGACATGGATCGCGCCGCCCTCATTGCTTAGCGAGGTGCCAAAGCACTCCAGGCCGAGACCATTGAGAACACGTCGGGCAAGCCCTTCGTCGAGGTCGTGATCGGACTTGCCACCCCAGGCGTTGAAGCGCCAGCTGACCCCAGCCAGACCCAGTTGCGGGTGGCAGATAAAGCTCGGCCCGGAGTCACGACACCAGCTGTCGTTGACCGCCAGCTCGATCAGCTCGACATTGCCCCCGCACAGCTCTCGTGCCCGTTCGATGGCCGACGGATCCACCACCAGCGTCACCGGTTCGAAACGAGCAATGGCATTGACCACCCGCGCGAAATCGACCTGCACCTCGGCCAGGGTCACGCCCCAGGTCGACTCCCACAGCGCCCGGTTGTGCGGCCAAACCATCCAGGTGGCGGCGTGTGGCGCCCATTCGGCGGGCATCATCCAAGCGTGCTGCGTGACTGCTTCATGCTGCATACAAGTACCTTTCAGTTAAGACTTTGTTATCACTGAAAACCGCAAAAGCGGTGATGACTTGTATGCTAGGCCTGTAAAAATCATGCGACTAACGATAGATTTTGCACACTTCCGATTAGCAGGACTTATCAATCATGCTCAAGCACTGGCCTCCCCTGAACGCCTTGCGCGGCTTCGAAGCTGCCGCCCGCCTGGGCAGCTTCCACAAAGCCGCCGAAGAGCTGCATCTCACCCAATCGGCCATCAGCCAGCAGATCCGCAGCCTGGAAAGCTTTCTCGAACAGCCGCTGTTCTTCAGGAGCGGGCGCAGTGTGGCCCTGACCGACGCCGGACATGACCTGCTCAGCACCACCCAGTCACTGCTACAGCAACTCGCGGTCGGCATCCGCCGCCTGGAGCAATACCGCAAGCCCAACCAGCTGGTGGTCAACACCACGCCGGCCTTCGCCCGCCACTGGCTGGTGCCGCGCCTGGGCGAGTTTCATCGCCTGCACCCTGAGGTCGACCTGTGGCTGCTGACCACCGATGAGACGCCGGACATGGCCACCCAGACCATCGATATCGCCGTGCGCGACGACCTCAGTGCTCAGGCCGAGTGCAGCTTTCGCGTATTACTCGAAGATCGCCTCTACCCTGCGTGCCACCTCAGTTTGTTGAACCAAACAGCGGCCGAGCGCACGACATTGCACGGTGAAAGGGAGATGGATTGGAGTCACTGGCAGGTCCAGGGCGGCGCGGATGTCGGCCAACAGAGCCAAGGTCTGAACTTCTCGGATCTGGGCCTGCTGCTGGATGCCGCCTGCCAGGGACTTGGGATTGCCCTGGTCAGCCAGTTGTTGGCCGAGCAGGCGCGTAACAGCGGCACATTACAACCGCTGGTGGAACAGACCATTCGCGGCGCCAACTGGGCCTGGCTGATCCACCGCGACAGCGAACACGAGCCACTGACCCGCAGCTTCTGCCAGTGGCTGGAAAGCGCGCTGCGCCACAACACATACGGCGCGCCTAATCAGCGATGAACAGCACTACTGCGCTGGCAATGTCCCCGATACTGCTGGAGCCTCAACGAACCCTTGAGACCATTGCCGCAGCCTGCGCGACAGCCACAATTCGGCGCCGACCATGGTAAGCAATAGCCCCAGCAACACGAGCAGCGTTAGGTAGAACGGCTTGAGCACCTGAGCTAACTGGCGCTTGAGCAGGCCCAGCAGGAAGTCAGCCTGGAACAGCTGCTCAACGCGAGCATCGAGTACATCGAATACCACCTGGCGGTCCACTCCGGTGTATTTATTGGCCTGCTCTACTGCCGTATCGCGCACCGCTGCGCTCAGCAGGCTGGCCTGCAAATAGTCGAATAGCTGGAGGCCGATGCGCTCGCTCAACGAGGCCTCCTCCAACTGCGGCGCACGGGCCAGAAGCTGCGCTTGCAGGTACTGGGCAGCCATATGATTAAGTACGGTTTGCACGCTGGTGCTTTGCAGCTCACGCGTCATGATCTGTTGATCTTGAGCCTGCAAGTAAGTGGAGAAGTCCTGCCAGACACCATCCGCTACGCCTTGTACCAGCGGTGCATAACTGTCCAGATGGCGATGAACCTGTTGCTGTCCACCATAGAGCAGCCCCGCCTGCACGCCGAGAATGGCGCCACTAACGGGCAACAGTAAAAAGTACAGTTTGAGCAGCCAGTGATGCCAACGCTTGTTCCGCGCCAGCCAGCCTCGGCGTTGCAATTGCAAGGTCAACAGCAGCCCGGCGACCACACCGAGCAACAGGCCAAGGCAGCTATAGCCGAATAGGGGAAGAAAATTGAAAGGCGCCCACAAGCCTTCGAGTAGAACCTGGGCTCGATCCATGAATGCAACACTCCTTGTCATATTTACAGGTCGCGCAGCCTAACCCTCTGCGCGACCATTCGCAGCCCAGCCGCCTAACCATGTGCGGCGGGCCACAAAATCACCTCGACTAACGGAACGGCGGCTCGTCGAAGCTGCGCAGCTTGCGTGAGTGCAGCGAGTTGAGCTGGCTGCGCAGCAGGTCGAGCGCGGTGATGCCAATGTGCAGGTGCTGGGTCACGGCACGCTCGTAGAACGCCCCCGCCGCACCCGGCAGCTTGATCTCGCTGTGCAGCGGTTTGTCCGAGACACAGAGCAAGGTGCCGTAGGGCACCCGCAGACGATAGCCTTGCGCGGCGATGGTGCCGCTTTCCATGTCCACCGCTACGGCGCGCGACAGGTTGATCAGCGGCCGCTCCTGGGCCCAGCGCAGCTCCCAGTTACGGTCGTCGTAGGTCAGCACGGTGCCGGTGCGCAGGCGCTTTTTCAGCTCGTCGCCCTGCTCGCCAGTGACCTGCCTCGCGGCCTCCTGCAACGCCTGCTGCACCTCGGCCAGGGCCGGCAGCGGGATATTCGGCGGCAATACACGGTCGAGAATGCCGTCGCGGCGCATGTAAGCGTGAGCCAGCACGTAGTCGCCGATGGTCTGCGATTGGCGCAGGCCGCCGCAGTGGCCGATCATCAGCCAGCAATGCGGGCGCAGCACCGCGAGGTGGTCGGTGATGTTTTTGGCGTTGGAAGGACCGACACCGATATTGACCAAGGTAATACCATCGCCTTCGCTTTCACCTTGTAGGTGATAAGCCGGCATCTGGTAACGGTGCCAGACCACGGTTTCGATGATCGCCTGCATCTCGCCTTCGGCCATGCCGCGACTGATAACTACGTTGCCGGGCAACACCATACGGGTGAAGCGCGAGTCACCCACCAGCATGTCCAGACCGTGGCGAATAAACTGGTCGACGTAACGGTGGTAGTTGGTCAACAGAATCCACGGCTGCACATGGCGCCAATCGCTGCCGGTGTAATGCACCAGACGACGCAAGGAGAAGTCCACCCGCGCCGCGTCAAACAGCGCCAGCGGCAGCGGGTCGGTGTTTTCCCAGTCGTACAGGCCATCGGCAATACCATCGGTGGCGGCCGACAGGTCGGTGCTGGGGAACACCCGCGCCAGCTCGGCAGCAGTCACCCCGGAACCGGCCAGCTCGTCGCCCTGCTCAACCACATAGGGGTAGGGAATATTCTGCTGGCTGATGCCCACTTCCACCTGCACGGTGAAGTCGCCCATCAACGGACGTAACTGCTCCAGCAGATACTTACGAAACGCCGCCGGGTGGGTGACGGTGATGCTGTAAGTGCCCGGCACTTGCACCTTGGCATAGGCACGCACGCTGGCCGGCACCTCGCCCTGGCCCTGGTAGATCAGGCGCAGCTCGGGGTAGCGAAACTGACATTGCTGGGCGGCGTCCGGCTTGGCGCGCTCCTTCAGGTAACGCTTGAGCGCCTGACTAAGGGCCGTAGTCGCTTGCAGGTGCAAGGCGGCCAGACGGTCCACGGCTTCTTCAGCGGTATTGGCGACAATAAAGTCATCGGAACAAGGGTTCACAAGGCACCTTCCAGGCTGATCTCAATGGCTCTATCTTGCCCTGATCCGCCGCGCATGCGATAGCGCGGCGTTGCCTCCGCGGGCTACTTGAGCAGAGCTTTCAGGTCCTCAGGCAACGGCTGCGGAGTCAGCGCGCCAACCCGCCGCGAGCCCGGATTCCCCAAAGGAAACACCCCCAATAGCGAACCGAGACTACCGGGAATGCGCAACAGCTGCGCCAGCCCCTCGGCCACGTCGCGCTGGCGCCAGGCCCAGGCGAGCATCCACAGGTGACTGCGCAGGTGCTCGCTGAAATAGCGCTGACCGAGGATGTGCGCCCGCTCCAAATGGCGCAGTTCAGCGGCTGGATCAAGGCCGCGCTGAGCGCGGGCCAGTTGGTACTCTTGCCAAAAAGCCTGTTCACGGATCATGGCGACACACTCCTAAGTAGGTTCGCCAGCAGTCTGCATGCGCGGGGCGGCACCCAGGTCAAGCAACAGCAGCTAATCTTCAGTCAGCCCCCCTTTAAAGGAAGATCCATGCACCGCGCCTTGCTCACACTTGTATTGTGCCTACTCCCCCCATGCTTATTGGCCGATGCCCTGGACGGCCATTACCTGACAACGCTCGACGGCCAGCCGGCCGAAATGCACCTGCGCAGCCAAGGCCAGCAGGTCACGGGGGAGTACGTAGAAGGCGCGAGGTTGCGCCTGCAAATCAGCGGCAGCTTTGACGGCCAGCTACTCAGCGCACAGATCAGCGAGCCGCAGTCCGGGCAGTTGATCGCCAATATGAATGCCACCTACGCCAACGGTGTGCTCAACACCCATATCGCTGCGCGCAATCCAACTACCGGGGCAACCCTGGAGCGCAAGGCGCTGTTCCACCGGCAGAACCTTAGCGCTGCAGCAGCCACGCAAAGTAGCCGCCCAAGCAGCAGTGCAACACGCGACCCAGCGCTGATCGGCACCTGGGTGCACGAGAAGATCATCAACAGCGACGGCGCCAGCTTCGCCTCCATGACCACCCAGATGATTTTGCAACTGAGTGATGACGGCAGCGTTTCGCAGTGGACGCGCAACGTAGCGGGCGGCGCAGACTGGAACTACGACAGCCCTGGCGAGCTGCAATACAGCGGTCGCTGGCAGAGCAACAACGGCCTGCTGGAAGTGCAGATGCAGGGCAACAGTGATTATCAGCCTGCCGCCTACTATCGCTTCAGTGACCAGTACCTGGTCACTGAGAGCAATACCGGCAAGCTAATCTGGCAGCGGCGCCGCTGATCAATCAGGCCGGCTGGTGCAGGCGCGCGTTAAACAACGGCCCACGGCTATAACTCGACAGCGCCTTGGCCGCAGCCAGTACGCCGAGGTCGACCAGCGGCTCAAGCAGAATCACGCTCATATAGGCCAGGCCGAAGCTGCCCACGGCCGCCAGGTTCTCGCCGGAGAAGCCGTTGCCGTAGACCGCCCAGAAGCCGACCCAGGCGACGATACCGCCCTGATAAGCCGTCGACAGTGCCAGCGCCTGCTTGTAGGAGAGATCCACATAAGCAGTGCCGGGTGCAATAAGGCGTTTGGCCAGCAGACTGATGCCCCACAACGGCACCAGCAAGGTGGTGACGTTCATGCCGTACTGCGGCAAGTCGAACTGAGCGAATAGCAGCCCTTGCAGCAGCAAGCCGAGCGCCAAGCCGACAGCCGTGGCACCGGCACCAAACAGCAGCAGCAAGGTTGAACCGAGGATCAGGTGCACCTCAGAAACGCCAACCGCTTGATGCGGAAAGACTTCGAAGAAGCAGAACACCAAGGCGGTGGTGATTAGGCTGCGTAGCGCTAGGGCAGCCGAGCCACCGTTATCGCGCACGCTGTCGAGGGCAAGCTTGGCCGTGAGGCCTAAGGCACCTGCAGCGGTTGCATAACTGAGGAAGAGTTTGGCGCCAGTAACGACTTCTGGTTCGATGTGCATAGAGATTCCTGTACCGCGCCCACCGCGCGATGATCTGGATTGAGGGATTGGGCATCAGTGCCCGGCTTCGATGGCAGGTCTCCTGGCTCACGGCTTAACACTTCGCCCACCTTCCCGACCTTGCGGCCAGTGGTATAGGGGCGTCGCTCACCGTTTACAGTTGCGGGGGCAGCCATGGCTTCGGTACGTGTTGCAGTACCCACCATGTTCCCTTTTCATCCACTCGCGTAACACGCTGCGGAACCATCGGCGGCCACCTTACCCGGCCGCACGCAGAAATGACAGAGCCCGGCGCAGAGGGCCGGGCTCAGGTTCAAGCAGAACACTGCAATTCGCCTAAATGCCCTTGCTAGAGAGCGCACACCTCAGACCAGGTGCGGTGTGCTGCGCGCCAGCAACGCTTCAACATCCAAGCCACGCGGCAAGGTGCCGTAGACCCGTCCACCCTGACCGCCCAGGCGGCTGGCGATAAAGGCATCGGACACCGCCGCATTGCCGGCTTCCAGCAACAGCTTGGCCTGCAGCGCCAGGGCCACGTCTTCGGTAAGTTGACGGGCGCGGTACTGGATATCGGCGGTGTCGCGGAAGTCCGCTTGCAGCTGGGCAATATGCGCCTTCAAGCGTACATCACCATGGCCATCACCCAGTTCGGTAAACAGCGCATCGAGCACGCCGGGTTCTTTAGACAGGGCACGCAATACATCCAGGCACTGCACATTGCCGGAGCCTTCCCATGTGGAGTTGACCGGCGCTTCGCGGTACAGCCGCGGCAGGATGGTGTCCTCGACATAACCGGCGCCGCCCATGCACTCGGCGGCCTCGTTGATCATCGCTGGCGCACGCTTGCAGATCCAATATTTACCCACAGCAGTGACCAGCCGCGCGAACTTGTCCTCCTGCTCGTCATGGGCGTTATCCAGCGCCTTGCCCATGCGCAGGGTCAGGGCCAGGGCCGCTTCACTTTCCAGGGCCAAATCAGCCAGCACGTTCTGCATCAGCGGTTGTTCGCTGAGCACACGGCCGCCCACCTGGCGATGGGCGCAATGGTGCGCGGCCTGAGTCAAGGCCTGACGCATCAACGCACTGGAGCCAATCATGCAATCGAAACGGGTCAGTGAAACCATCTCGATGATGGTCGGCACGCCGCGCCCTTCTTCACCCACCATCCAGGCCAGTGCGCCGCGAAACTCCACCTCACTGGAAGCATTCGACCAGTTACCCAATTTGTTTTTCAGGCGCTGGATATAGAACTCGTTGCGCGTGCCGTCCGGGCGGTGGCGCGGCAGCAGGAAGCAGGTCAGACCTTTCTCGGTATGAGCCAGGGTGAGAAAGGCGTCGCACATCGGCGCCGAACAAAACCACTTGTGGCCGACCAGCTCGTAGGCCTGACCGGGGCCGCCCATACCGACCGGGTAGGCGCGCGTGGTGTTGGCACGCACATCGGTGCCGCCCTGCTTCTCGGTCATGGCCATGCCGATGGTTGCGCCGGTTTTCTGCTCGATCGGCAGGTTGCGCGGATCGTACTGACTGGAGAGAATTTTCGGCAACCACTTCTCGGCCACATCGCCTTGCAGCTTGAGCGCCGGCACACTGGCGAAGGTCATGGTCAGCGGGCAACCACTGCCCGCCTCGGCCTGGCTGTGCAGGTAACTCATGGCGGCGCGGGCTACTTGCGCACCAGCACGTGGGTCGGTCCAGGGCATGGACGGCAGGCCGTGTTCAATGGCGGCGCTCATCAGCTGGTGATAGGCGGGGTGAAACTCCACCAAATCAGCCCGATGGCCATAACGATCATGACTCTTGAACACCGGCTTATTTTCGTTAGCGAGAAAGCCCGCCGCCATCAATTCGCCGCCGGCCAAACCGCCATATACATCCAAGCGCTGCTCGGCCCAACCCGCGCCAAAACGTTTGCTCCACTCCTGCAGCGGCAGGTCGATGCGGTACAGGTTGGCGCCGTCCAGTGACGGCACCTGATTAAACACTTCATGGGTTTCAGCGTGCTGACTGGCGTTCATGACTGAGGTTCCTCTTCAGGCAGTTGAGCGCCGACGGCGCGCAGACAAAAAGTAACGAGGGCCTGACTGACGTCTGTCAGGCTGGGGGCGGGATAACCGGCTTCGCGGGCCGCACGTGCGGGCGGCGACAACGGGCCGACCAGGGCTTCGGCAATGGCACCGACCAGGCAAGCGGCCACCAGATTGATCTGCTGCACGCGGAACACGCCAAGTGCTACACCTTCGTGCAGCAGCTCAACGAACAGCTCGGCATAGGCTTCACGGTAGAACAGGCGCTGTTCATCGACTTGCGGGTCAACCGGCTCGGCAATCAGGGCGAAGGCCAACTGGCGGCTGTCCCACGCCCGCGCCGCAAAACGCTCAACCCCAGCAGCCAGGCGCCGCACCGGGCTGCCTTCAGCCTTCATGGTGACTGCTAAAGCATCAACCTCGCGCTGACTGGCGAGCGCAAACACCTCAGAGGCCAGGTCGCCCTTGTTGCGCACATGGCGGTAAAGGCTCCCCGTCGCGATGCCCACATCGTCCGCCAAGGCTTGCATGGTCAAACATGCAAAACCGCCCTCGGCGACGCGCGCCAGGGCGGCGTTGATGATGCGCTCACGCAGTGCGTGGTCGAGGTCGATGCGCAGCGCGGTGGTGCGATAGGCCATGATCTGAATCCTGATTCATAACTTCCTTAGTGAATCAGGATTCAGATCATGGCTAAAGAGTGATTCCGGGCACAACGGCAGGCATATCGGCCACTCATTGGCGCCTATCGTGCAGAAAGAAATAGCACTCGCAGGATGCGGTTAGGCCTAGGTGAGACAGCCACCCTCAACAGCCCGCTATGCCTCGCGACTGAGCACCCAGTCGTGCAATAGGCAGCGCAGCTGCTCAAACTTTACCGGCTTAGCCAGGTAGTCACTCATACCCGCCGCCAGACAGCGCTCGCGGTCGCCGCTGTGGCTGTGGGCGGTAATCGCCAGCACCGGCAACCCCTGGCAACCAGGTAGGTTACGCAGTGCACGGCAGGTGGCAAAACCATCCATCACTGGCATCTGGCAGTCCAGCAGCACCGCATCAATGGCCTCAGTGCGCAGCACCTCTAAGGCTTCAGCACCGTTGTCGGCGGTACGCACCTGATAGCCCAGTTTGAGCAGCATGCCGCGCGTCACCAGTTGGTTGATCGCATTGTCCTCAACGATCAACACCCGGCACTGCCCTGGTTGGCGCACAGCCGGGCCACTGACAGGCTTGACGGCTGCGGCAACAGCGCTGGTCTGCACCGGCAACGCCAACGGCAGCTCCAGACGAAAACAGCTGCCCTGGCCGGGGCAGGATTCATGGCTGAGATCCCCCCCCAGTAGATCAACCAGTTGCCGGCAGATCGCCAGGCCAATGCCCAGGCCACCGTATTCGCGGGTCATCGAGCCATCCAGCTGCTGAAAGCGCTGGTACAGTTTGCTGTCGGCCGGCACGGCGAAACCTACGCCGGTGTCGATCACCTCGACGCGCAACGGCAAAATATCGCGCGCCATACCGCCACGGCTGACGCGCACCCGCACCTCTCCCTGCACCGTGAACTTGATGGCGTTATCCAGCAGGCAACTGAGGCTCTGCAGCAACTTGCTGGCATCACCTTCCAGGGTATCCGGCAGGCTATCGTCCAGCTCCAGGATAAAGCGCAGACCCTTCTCCTCGGCACGGGGCGCGAACTGCGCGCACAACCCATCAAACAAGCCGCGCAAGCTGAAAGGCTCGCGACGCGGATAGAGGCGCCCAGCCTGCAATTCGGTGAGGGCGAGGATGTCATTAACCATGCGCATCATGTCGCGAGCCGAGCTGGCGGCAGTCCTTTGGTAATGCGCCAGCTCACCGTCGATGTCGAGCATCTGCATCAGCTCCAGCGAACCAATCACCCCATTCATCGGCGTGCGCAGCTCATGGGTAACGGTGGCGAGGAACTCATCCTTCAAGCGGTTACTGTTGGCCAGTTCTTGGTTGAAGGCTTCGAGCTTGAGCCCGGCCTCGCGCAAAATCCGGGTACGCTCTTCCTTCATCGCATTGATGCGATCAGCCAACGCCAGCGACAGCAAGCCGACTTCCAGCGCCGAGCCGATCTGACTGGCATACATGGTCAGGAACATATTGGGCAGGTAGCCCAGCACCATTAAGGTATTAACCATGCCGCCGGCGAGAAAGGCGGTCCAGGCGATGATGAAATAGCGCGCCACACGCATGCCACGCATCCAGGCCAGGATGCCGGCACTGAAGATCACCACGGTAAAGCCCAGCGCCAGGTAAGTGGCCAGACGCAGCGACAGCGCGTAGCTGGCAGTCAGCGCCAAGGTCATCACCAGCACGCCGGAGGCCATCATCAGTAACAGGGCACGATCAACCCAAGGGCTGTGCTCGGCGGTATGCAGAAAGCTGCGGGCGAACTGACAACCGAACAACGCCGCCGCACCAATCAGAAAAGGCGTGGCCGCGTTCGCCCACCAAGGACTGTTGGGCCAGAAGTATTCGATAGCCGCGCCGTTGACCGACAACTGATAGAAGCCGAACGAGGCGATATAGAGGATGTAGTAGAGGTAACTGGTGTCGCGTACGCTGAGAAAGATAAACAGGTTGTAGATCAGCATCACCAGCAGCACGCCGTAGATGATCCCCAGCACATAAGTGCGCGCCGGTTGCTCTTCCAGGTAAGCGTTGGGCGTCCACAGGGTCAATGGCACCTGGATCGACCCCTGGCTTTCCAAGCGCAGGTAAACGCTTTGCGGTTGCGCCGGCGGCAACCTCAGTTCAAACACGTAATTGTGCTGTTTGATCTCGCGACTGGAGAACGGCAAGGTGTCGCCGGTGTGCTGACTGAGCCGATAGCGCCCCTGCGCATCCGGCAGGTACAGCTGCACATCATCGAGCGGTGGATACGCCAGTTCCAGCAACCAAGGTTGCGCGCCCACCGATTGATGCGGACGGTATTCCAGATCCAGGCGCAACCAGAACACCGAGCGCGAGTAACCGGCGTTCAACACCCCTTTGTCGTGCTGACGGAAGCTGGCCTGCAAGGCCGGTGAGGTGATGTCCTCAATGCTGGCATCGCCGCGCACATCTTCGAATACCGACATGGCCTTGCCGAGCGGCAAGCTGCGGGTATTTTCGTCAAAAACCAATGCCCCGGCCAAGCCTGGCACCAGCATGAAGAAACACAGAAGAATGTAGTGCATGTAACTCAGCCAGAGTAGGCCAGCAGCGCCTAAGGCGCGCCACTGGAGTGGTGTATTGGGATGGCTGGCACTCTAGCATAGGCCGCATGCCCCGAGCCCTGTAAAAGCGCTCGAATGCGAGACCATGCACGCCTGCGACAGATCGTCCGCCTACATGGCTTTCAGCCGAGTACAGGGTCTGCAAACGGCTGTTTAGTGGTAAGCTCGCGCACCATGAAAATGCCTACTTCTCGCCCCGTAGTGCTGTGCCTGTCTGGCCACGACCCCAGTGGTGGTGCCGGCCTGCAAGCCGATATCGAAGCCCTGCTCGCCCAAGGCTGTCACGCCGCTCCCACCGTGACCGCGCTGACCGTGCAGGACACTGTCAATGTTTCCGACTTCCGCGTACTCGACCGCGATTGGGTCTTGGCCCAGGCCAATGCGGTGATCAACGACCTGCCGGTTGAGGCGGTCAAACTGGGCATGCTTGGCTCAGTCGAAATGGTCGAAACCGTGCTGGAGATCATGCAACGCCTGCCGGGCATCCCGCTGGTCTGCGACCCCGTGCTGCGTGCCGGTGGCGGCGGCGCATTGGGCAAGGACGAAGTCGGTTTTGCCATGCGCGAGCGCCTGTTCGCCGTGTCGACCATTGCCACGCCTAACCTGCCGGAAGCGCGCATCTTGGCCGAACTGCCCGAGGGCAGCGCCGACGAATGTGCTGAAAAACTCTTGCCCTATATTCGCCACCTGCTGATCACCGGCGGCCATGGTGATGAGCACCAGGTGCACAACCGCCTGTACAGCCGCGACGGCAGCCGTCACACCTTTACCTGCCAACGCTTGCCCGGCAGTTACCACGGTTCCGGCTGCACCTTGGCCAGTACCTTGGCCGGTCGCTTGGCGTTAGGCCAGGAACTGGTCAGCGCCGTGCAGTTCGCCCTCGACTACACCTGGCGCACCTTGCGCGACGCCGAACAACCTGGCCACGGCCAGTACATTCCGCGCCGCCTGCCTTTGGACTTTTGCCAATGAGCGTCTGCTGCTGGAGCGCCCAATGAAACTGCGTGGCCTGTATGCCATCACCGACAGCCAACTGCTGGCTGGCAAGTTATTGCCCTATGTAGAAGCCGCACTCAAGGGTGGCGCGAAACTGCTGCAATACCGCGACAAATCCACTGATGATGCCCGCCGCCTGCGTGAAGCCGAAGCCCTGCGTGAGCTGTGCAACCGCTACGGCGCTGCGCTGATTATCAATGACGACGCCGAACTGGCGGCGCGCCTCGGCGTTGGCCTGCACCTAGGCCAGACAGACGGCTCGCTGTCGGTCGCCCGTGCGCTACTCGGCCGCCAAGCGATCATCGGCGGCACCTGCCACGCCCAGCTAGAACTGGCCGAAGCAGCGGCGAAAGAAGGCGTTAGCTACGTCGCCTTCGGCCGCTTCTTCAATTCCACCACCAAGCCAGGTGCACCTGCCGCCAATGCCGAACTGCTCGATGCGGCGAAAGCCCGGATCAACCTGCCCATCGTCGCCATCGGCGGCGTGACTCTGGATAACGCCCCGGCGCTGATTGCCCACGGCGCCAGCATGGTCGCAGTGATTCATGGCCTGTTCGGCGCCGACTCGGCCGCTGAAGTCGAGCGCCGCGCCCGCGCGTTTAGCGCCCTGTTCAACCCTATTTAAATGCGCTGAGGGCGACCCGGCTCGCCCCGCACTCAATCTTGAGAGGCCCGCCATGTCCCGCTCCGAAACCCTGTTCAATGACGCGCAAAAACACATCCCTGGCGGCGTCAACTCGCCGGTGCGCGCCTTCAAAAGCGTCGGCGGTACGCCGCTGTTCTTCAAGCACGCCGAAGGCGCCTACGTTACCGACGAAGACGACAAACGCTATGTCGATTACGTCGGTTCATGGGGGCCGATGATCCTTGGCCACAGCCACCCCGAGGTGCTGGATGCGGTGCGCAACCAGTTGCAGCACGGCCTGTCCTACGGCGCGCCGACCGCCATGGAAACCGAGATGGCCGATCTGGTGTGCAGCCTGGTGCCATCGATGGACATGGTGCGCATGGTCAGTTCCGGCACCGAAGCGACCATGAGCGCCATCCGCCTGGCGCGCGGCTATACCGGTCGCGACAACATCATCAAATTCGAAGGCTGCTACCACGGCCACTCCGACAGCCTCCTGGTAAAAGCCGGCTCCGGCCTGCTGACCCAGGGCGTCCCCAGCTCGGCGGGCGTTCCGGCGGACTTCGCCAAACACACCCTGACCCTGCCATTCAACGACCTGGCCGCCGTCGAGCAGATGCTCAGCGAAGTCGGCGACAGCGTGGCCTGCATCATCGTCGAGCCCGTGGCCGGCAATATGAACTGCGTGCCGCCTGCACCGGGCTACCTGCAAGGCCTGCGCGAGCAGTGCGACAAACACGGTGTGGTGCTGATTTTCGACGAAGTGATGACCGGTTTTCGCGTCGCCCTCGGCGGCGCCCAAGCCTATTACGGCGTCACCCCGGACCTGACCACCTTCGGCAAAATCATCGGCGGCGGCATGCCGGTTGGCTGCTTCGGCGGCAAGCGCGAAATCATGCATTGCATCGCCCCGCTCGGCCCGGTTTACCAAGCCGGCACGCTGTCGGGTAACCCGCTGGCCATGGCCGCAGGCTTGGCCACGCTGCGCCTGATCCAACGTCCGGGCTTCCACGCCGAACTGACTGACTACACCACCCGCCTGCTCCAAGGTCTGCAAGAACGCGCTGATGCCGCCGGCATCCCGTTCGTGACCACGCAGGCAGGCGGCATGTTCGGCCTGTACTTCAGCGCCGCCGACAGCATCGTCACCTTTGATGACGTGATGACCAGCGACGCCGAGCGCTTTAAGCGCTTCTTCCACCTGATGCTGGACGGCGGCGTGTACCTGGCGCCGAGCGCCTTTGAAGCCGGCTTCACCTCCATCGCCCATGGCGATGCCGAGTTGAAAATCACCCTGGACGCCGCCGAGCGCGCTTTCGCCGAGCTGAAGAAAGCCTGATGCAATACAGCACCGCGCTGTCCGACGGCGTACTGGCTCTGGCCTGCTTCGCGTGTGTGATCGCCATTGGCAAAGCCCGCAAGCACTATGGAGAAGCGGATCAGCCGGCGTTGTTTTGCGCACTGCTGGGTTTTCTCCTACCGGCCGCCGCCGCAGCCGTAGGAGTCATCCGTTTTGGTATCGACCCCAGCGCGCAGACCTCACACCTGTGGCTGAGCCAGGCCAGCAGCTTTCTCGGCCTACCGCTGCTCGGCGCCGCCGCGCTGGCACTGAGCCGGGGCTGGCAGTGGAGCCGTGCCAACTGGGGGCGCATCCTGCTCGGACTGTGCGCCTTCTTCGAACTGTTCCGGCA
>Ga0209504_1001284_pt1 | contig 19447 bp, 18 predicted proteins | sample COGITO_mtgs_1005_FD_184791 | JGI IMG/M metagenome (GOLD analysis project Ga0209504, IMG submission 184791) | Pelagic marine microbial communities from North Sea - COGITO_mtgs_100511 (SPAdes) (version 2) | ecosystem: Environmental > Aquatic > Marine > Epipelagic ...
TTTTATTTTTAATTAGATACATCCTGTTCCAATTGGTCCAGACAAATTAGTTACAATAGTCCCTGGTAAAGTTGTTGACTCTCCATCATAGGTATACAAGTAAGTACCATCTGTATATCTTCCGTTTAATACCGGTTCACTTGCAAATGTTTGGAACACTAAAAGCCCACCTAAATCACATCTTTCAAACCTATAATAAAGTGTCGGACTAGGGACGGGTGTCGGAGTCGGGCCAGGCGTCGGAGTCGGGCTAGGCGTCGGAGTCGGGCTAGGCGTCGGAGTCGGGCTAGGTGTTGGAGTCGGGCTAGGTGTTGGAGTTGGTGTCGGTGTTGGAGTCGGGCTAGGTGTTGGAGTTGGTGTCGGTGTCGGCGTCGGCGTCGGTGTTGGAGCACAGTTACAACAAGCATCTTGATTGTCTACTGTTGAATAACAAAGCACTTGAGCGGTTGGCTCTCTATAGTCCCATATCATATAGAGATTACTTCCTTGACTTGGCATCGTAAAGTTTGCCGAATAAACACTAGGAGCTCCTGATGTCACTATAGGAGTAATCGTTGTTGATGCTGCTAATAATGAATTTATATCTGCACTATTGTTTTGATACAAAGTATTTGTTCTTAAATATCTAAACTTATTATAAGTTGGATTAAATACAAAATTATCAGTAGACTGTTTGTTACTTAATAAGGTAACATCAGCACCGTTTGCAGGTATTACTCCCGCTCCTTGAGGCCCAAATACTGTAAGGTATTGAGACACTAGAGGCTGAGAAGTTCCTGATGCAAATGTAACTAAGTTAGAGTGAAGAGGAGAATTAAACGTTCCATCAGACCAGCTATATTCATTATGAATAAACTCTCCAGCTTCATTGTTACTTGTTACTGCAATATTATAAATTGTTAAATAAGGAGCGACTGGACACCCTACGGTAACTTCAACGGTATCTGCAGACACATTTGACGTAGAAACAACTACTACTGCTTCAGTAACATTTACCACATCTTTAGGAAAAGTAAATGAACCGCTAACAAGTACATTTCCAGAGGTGTATGTGTTTCCGTTATAGGTAACTGTTACGATGTATGCAGTACCTGAAACAGGTTCTTCACTAACTATATCAATACCGCCTTCCGTTACAATATCTTCTAAAGTAAGTTCTGTTATTGTATTATCATTACCTTCAAACGGTATCTCATAGGTAACTGTTGCAGTTCCTACAAGCTCAGACATATCAACCGTGTAGGTAGCAGGAGCAGAAGAAGATACTGTTAAGTTTCTACTTATACCACAAGATAAAGGAATAATAACAGCAGGTAAATCAACTTGATTAGATGATAAAACATATTCATTCATGTAAGGGTCAAACCCTCCCAGCTTTTGAGTTTGTGAAGAATCTATAAATAAATCCCTAAACCAAGAACGCATCCCTGATTCTGAAATAACAGCAAGTTGTTCATTTTGATAATCAGCTCCTTTTAGCTGTATTACAGCACCTCTTTTTGAGTCTGTAAAAAACTTATTATATCCCCATGCCGAAAAACTCTCTGGGTTAAAGCTGATACCATAATCTTCTATTCGAGCTATCTGCAATCCTAATACTTCAGGAACTGAGGTTAAAACGCTTGTTCCTCCTGCGTCAGAAAGTAAGTTCTTTCCTCTTAATACATAAGATATTTTATCTTCTTGAAGTGTAAGTATGTCTGTTTCTCTAGCAAATAATTTTTGTATAGACCCAAAAGTATCTTCAAGTGGCTTAAAGTTTAATAGACCTAAGTTAAATTCATTTAGTTTGTTTACATTACTCTCGTCATTAAACACACCACTATAAGTAAGGTCTGCAAATCTATGAGCTCTTTTATAATCTACCGCAGACGTTGATGTAACTCTATTCCCAAGCGTTAATGTTTTTCCACTTATAGAGTCTCTAATTTTATAACTTTCAACACCATTTCCAAAAGCATAACAATTAAAAAACCCAGTGTCTATTATTGCTGGTTGAGCTGTTGTAAGATTTTGACTTTGTAAGTTTCCAGTATGAGCTCCATCAGCGCCTATGGATAAAGAAAGATTGTTTTCATACCATAAATCAGGTAGCGCATCTGAGGGAATTGTTTCAAAAGCAATAGTACTTGAAAATCTTATTACCTCTATATTTACATTTACAGTTGCTCTTCTCTCCTTATATATTGAAGCACTAGCGCAAGCGTCAGGACCGGTTACCATTAAAAACTTTTGTCCTGTAGAGGTGTTTTCGTAAAATTGATAGTAATTGGTTAAATCAGATGTTTGAATATCAGATATTGTAGGGTCAGAAGTTCCTGTAACTAATGTTGAAAGGTACACATTTGTATATCCTTCAGGACTAGTAATGCTATCATCTACAAGAAAAGTCGCAATATTATCTCCATCCCACCAAGATTTAAAATCTGTATAAGTTTCAGTAGAAACAAAATCAGCGTTAAATATATTTGAACGAGATGGACAACTACCTCTACCAGTTCTTGTTTGAGATATTTCAATTTTAATTCTACTACCCGCAGGTATGGTATAGTCTATATAAGAAGTAGCTCCTGTTCCTGATGGATTTGTAATATTTATAGGATAGTTTACTAATGGATTTTCCCATTTTACATCTGCAGTATCTTCACGAGGCCCTGGAATTACAAACGGACCTCCAATGCTAGTGTCTGTTACTATAGAAAAGTTATTGGGATTTAGTTTCATGTATGGTCCGGAAGGAACAAATACATTTATTGGATTATTATCAGAGTCAGTTTCGCCTGTAGGTATAATTAAAAACCCTTCCTCTTGTACTTCTTTCTCTAAAACAGTGGTATATATACAGCTTTGAGTAGGGCCATTAATGTCTGACTTTACTATAAGCCTATCCCCATCTTCAACCTTTGCTGCATTTTCTCCTTCTAATAAAAAATAAGCAGCGTTACTTCCCGGGTCTTCAAAATATATATTGCTATATATACTCTCGTAATTTTCCTCATCCGGCTTAATAACAAACTTATATCTAGTAGCCCAAGATGGAGCTCTCTGTGTAGTTGGTATAGTGACTTGTATTGAGTTTTTTGTTGCCGAGTTAGCACAAGGTATCTGAACGGTATTATTCGGGCTTACAAGGGCTGTAGATGAACGATTAAATTCATCCATATATACAATACCAATTTCATATCCTCGATTACTATGAAGGCTTGATGGGTTTGATATTTTCTGATAAAACCCTTCCGCAAAATTTATAGAGTAATATTCATAAACATTGGTAATAAAAAATGGATTGTTTATATCTGGGACATAAGCCATAGCCAAAACCTGGATTCCTATTTGAGTGCTTCCGGGTGTAGATATAATTGATAAAGCTTGATTAGCAGAAATGATACCACTTTGATACTTAGTTAAAGAATCTAAATTTTGAGGCAGAGCACAATTAAGTTGGTCTGTAAATGTTGTTCCGCTACATGAGTTTGCAACAGTTTGAATATTAGAAGCGCTACCTATTCGTTGTATAAAATCATCACTCGTGGCCAATTCATAAACAGAGCCGTATGAGGTAGGGAGCACATAAGTAAAAGCTAAATCCACATCTGTTGTAGTCTCTGTAGGGAAAGGAGTTGTACCTCCATAAGGACGAGCAAACTGATTATGTTCTATTTTTAAATCTAAAGTAATTGCCGCTCCAGCAACTAACTCAACACCATTTAAATCAATGTATACTACAGAATTAGGAACTGTAACAGAAGTTGTTTGCGTATCTGGTATTGTATAATTACCGGTTACTGTAGAATTTTCTAAAGCTGTATTGCCTATTTCCTCAGTAACTAGATTGGCAGAATATTCAAACTTTACAGGAGCGTTATTTGAATCAACCAAATCATATCCTTCTATATAATTTCCATATATAAGTCTATTACCCATTACCGTTTGAGCTTTAGCTAGTAAAGGAACATTATCATAAAGCCTTAGTATTTCAGACTCAGGAAGAACGGTAAATATTTTACTATTACTAAAAGTATAAGTGTAATTCTGATTATCAGAGTATCCTAAATTATTCTTGTTTAATTTTTCAATAACTTTTATTGTAGAGGTGTTGGACTCTTTAAACAATAAATCTATTCCAACCACAAGAGGACCTCCAGAATTAAATGTAATAACAGAGGCATTCGTGGAGTTGGTCATCCCCTCGTTTAAATAGCTATTAAAACTAAAATCAAAAGGTTTAGGAATAAACGAAGGCTCACTAAATTGCGATGTAGCTGAGTATTCGCCATCAGCATATTTATACCTGTATGCAAAGCTTATGAACCGTTCCTCTAAAAACTTATCTTCTCCAGCCGTAGTTATTGACTGTATAATAGGAGCGCTTACCGGTGGTTTTTTTATAACCAGTATAGATTCTGCAGAAAATTGGTCTAAATATGAAGCCATCCTTATGTATTAATTGTGTATGTTACATTATTAGTTAATGTTAATCCCGTAAGAGTAACCTCTCCTACAGATTCTGGTTGCTGACTATCGCCATTTCCATCAGTATAAGGTAATAACTGAGGAGAGTAGCTTACACTCCACGTTCCGCTAGTGCCATTACTTCCGGTTATTGTTCCGCTTAAACTCCCTGTCCCAGGATTACCAACACCTGAAACATTTATAAGACCAATTGATACTTTACTAACACTTGCATCGAAGCTAAATTGTGCTAACGCTAATGTACTAACATTTCCAGCTCCTTGAATACCAAATCCTTTTGTGGTAGCAAAGAAAGTAGATTGATAACAATCTACTCCTGGAAGTGGTATTTGAGTTGTTGTAGGACTAACTCCACCTCCATACGCAGGAATACTTGTAGGGCATCCGGCCAATGTAGCTGTATGGTATCCAGTAAAAACAGTTCCCCCTATATTACTTTGCCCAGCCAAAAACTTCCAACCATTAGAAAAAACAGGACCTGGGCTAGGACTAGGACTAGGACTAGGCGGAGTGGGAGTAGGGTTAATATTTATAGGGTTTGAGTAATTTTTCTTTATATTAATAAATCTAGGAGGATTATAATTATCTGTAAAAAATAATAAATCACCTATTCTATCTACACCAGTAATTAAATATTCTGGGTTAAAGTTTAATGTTGTATTCACTTTTAAACCATTGTCAATACTAATTATGTGATATATGGTATCGCTTGTTTTTACGTTATAAGAAACAATTAAATCTAGTTTGCCAGTATCTCCTTCAACAAAAGAAGGGTCGTGAACAAACCAGTAAATAACATCATTAGAACCGTCTTCATACGCTCCAATACATCTAGCGTTAACGCTTAAAGGAATGCCATTTAAAAACTGTAATGAAGTAAGCTTAGAGTTACCTTTAGAATTTTCAACAGAACCAATCTCAGAAGCCTCTGTAGAACCTAGCCTTACGTTTAAAGCATCTACATATTCTCCATTAGGAATAAGCCTTTCATCAAGGCTTTTATTCATACGTCCTGCAATAAAATTTCTTTGAATGTTTGCCATTTTATTTTATCCACTTATTCTGACCTCGTAGATTCATTAGTAATCTACCTGGATGAATATTACTTAATCTTATTTTTGCGTTTCTTAAAAGAGAAGACTTGTCTTTTCTAGCTCTGTTTACTACATATTCCTGAACATTAAACTTGCTGTTTAATATTTCGTACTTGATAGCTGCATAAATGTATTCTTCAAAAAGTTTATTTACAGTAACTAAGGAATCATTTCCGCCTTCCATACCATCAGAAATATATTCTAAAACACAATTTTCATTAAGCATTGTGGAATCAAAATTAATAACTCCAGCTTTTTTGTCTATTCTGTAAGTAGGGTTTGCATTTGCTGTCTCAGTATTTAAACCATAACGTGCGCCGATACTATAATCAGAATACCAATTAGCTTCAGAGTTTTCAGAAGCATCGTCTTGTGCATTATTTTGATTTAAATATATGCTATTTTGCTGACCGCTTTTTCTTTCAGTGTCTAAAGTAGATGCGTCTGTAACTACCGTGCCGTCACCATTAAAACTCAATGTTCCTGTATTACTTTGCAGATATGATACTGCTGAATTAACTTGTATATTTTCATTAAGAGGTCTAAGCCACCCATCTTTATAGAGAGACAATCTAACCCAATTAACATAATCAGATGGTAACACAAAAGTTAAGTTGTCATATACAGTTAGCTCTAGCGCTTTTATTTCTTTAAATGCATCATAATTTAGCTCCTGTATTGCTCGCTTAGCGTGAAACAATATCTTATACCTTTCTTCATTATTAACTAAAGAATGATTTCCGGTGTACATTAACTGAAAGTTATTTACTACATCCTCTAAGCTAACGTACTGATAAGAACCCCAATTTGCATCGGTAGGAGCAGCTCCGCCATTTTCATAATACTGATATTGTGATAAGTATGCCATTATTGTTCTTGAGTTTCTTGTTGTTCTAGTGTTGCGCCAAATTTGTAAACGTCACCCTCTCTAATTGATACACCTGTATATTGTAATATTCTAGCGACTAAATTATTTCCATCATCTATAGGTAATTCAAAGTCCTGATAGTCTGATTGAGACTGGTCAAATATTGGTTCTCCACCTGTAAGGGATATGTAGGTCCACTTAGGGTCTTTTGGGTATCTAATGTATTGAGAAACCACCCTCCCCACATCGGTTATTGTAGATGGATGTAAGGTTAAAGATAAACCCTCTTGATTGTATGCTGGATAAGTAGTTGTTGGCGCAGTAAGCATTGACTTATTAAGCATTGTTATTTTGTTGTTGTGCACAAATTCAGCCTCGTTTTTTAAATTACTTGGCTTATATACTGAATAAGATAATCCAAAGCTTGTCAAAGAAGCTATGTTTACCTGTAAAGATGTTTGACTAGTGACGGCAACAACTTTAAAATTAGTTACAACTGAGTTTGATATAACTACAGAAACAACATCACCAACAGACACGCCATCCGTTTGGAAGGTAGCTGTTGAATCAACTAAAAAATTACCTCCGTTAATTCCTGTGGTTACACCAGATGAAGTAACATTACTATATATCAATATCTTGTTTAGTAAATAGTATTCATGACCAGTAGTTGCACTAGTTGGTACACTGTAAGTATTGTCATATAATTTAGATAAACTGCTAGTAACAGAAAAAGTATCTATAACCTCTTCATATCCTTTAGTTATATCAGCATATCCTGTTCCAGAAACCCTTGAGTTTTCCTTGTTTATCTGACTGTTGTATCCCAAAAAATACTCATCAAAAATATCTAATTGAGCTTGTTTTGCAAATAGGTTAAAATCTGATGGTGATATATAACCGTAGTTATTCTTGTTGAGGATAGCTAAAACTGTATTTCTAACAGAATTTATCATCGGTTTCTTTTTTACAAAGATAAGCAAAAAAAAAGAGGCCAATTATTTTGACCTCTCTTTACATAAAAGCTTTATTTTTAATTTTCTAGCATTTTTTCTAGCATTTTCAACGCCTCTATGCCATCGTCACTTTGTAGATATGAAGCAACAATATACATTGGGTCTTCTCCAAAAGGAACAGTTAGCATTTTAGTTTTATTAGAAGAAGTATTATACCATACTTCTTTTTGTTTATTTCTAAAACTTAACAATCCTTTGTCAAAAAATAATTGAACATTAGATTGTAATTTAAGCATAGGGTCATTAACCATTTTCATGAATGAGTAAGGGTCGTTTTTAGCGTACACTAAAACATCTCTCCTCAATTCTGAAGTACTAACCTTAGAAGTGTCTCTTCCTAAAAGAACTCGTGCAACATTTTCTAATTGGTCTACACTTAAAGACTTAGCTTCAATCAAAGCATCAACCTCTAAATTCAACTGTTCAACAACTTGCTGAGCGTCTTTTTCTTCATTTACCTCAACATATTTTTTTCCGTTAAGAGGGTGATAATACAAAAACTCTTGAAGAACAGGATTTGTTTTAGGAACTCTTAAAAATCCATCAACAAAATCAACAGGCTCTCTAACTACGTTTCCGTCTTGTTCGTCTTCAAAAGGTGATTTCTGATTAGAAGAATATCGAAGAACTCGGTTAACACCTTTTTCTTCATCAAAATATAAAAGTGGTTGTCTTCTTGAGCCACTCGCTGGAAGTAAATATGATAGCGGAGCGGAATCTCTTGTTAGCTTGTAGACCTTGTCTACTAATACTTTAGTTTTTTTCATTATATAAGATTTAATTAAATTTAAAAAAAAGGGAGGCGGTTAAACCTCCCTTAGTAAATACTACTCTTGGAATAAGAAGAAGTTGTTTGCACCTAAAGTACATACAGCTCTCTCAGACAAGAAGTGAACTTCCATAGCGTCTAAGCTTGAAGTTGCAGCACCGCCAGCAGAACCTGTAATCCAAGTTTTGTAACGTCTGTCTTCAGTCTCAGAAGCACGGTAACGAACGTGTAAGAATGGTCTCTTAGCGTTTTTACCTAAAATCTGGTCGTATACTGTAGTAGAACCAGCTGGTACTAATAGTCCGTTTACACGTCCTGAGTTAGCTCCAGTAGGAAGACCACCACGCATAGTTGGGTCATTTAAGTATTTCCAGTCAGACTTGTAGAAGTCATATCCTCTACGGAATCCTGTGAAACCTAAGTTTAATGCCATGTCTTTATCATTGTCAAATAAACCATAAGATGTTCCACCAGCTCCATAAGAGTTTTGAGCAGCTAACATATCATCGATGTCAAAACCAAAGTCTCTATCTACGAAAATAACATTCTCTTCGATTGAACCTTGCTTGTCTAAGCGAGAAATGATTGCGTCAAAATCTGCAAGTGCAGCAGGATTTCCTCCACCCCACACATTACCACGATTTTCTACAACGTAGAAGATACCTTCAGAACCTTTGTTTCCTACATCTCCTGCAGCAGCAACAGCTCCTGAACCAGCCTCAGCAGGTACAGCTTCAATCATTGCAGTCTCTAGGTAGTCGTCAAAACGTAAACGAGTTTCGTGCTCAGACTTTAAATACCATAGGTATCCAGAAGCTCCGTTTTCAGTAGTTACTTCTACCCATCCAATTTGCGCCATGTCAGACCCGCTTACAGCGTACTTGTCTTTAATGATAATTGGAGAGTTATCGAAGATAACGTCATCAGCTTCTAAAGAACCAACCATTCCGTTAGTTCCTTTTTTGAACTCAGAACCATAAATGAATACAGTATAAGTAAGTCCAGCTCCACCAATTTGTCCAGCTGCTTCGTAGTAAGCTACGTCAAAAGTACCAGCCCCAGTGTTTACCGAAGTAACAATACCTTTGTTTAAGCCAGCTCCTGCATTATCAGAAAGAACAATAGTTTGTCCTACTCTAATAGCAATACTTCCACCACCTGGTACTAAAACATCATTCACAGTAATAGTAGCAGTATCTGCTGCTGCTGCTGCATTTGAAGCACAGTTAATGTATTTAGTGTGTAGTCTTCCTTGTTCTGCCCATTTGATAAGGTCAGAGTTAGAAGGCATTTCAGCTCCTACTAAACGTAGAAACGATGCAACGGTACGATTACCGTATCTTTCAAATTCCTTCTCATAAGTATCAGGTAGATACTGATTTAAGAAATCGAAGTTAGTTATGTAATTTGTAGCCAAGGGCACTTGTTCTGCGCTTGGCTGTAAAGCGAACCCGGGGGTTGCCTGAACAGCTCCTGCCATAATTTTGAATTTTTATTTTTTATTAATACTTCTAATTTTTAAGCCTCGTCCCGAATCAGGGTTAACTGACTTGACTTGAAATCCTCCCTTATTGGTTACTTCTGGAGCTCTACGTTCACTCATATTTATATTTTTAGTTTTACGTAAAACATCTTCGGTTGCCTCAGACTTGCCTTGCTCATAAAAGAAGTTGGCAAATTTGTCGGGGTTCATTGCAATTGCTAAAGCTCGGTGGTATCCTCCCGCATCTTTCATTAAACCATCCTCGTCCAAATACTTATTAATAAAGTTCATTGGAGTCTCTTGGTTTTTTTTGATAGACTGAGTATCACCTGGAGAGTAAGTTACTGTATTGTCGCCTAGCGAAAATTCAAAACCTTTGAAATCTTCAGTAAAAACTTCGTCAGTTTTTTTAATAAACCAACTACGTTTTGCATCACTCTCTTCCTGTTGAGTTTTAACAGATTCAATATATTGCTTATAAGCTTGAAACTCTTCATTTTCGCTTTCAGAAGTAGCTACCGGGCTCGACTCAAGTGGCTGCTTATACATTTCCTTCTGCTCATTAAAGTATTTCTTCGCTTTAGCAATAGTTTTTTTCTTTGCTAATTTAGTCTTCTTGATTACCGCTTCATCATCTAGCTCTTCGTCATAAGAATAATCCTCCATAAGAGAATCAATATCTTCTGCATCTAAACCTTCGCCTTCAGTAGCAACTAAGTACTCTCTTAGCAAAGAGTCAGGATTCATAGAATCAAAGTCTCTTTGTAATTTTACATAGTCTTCAATTCCTCTTCCTGTTTCTTTTTTATACTTAAAGTAAGAAGCCACATCTTCAGGAAGCTCTTCAGCTTCCTTTCGCTCTGTCATTAATTCATCAAATGAATTAATCTCCTTACCGTATCTTTTTCCAATATATGAAAGAACATCATCCTCAGATAATTCTTGAGGAGTTTCTTCTACCTTAGGAGTGTCTTCAACAACACTTTCTTCAGTAGTGTTTATTTCTACTTTAGGAGTTTCTTCTGATGATTCAGAGGGCTCACTAAATTTCTCTTCATGTTTTTGAAGAAGTTCATTTTCAACTTCTTGAACTGACTTTTCTTCAACGGCATCAACCGCTCTTACTTTTAATTCCATTAGATTATAATTTAAGTTACAAATTTAATTAAAAAACAAAGACGTTTTTGTGGCATTACCTAGGCTCAAACTCAGATAAATCAAAGCCATCAAGGCTGTCTTCATTAGACTCAAAATTTTGAGGAGGTAAATTATTTTTACGTTGTGTAATTAATTTAGACTGCTCAGTGTTTTGTTGACTAATCCTTTTGCTTTTCGCTTCTTCTCGTTGGTTTTCCCTTTGAGACAAAGCATTTTCATCGATACCTCTTAGCTGCAAGTTGTAGCTAAACTCTTGCTGCATAAGCTGTGATTTAAGCTGCGCTTCCATTTTATTCTTTTCTATTTCAAAAGCCACTTCAGCCTGCTTGATTTTCATTTTAGACTGGGTCTCTAGCTCTATCTTTTGCATAGCTGTTTGCGCTGCCATTTCTTGAGACTTTAATTGCTGCTGAGAAACCATAGCTTGTTGTTGCATTTGCATTTTCTCATCACGCTCTTGCTTGGCTAATCTTTTTACTTTTAATAATTGATTAGCTAGTTTAAGGTTTTTAATCTCTCTGATATCAATAGCATCTTCAAGATTAATATCTCCCTTAGACAAAGCCATCTGAATATTCTGCTCAAGCATTGCTTTTTGCTCTTCATCCGGAGAAAGCTCTATAAAGACACCAAAGTCATAAATGTATAAATCAGATATCTCACCTAATATACTTACGTTATACTTACCTATCTTATTTATAAAGTCTTCTTTAAAGTCTGAGTATTCTAATATATCAGCAACTCTATAGGTTAAAGCCTCCGCTAGACTTCGGTATATATAAAGACTACCATCTAAAATATGCCTTGTGGCTGTATTAGAATTTAATGCAGCTAACTTCTGAACACCGACTAAAGCTTCAGGAGATGGTGTAGAACCGTCTCTCGCTTCATTTAAGCCTGTTACAGAGCGAATCATGTCTAAGTAATGGTTATAGTTAGCTATAAGCATTTGTGTCTTAGAAGCGCCTGAATTGCTTGTGAGCTGTTGTATAGGAATTTTACCTTGATTGTACTCTCCATCTTGGGTATAACTTCTGCCTACAACACTACCTGTTTGAAAGTATAATCGTAGTGCATCTGAAGGGTCATATGAAGAGCCTGTTCCTAAATCAACTTCATTAATACCATCCGCATCAATATAAACTCCATCGGGCACAGTTCTAGCAATAACCTGCTGTAACTTTAAATGAGTTATCTGTATCAAATCAGCAAACGGAATCATTCGTCTAACCAAAGACTCAATAACTCCTTTGTACATTCTTGGTGCAACAGCAACATAATTAGGAAGTGCGTGCTGAGAAGTAGACTTAGGTCTTACCATGTTCTCCGCTAACTCCCATTTCAATAGAATGTTAGTACCCATAACCATGACGCCATTATACCAAACGTCAATAGTTTTTTCTATTTTTTCAAAGTTACCCTCTTCAAGCATTTCTGCTGGTGGGTTAAAACTGTCGTCCTTTTGTATCATTTTAGAACCACCTCCCTCAAGTATTCTTTTCTTATAAACCATCTTCTTAGTGGTCTTATAATTAAAGTACATAAGCGTACAGGTATCTCTATAAAAAATATCATTCTCATAAAACTGAGCTACATTATAGTAGTCGTACCAGCTTTGACTATATTTAGATATTTCCTCTAAATCATCTTTTGTTAGAGAAGGGTCTATTTTAAGAAGCTCTCCAATTGGAAGCGTTTTAATCTCTCCCCAATAAAAACAATCCTTAAAGTGAGGGTCTTCGGTATAACTATAAACTACATTAGCCGGGTCTACATAAGATATTTGTACACCCGCTCCAGGTAGGAACTCGTGTTTAGCTACAGCCATACCTATAACAGTAGAATCGTAATCTAATTGTTTACGAACATCATCATAATGATTTTCTGCAAACATTGTGTCTATAGCTTCTTCTTCAGCAATTTCAATCGCTGGTTTATAGTTTAGGTTCATATATAATGAAAGCTCCTCATCAGAGCTAGGAAGCTCATCAGGGTCCATTATAAAAGGGTCTACACCCGTTTGCTCTTGAATAGTAGTCAAGATGTCTTTAGCTGCCATCTGCCCTTCTATCATATCCTGATACTTACTTCTCTTTGATTGAGATAATGCATCTTGAGCATAAGCTTTTACCTTAAACTCTCGGTCCTGCATTCCATTGACAACAATGTCAACAAACTTCGGAAGTATAGGAACTGGAGTCCAATCTAAATTTAGATAGGACAAGTCTCCATCAATTGCCAACTCGTTTTTATATTTAGCTACAGACTGTTCGCCTCTAGCGTAAAGTCTTAGTCTGTGAAAATCTCTCCACTGATTATAATATCTACATTGGTTACCGTCTTTTTTAAACCATTCGTATTGAATGGCTTGTCCAATCTGTAAACCAAATTCGTCAGTAGCCTTTTCAGCATCTGAAACAAATTGACTTGGAAAGCCTGTAGATGCAATGTCTATTGTAACATCCTTCATCTATCTAATTAATTCACTTAAAGTTCCTTTATTTGTATACCTTGCAAAGTTAAGGTTTATTTTTGATTGTTTTTTCTCCACTTGGTACATATGCTTTTGGTTTGCCATGATAGCTAATCCTGAACTAATACTAGCATCAAACTTAGTTCTGTTGTTAATATCAAACTTCGCCCAGTCTTCTAAGGTTCTGATAAACAACATACTGCCCATCTCGTTCTCCCCCCTAAATGTGCCTTCTAAATCTAATCCTATATTTTTTTCTATGTATGATTCTATAGCGGCGGCGTGAGACTGCTTTACATCTTCAGAACTGTTAGGTATGCCGCCTAGCTCTTTTTCTGTTTTTGAAAGTTTAGATATATGCTTGTCGGGTCTGTTCATAGAAAATCCTCTATAGCCTCTATTTTTAAAATGATACAGTAAACGAGGTTTGTTATTTTCTACAAGTATAGGCATACCATAAAACACGCAAGCCATTAACACTTCTTCAAAAAATATCTCAGCCGTCTGCGGTCTAGCTACATACTGTAAGAAAAACTCATTCGCAGGAGCTTCCTCCATGCTAAACTTAGTAAGCCCATGTAGCGCTCCATTAGAACCTCCACCTCCTACAGTTCCAGATATATCATATGAGTCACATCCAAAAGCTCCTATGTGCTCATTTCCCGGATACCTTACGCCATTTCTTGTAATAACATTATTCTGTAAAGGTTTTGACGGTATCCAACTTATTAAAAACCTACCACGTTTATCTGGACTAAATAAAACCTTAGTATCTTTTATACCATTCTGCCAGTAAAAATTACCTCTTGTTAAGTGGTGTTCCATTATTAAAGAGTCGTTGTAGTCTATCTGCTGGTATATCTTTGTGAGGTTAAATAAAGAAGACTTGCTTTCATCTCTAAAAGCGTGAGACTCCGTTCTAGGAAATTGTCTGTAAAATTCATTTAAAGCATCGGCATCAGACTTTAAAGATTCTACCTCCGCTTGCCAGTAATCAATAGCACCGTTGGTTATCCACTCTCCATCTACACCTCTTGTTTTTTCATTAGGCTTTCTTAAAACAGGATGTCCGTAAATATCTATAAAGCCCTCCATGTTCCACTCCATCGGGATGAAAAGTGAATACATACCACTTTTGGTTTGACCATTTGCGTTCCTTGTATTTACATTAGAGTCTTCGTATAGCTTTTTGAAATTGCTACCCCCTTTATCTAATGCGTTAGAAGTAGAACCCATTAAACACTTTCCTATAATTTTGCTACCTAAACGCAAACAAGTTTTTGTTACTCTCCAGTTGTTTAAGATATTATTTGGCTTTATCCATTTACCACTCTCATCATGCACTAGTAGCAATAGCTTTTCACCATCATAAGAGTTGTCGTCTGTATTCTTCCAGTCAATAGTAGTATCTAATCCTGTAAGCTCATTAGCTACATTCTCATACATATTTTTTTTAGTAATCTTAGAGGCTGGTATTCTAAAGGCAAGTTCTGTCTTAGGCTTGTCCATACCGTCCTGAATAGGCTTAAAGAAAAAAGGAAGCCTATTAGATATGGGCACTACCTTATCCGTAAACATTTTTTTAGAGTCACTACCTGTTTTTGACAGTATCCCTACCCTGGCATCTTTTGCTAGTGTCCCTGTATTTACACACTCTGAAGACCCCATATATGAAAATCCAGAACGTCTAATCTTTAAGTATATCATTCCAAAGCTTCTCTTATCAGCTCTGCTAGCTTCCCAGAATAAATAAAATACTCTATTAGCCTCCCTGTAATCTGGATACCCTACATCGATGCTAGACCACTGCAAGTACATATAGTGAGCTCCCGTAATATAGGTTGGAGTTCCATTGTTCATGAACCAGTGCCCCTCTTCTCTTTTGTCGAACTCAGACTCTATGTAGTCTACCCATTTATTCTTAAAAGGAGACGGCATATCATTCCACTGAAATATAGAGTATACCTTAGAAAGTTCTTTAGAAAGTTCTTGCCGCTCCCAGTACTGCTCGCTTTTAGTTTTAGACCTAGAGAAACAATGTTTAGGAGTTACAGGGAGTCCGATGTGTAATCCTGATATATTGACTACCTCGCCCACCTGTCCAGTTTTAGATATAACAACAAAGTCATACTTTTCATTATAGCCATATTGCCATGTCTTAGCTTTGTTTTTGCTAGACAATACACCTTTAGGAATATAATCTTTTACTACAGAGTATATACTAACGTGAGCGTCTTTCTGCGAATCCTTGTTTAGTTTCAACTTTAGAGTCTGTATTATTAGATAGGTTTATATTTTCTTCTTCTATATCTATTTTATTCAAAATATCAAATGCATCAAATATAGCTAGCTTCTTTGTTGCTGCCGCATTCTTTAATCTATCTGCAGCAAGGTCATCATCTAGCGAATCTGTTTTTATAATATCTTCTTTAGCAACTTTTATGAGCTGCTCTACAGCTTTTCTTCCAGCTATAATTATTTGTTTCTTTAAATCTTCTGAGGTCATAATACCATTGTTATATGATGGTCAAACATTCTATATAGCTTCTGGTCATCTACATTAAACTCATACTCTGTGTCCGGCTTAAAAGTAACTAGGTCTCCCTCTTTTATTCCGTATGCAGATAAACGATTATTTATGTATTTAATCTTCCCTATTAAAGGTTCTTCAGCAAAAGGCTTGTCTATGTAATAGTCAGTTGCGGGTATAGGTTCTATAAAACAATACTTGTCATGGCAATGCCACTTGTTGTTTTTGTTGTACATATAAAACTGAGTGTTGTCTACAAAGAACAAGTCATCCATAAAAAAGCTTTTTCCGCTCTTCTGACGGCCTTTCATGTCATTGTAGAACTTGAACACGTTGTGATGTACTAAAAGCTTATCTCCGGGCTCTATATCGCCTGTATAGCCAAGTGGAGTAGACACTACTATAGCCTCTCTGTTTGAGGCTAGGTGATTCTCTTCAGAAGTGCTTGTAAGAAAGTCTATGCCTCCTATCTCTTTAGAGTTGTTATACCTTTTACCTTTTGTGGGCTTTACTATAAAATAAAAAGGAGACCTCATGAACCGCAGCCTTCACAATCAATACTAGAATCTGTAGGCTTTACACCGTTGAGCTTCATCTCAATACTGTGTATTTCATCCTGAATCTCTAAAGACTCCATCCAGTCTGTTGTTTGTTTTTTCTTTTCTTGTAAAGAATAAAATTGTTCTAGCAGTTCTTGTTTCTCCATATTTAAAAATTGATGTTATACTCTATTGATACAGGAATGGAAGAATTAAATTCTTTCCATAAAAAAATTTCATTGCTTTTTTCAATCCAAATTTTTATTGAATTGTTATCAATGTTATGCTTTATTAAATGTATAATGTGTGAACCTCCTAATACCTCTTGGCCAACCAAGTAGTGCATAGCGCCAGACTTATAATCTGGACCTACAGAAATTTTTCTTATGTCCATTATATTTGATTTTATTAATTACAAATATAACAATTATTTCCCTGGAAGTTTTACGCCTATTTTATCTGCCGTTCTCGCTCCGAAGTAGCCACAAAGAACCCATGTTAAAAGCGATGCAGTGTCTGAGGTGTCTAACCCCATATACCATCCACCTACATAGGCGAGTACTAATACCACTAGAGTCATCGGTCTTACATTGCGAGCAAGCCAGCTTTGGCTACTAGAGTCTGCTACCCACCTTCTAGTTACGCCGTCTATTTCTGCACGCTCTAGCCTTAATTTTTCAAGAGCTATTCTTTTGTCTCCTTCTGATAATTCTGAATTTCCTGATATAAGCTCTGAGATTACATTTCCAGGGAGTATAGCATCACCAACGATGCCCAGTATAGAGGGCGCTTTTTCTATAAGAAACTTGCCTACGCCTGTTTCTTTAAAAGGCTTTTTCTCTTTACTCATATTACTCTATAGGAAGTTTTACCATTTACCTTTTCAGCTTTAAGACACCTACCTCTATTCTCATCATTAGAAACAAAACTTACATGAACCCAGTTGGGGTTTGTATCATCACCAAACTCCCATATGAGCTGGTCGAAGTTTAGGTTGTTTTTTATGTAGTTAAACATTTCAGCGTTTGTCTTGTGGCCAAAGGTATCGTCTAGGTCAATTGCTCTTCCCTGACAATGCTGGCTGCGTGAGCTTCCTCCAATGGCTCGATTCAAAGCCTCAGACCTAAACATACTATTAATCTTTATAGGGCCTCCTACGTATTCCCTAAGAGGCTCGAAAACATTGCTAGCAATACCAACCATATTAGAAATTTCATAATCATTGGGAATGTTGTTTATGTTTAAACGCAAAGCTGTGTTCGAGCGTATAGCTTCCTTATAGGTAATATGTTTACTTATTCTTTCCATACATTAAGAACCACTTATGTAAAGTGTATCCTATAGATACCGCAAGCAATATAATTTTTAGGATAACATCAATATTAAACATTGACACTGCTATAGCAGTAAAGTTCATTGTGTATAGCTTCATATCCGTAATACTCATGTCTTTTTTATTATTTCATAATAAACTTCAATATCTATTAAGGCGCTATTATCTTGAGCGTACTCCATTATTCGTCTATATTGTCTAGTGCTTCTTTTAAGGCTCTAACAAAAGCATCTTTACCAAACGCTAATTGCTGTAAATTAAATTCAGAAGATTGTATCTTGCGTTGCAAGTCTGAAATGTGGTTTACAATTGTTTGTTGTTCTTGTGTTAAGTCCTCAAAGAAATATTCTTTGTCATCAATAGTAATTGGTGTCTTTTTTTCTTTTGCCATTTTACTTAAATTTAAAGGTTAATTAATTATTTTTATTCTCCAATAGTTTTCGTTACTACTGTAGGGTTTACTTGCTCTGCGATTTGAGCATCTATACTAGCTTTTAATTCAGTAACTTTTTCTTCTCCTAGCGCTGTCTCAACCCATCCATTAATATCTTCTTCTGTAATATCAGCAAATGCTGTAAAATTAGAAAGGTCTGAGGTTTCTAAAGATTGAGTTCCGTAACTACTGCCTACGTTTCCATCTTCATCTTGTCCTGTAAGTCTCCAGTGTACATTGAAGATTACATCTGTGTTACCCTCTAGTGTAGGGTAAGTATCTACTGTTTTGTTATTCCAAGTGTAATTCATTATTTATTGGTTTTCTAAAGTTTCAATTCTTGCTTTTAGGTCGTTTATTATCTCTTGTTGTTCTTGTATTGCTTTAACAGCAACCGACAACATTGCATCTAGTTTTAATGATTGGAAAGCGTTTTCAGCGTCTTTCTCTCCTTCAACGGCACTAGGTATAATTTGAGCAACTTCGTGTGCTATAAATCCTTCTCTTTGTATGTTATCAGCAACAAATATATTTTCATAATCAGCATACTCATACTTTACCGGTCTTAATGCATTTATTCTTTCTATCGCTGAAGCGTTTTGTGTTTCAATATTTTTCTTAACCCTATAATCGGAAGTAAGTGTTATTGTACCAACTGAAGCAGTATCTATATATAATTGCGCGCTTGAACCTGTCCAAAATATATTGAAAAAATCTCCTGTGTATTGTGTAATCCCATTTGTTCCACTTCTTGATTCATAACCAAACGCTCTCATTACACCACCGACATCGAGATGTTCTACTGGATTATTAACATTTATGCCCAAATGACCAGAACTTGCATCCCAATAAAACGCTTCGTTAGCTGAAGTATCTTTAAAGGATACATCACCTCCACTCTTTATGCGCATTCGTTCTGTGCCTGCACCACTTGTATTTGTCCCAAAAGAAATTGAGCCATCAGAATTCCCACCAAGATTCATATAACAAGAACCACCACCTGAACCTTCTCTTTTATTAATAATAAAGGCATAATCAGAACCATTACCTGTAGTGGATTTTGTTTCCATTGTAGTAACATTTCCTGCCCCTGTTGGTGTTGTTGGGTCTGATGTAAACCAAGCAAGTTTACCAATACTTGTTCCACTTGCTACTGCTCCATTAGAAGATTTAATTGTTAATTCAGGACTTGTAGAAGTAAAAGTTGTGTTACCACTTGAGTCTATACGCATATATTCAGTACCACCTGTATTTCTTCGCCTTCCTTGACCGAATACT
>Ga0209504_1001287_pt1 | contig 19412 bp, 20 predicted proteins | sample COGITO_mtgs_1005_FD_184791 | JGI IMG/M metagenome (GOLD analysis project Ga0209504, IMG submission 184791) | Pelagic marine microbial communities from North Sea - COGITO_mtgs_100511 (SPAdes) (version 2) | ecosystem: Environmental > Aquatic > Marine > Epipelagic ...
CCTGTATTTGGATGGTTGCTCTCTCCCATGTTGGCTGCACTGGCGATGAGCTTTAGCTCCGTTTCGGTGCTCTTAAATGCCTTGCGATTGCGAAATGCAAAGATTTAAGATGCCGTGGTTTGGATTACAGTTCCCAGCCGAACAAACTTCGACTGTGCATTTCTTTTTTCTGAAAGCTCTTGTGGATAAGCTCTTGAAACTGCATAAAAAAAGCCCTGCAAATGCAAGGCTTTTACTGTCGGGGTGGCAGGATTCGAACCTGCGACCTCCTCGTCCCAAACGAGGCGCGATGACCGGGCTACGCTACACCCCGAAAGTGTAATGGTAATGGAATGCTCAATTGTGAGCGTGCAAATATACTCAAAAGAACACGAGTTTTCCAAGTCCTAATACATCTATTTTATTTTGTTTTTTTCTTTGTTTTTCGCAGCCTAGATCGAGGCCTTGTCAGGCATTGTTTTTTTCGATTCAAACATTGTAAAAAATTATAAACAATCGCTTTTTGTAGGATGGAATTGTGTTATTTTTGTTTGCAAATAAAAAAGAAGAGACCATGTCTGATACGATAGAAAAAATAAAATGTTTGATTGTTGGATCGGGACCTGCAGGCTATACTGCAGCCATCTATGCGGCGAGAGCCGATATGAAGCCCGTAATGTACACCGGTTTGCAGATGGGCGGTCAGTTGACCACCACTACGGAGGTCGATAATTTTCCAGGATACCCAAACGGTACCGATGGAACAGCCATGATGGAAGATTTGAAAAACCAAGCCGAACGTTTTGGAACAGAAGTTCGATTTGGAATGGCAACTGCAGTCAATTTTTCGAAAGAAATCGGAGGAGTCCACAGAGTCACCATAGACGGCGTGACGGAACTTGAAGCCGAGACGGTGATCATCTCTACAGGAGCTACAGCGCGGTACTTGGGACTGGAAAGCGAAGAGCGCCTCAAAGGAGGAGGGGTTTCTGCTTGTGCTACATGTGACGGTTTCTTTTACAAAGGCCAAGATGTCATTGTTGTAGGAGCAGGAGATACAGCTGCTGAAGAAGCGACTTACCTCTCTAATATTTGTAGCAAAGTAACGATGCTCGTTCGAAAGGATTATATGAGAGCATCCAAAGCCATGCAGCACAGGGTGTCCAAAACTGAAAACATAAGTGTGTTGTACAACACAGAGATTGACGAAGTTTTGGGAGACTCCGTTGTGGTAGGAGTCCGAGCGGTCAACAACCAAACACAAGAAAAAATAGAAATTCCAGCGACGGGGCTGTTTATTGCAATCGGCCATACCCCCAACACAACCCTTTTCAAAGACGTGTTGGACATGGACGAAGCAGGGTACCTGATCACCAAAGGGAAAAGCACCAAAACCAACCTGCCTGGCGTTTTTGCTGCAGGAGATGTGCAAGACAAGGAGTACAGGCAAGCTGTGACTGCTGCAGGAACAGGATGTATGGCTGCCTTGGATGCAGAAAGGTATTTAGGCACTTTGGAATAAGTTCCTTTTTCACAAAAAGCAAAGCCCCAAAAGAAATTTCTTTTGGGGCTTTTTTACTTCAGTCAAGCGGCTTTTTTCCGACTCAACGGGAAGACCGTCCGTCATTGTTTCTTATTTCAGTACACTTTTTCGTCACAATCGGTGCATTCCAATCCTTTGGAAGTCATTAAGAAATGTCGATTGACCATGTCGTTGTCATCAATGTTTTGCACATTGTCAATGTCGTTTAGAAAGGACCGGGTAGAATTTCCAAAGTAGACCACGACGCCTTCAGGGACTGCAACCTGCACTGAAACCAGTTCGTCTTTGTGTGTATTCTCCAAACCACTCAAGAAATAGCCGTCCAATAAAAGTGTGTTGTTGTTGCGTGTGTAGTTGTAAGCAATTCGGTCGGCATTTTCCGTTGCAATTTTTCGGTTCCTTCCTTCCGATGTTTTTCTGATTTTTAGGCTTGCTTCTGAACTGTTGCTTTGGACCACTGTGACTTCTAGATTGCTGCTGTAGAGCTTTTTTTCAGGGGTGTAGACAATATTTTGCCCGGATTTTCTAGAGAAATTGCTTTTGTAATACAAATTGTCATTGTTGACTATTTTGATATGTAGGGTGTCTTTTTTGACAGTTTCAAAGTAGCTTTCATGTACTTTTGAACCTTCAAATGCGGTAGCTGTTTTGTGCTCAATTCCTGCAAAAAGGAGCCCCAACAAAGCGACCATCCAAATGCTCAGCAAAGTCAAGAAGGTCGGCTTGTTCATTGTTTTTACGGATCGATTGACTGCCTTCAATCCCAGAAAAAACAACATCAGAAAAGGAAATGCAAACGCGACAAATACCAAAACTGTTAAGAGTTGCTTTGGGATGATAGATTCAAAAAAGAAAGCGGGGAAATCTATCAAATAATCGTTGATTCCAATAATTTGAAAACTCCCTAAGGAAAAAAGCCCCAATGCAAGGGAAACTAAAACAAGCCCAGAAATAAAAATCACAAAAAAACCGAGCGCTTTTCCAAAAGCCTTAAAAATGCGAAGCACGAGGGTTCCGAGAATGTTTAGAAGCTTGTGTAACCCTGATTTTACCTTTCCATAATCCCCGCTTTTTAGGGTTTGACTTGCGTTTTCAAATCCCTTTCGAATTGTTTTTTCAATGTTGTCAATATTTACAGGAGCTCCTTCCATTTCCAGTTTTTCAATGGATGTTTTGGCTTCGGGAACCAACACCCACAACAGGATGTAAATAGGAATTCCAAACCCACCTCCAAGCGCTGCTACCAGAAATGCAAAGCGAAACCAGATTGCGTCCACCTTCACATAATGCCCAATTCCGGAAGCGACACCTCCCAAAAACCTGTTGTCTCCATCTCGGTACAGCTTTTTGACAGCATTGGTCGCTGTTTTGGCAGAGGACTCATCGTTCGCATCTTGGGGGGCGTCTGAATAATCTTCGGGCTGTCCCATCACAAGAATCACTTCGTCGATATCGCTTTCTTGAATTGCCTGTTGTTTCTGAGCAGTTTTTTCGGACAAAAGCTCACTGATGCGCGCTTCGATGTCTGCGATGATTTCGGTTTTGCCCTCGACATCTTCGTTTAGTGAATTTGAAACGGCTTCCAAATAGTTCTTAAGCAGGGCATAGGCATTTTCATCGATGTGAAAAATAAGCCCTCCCAAATTCATGTTGATTGTTTTGTTCATGGGTTTATGATTTTTTTAGGGTGACAGTAGTTACTGCGTTGACCAGTTCGTTCCAAGTCGTATTCAATTCGCTTAAAAACACGCCTCCTTCTTCGGTGAGCATATAGTATTTCCGAGGAGGTCCTGAGGGAGACTCTTCCCATCTGTAGGAGAGCAAACCTGCATTCTTCAAACGTGTCAATAGGGGGTAAATGGTCCCTTCGACGACAATCATTTTCGCGTCTTTTAAGGTGCAAAGAATCTCAGAGGTATACGCATCTCCGTTTTTTAGTATCGACAGAATGCAGTATTCCAAAACTCCTTTTCGCATTTGTGCCTTCGTGTTTTCAGTCTTCATTGATTGGTGTTTAGGGGATGATTTTTTGATCAAATCATTTTCTATGCAATAAAAATAGGAAATTATATAGTAGTATGCAAAACATAGTACTATGTTTTTAATCGGTGATAGCTTTAAAATAAGATTGTTTAAAAATTTAGTACTTTAGAGCCACAACCAGTTGCTCATGAAGTTTCGCCCTTTCGCATTGAATTTTTTTGTTTTTTTTAAGATTCCATCGGCCTATTTGTCGGGGGTACGTGTAAAAGCAGTTTCTAAAGAACGCGTCGTTGTCACGGTTCGGCATCGTTGGATCAACCAAAATCCTTTCAAGTCTATGTACTGGGCAACTCAGGGAATGGCTTCAGAATTGGCAACAGGAATTTTATTGATGCAAGAAATCGCAGCGTCTGGTGAAAAAATTTCTTTGTTGGTCACTGAGCAAAAGGGAACTTTTAAGAAAAAAGCCAAAGGGACGGTCACCTTTTCAGCTGACAAAACGCCAGCCCTTTGTGAAGGACTTCAAAAAACCATTGCTACCGGAGAGGGCCAACAGGTGGTCCTGCATGCTGAAGGAGTTGATGAAAGTGGTGCTGTGGTTTCTGTTTTTGAATACCAATGGAGTGTCAAACGGAAAGAGCAGATGTTTTAGGAGGGCTTGCAAAGCCACTCAAATGCGCTGTGTTTTCTTTCAAAAGCACTGTTTTTTTATTCGGAATTCTTAATTACTTTAGTAACTTGCAGCTTTAATTTGCACACCGATGTCCAACAGCTTTGAAAATTATCAAAAAAGACGCTTGAAATCTTCCTATTTCTCGGTAGTTTTAAGCATTGCATTGGTATTGTTTGTTTTGGGTGTCTTGGGAATGGTAGTGTTGAAATCGACACAAATCGCCAACCATTTCAAAGAACAGGTAACCCTGACACTTTTTCTAAAAGACAATGTCAAAAGAACCCAATCGTTACATCTCGAAGCGAGTTTGAAAAAGAAAGACTTCACCAAAGCCCTGTCCTATGTTTCCAAAGAAGCGGCCGCTGAGAGTTACAGCCGAGAAATTGGCGAAGATTTTCTATCCTTCTTGGGAAGCAATCCTTTGAAAAATTCCCTTGACATTCAATTGCATCCCGAATACGTAACCCCTACAGCTATGGAGGAGATTAAAAAAGTCCTGCTGAAAAACACCTATGTGTCAGAAGTCATATACGATGCCCCTTTGATTCAGTTGTTGACACAAAACATTCAAAAAATCAGTTTTTGGGTACTTGCAATTGCTGGCTTTTTTACGGTCATCGCCATTGTGTTGATCAACAGTTCCATCCGTTTGTCGGTTTATTCCAAGCGCTTTACCATAAAAACCATGCAGATGGTCGGAGCTACCAAGCGCTTTATCCGCAGGCCTTTTGTATGGAACAGCATTCGTTTGGGGGTGTTGGGTGCTTGTTTGGCAAGTGGAGGCTTGCTCGCTTTGTTATTCGCCCTCTCCCAACAAATTCCCGAACTGGAACTGCTGACCGATTTGAAATCCTTGGCACTCGTTTTTGGAGGAGTGTTGCTAGTAGGTATTTTGGTCACTTGGATCAGCACCTTTTTTGCAACACAGCGGTTTTTAAATTTGAAAACAGACCAGTTGTATTCTTAATTGGAATTTTTTAAAAGAGACAAATGAAACAAAAAAACAAAAAAATCACCTTTTTATTTGGCAAGAGAAATTATACGTGGATGCTGATTGGCTTGGCATTTGTCACTTTGGGTTTTGTCCTAATGGCAGGAGGGAAGAGTGACGATCCAAAGGTGTTCAACGAGGCCATCTACAATTTTAGAAGAATCCGTTTGGCTCCCACGCTTGTTTTGATTGGCTTTGCCATTGAAGTATATGCAATTTTAAGAAACCCCGACAAAAAAACTACCTAACTGGAGGCGTCCTTTTTTGGAACGCCGCCCATCCGTTTACTACATATCTTTATACAACTGCTGAGAAGCATCAGCCCCCAAAACAACTACATGACTTATTTAGAAGCTATTATTTTAGGAATCATTCAAGGATTGACAGAATTCTTACCTGTCTCTTCAAGCGGACACTTGGAATTGGCAAAAGTATTGATGGGAGATGAAACAGTGCCCAAAGAGAGTTTGACTTTTACGGTGGTGTTGCACTTTGCTACAGCCTTGAGTACCTTGCTTGTTTTTCGAAAAGAAGTTGCGCAAATTTTCAAGGGCTTGTTTCAATTTCAATGGAATGAAGAATTTCAGTTTTCTTTGAAGATTCTCATTTCTATGGTGCCAGCGGTCATCATTGGTTTGTTGTTTGAGGAACAATTAGAATCCTTTTTTGGAGGCCAGGTAGTTTTGGTAGGCGCCATGTTGTTGGTAACAGCCTTGCTGTTGTTGATGGCTGATAAGGCCAAAACGACAGACAAAGAAGTGAGCTATGGCAATGCTTTGGTCGTTGGAATTGCACAAGCAATTGCAATGCTTCCCGGAATTTCAAGGTCTGGTGCAACCATTTCGACTTCGGTACTTCTAAAAATAGACCGGGTCAAAGCCGCACGTTTTTCTTTTTTGATGGTGGTGCCTTTGATTTTTGGAAAAATTGCCAAAGATGTTTTGGGAGGGGAATTGCTCATTGAGAGCTCTCAAATGATTCCTACAGTTGCAGGGTTTTTAGCCGCCTTTTTCTCAGGCTTGTTGGCCTGTAAATGGATGTTGTCCTTAGTAAAAATGAGCAAGCTGTATTACTTTTCTATCTATTGTGCCTTGGTAGGACTAGTGGCCATCATATCTGTATTGGGGAATTAAATGACAGCGGAAGATTACAAAAACGGACAACTCGTCCTGATCGACAAACCTTTGACTTGGACTTCTTTTCAGGTAGTCAACAAAATTCGTTGGGAAATCAGGCAGCGCTTCACACTCAAAAAAATAAAAGTCGGCCATGCGGGAACTTTAGACCCCCTCGCTACAGGCCTCTTGATTCTTTGCGTTGGAAAGCTGACCAAGCAGATTGATCAATACCAAGCGCAGGAAAAAGAATACACGGGCATCATTAGGGTTGGAGGAACTACACCGACCTATGATTTGGAGTCCGAAGTAGACCAACACTTTCCAACAGCACATTTGACTCCGGAGTTGATTTTAGAAACAACTCGAAAATTTACAGGTGAAATTGAGCAAAAACCACCCATTTTTTCGGCCTTGAAAAAAGAAGGAAAAAGACTCTATGAATTGGCCAGAGCGGGAGAAAAAATTGAAGTTCCTTTTCGGAAAGTCACCATTTCCACCTTTGAAATTACCGAAATAAACCTTCCAAATATTGCTTTTAGGGTAGTGTGCAGCAAAGGAACTTACATTCGTTCATTGGCCTATGACTTTGGAAAAGCATTGCAGTCAGGCGCTCACCTCTCCGCTTTGAGACGGACCAAGATTGGGGACTTTTCTGTTGCAAATGCAATGTCCATAGATGCCTTTATCGCCCAGCTCCAAGAAGGGGATACGGTTGACAACTAGCGCAGTTTGTTGTTTACTTAAAGAAATTTTTATACCAACTCTCACAGGCGGGAACTTCCCAAAAATGGTCAAACTCGTATTTGCTGCTGATCATATTGTCAAAGACAAGTGTGTTTTTGTTGACCGCTTTGTCTTTGATCAACTTCTTAAAGTCGACGAGGGATTTGTATTGTACATGCGGTCCCTGTTTAAAGCAAGCATTCATTTTGTCCAGCAATTCCAAGTCGTAGTCTTTTTGGAGTTGCAGCACAAACGCCACCATTTTGTCAATGGCTTCTTTGCCAAGGGACACATTCGGATCGGTAAAAATGATGATAAAACGATTGTATTTTAGGGTGTAAGAGGATTCGATGGGACTGTCGTTTTGAGACCAATGCTTTAAAAACCCCTGTATTTTTTCTTCCAAACCTTCAATTTCTTGCTCGTAAAATTTCCGGCTGGCCGGGTAGATCCACACTTTGGCATCTTCGGAAATCACGTTGCTGTCTTGGCCCATGTATTTTTTATGGCAAAGGTATCTTTTTTTAACATGCAGCAGTGGCTTCCAAAAACAGAAATGAGAAAATTTTTTAAATGAGGGGTTGTTTTTTGAAAACCAACGAGTGATTTGGTTTTAGAGTACACGCATAAGAATTCGCGTGTTTTTGATCTTTGATTGGTAGGTCTTCAACGCCTCGTAGGCTTGCTCTTCTCTTTCAAAAGTAGTCAGCAACAGCGCGGCCAATTCTTTTGGAATACAGGCAAGGTAGAAGTTCGGGAGTTTTCTGGTATCGATGTATTTTCCATGCTCCCATTCGATGGAGAAGAAAAAAGAAGCCTTGTCGTTTTTCTCAAATATATTGATGTGAAAGGTATTGTTTTTAAATTTTTTTAATTGCTTTAAGAACAGACGTAGCAAAAACACACAGCCGATACCAAATAGAATGAGTCCAATCATAGCAAGTTTTTTCTTTCTTTTAAAACGCTCCAAAAGTCCATTTATTGTTTTTGTTTTCAATAAGTTTCTATCTGTTTTTTTGATTGGATTTGGCACATCTTTAAGGGAGCCTGTTTCAGTTGGTCGGGAATAATTGTGTACCTTTGAGCGCAACAAATTCTAAAAAATACCTTGTGTTTTGAAAAGAGTCCTTTTTGTTTTTTTGGGAAGTTTGTTCTTTTTTGCAAGCTGCAAAAAGCAACCAATTTCAAAAGTTGAAGTAGCTGCTCGAACTACAGACCTGCAATCGCAATTTGAACGTTCACAAAACGCTGTTTTCTCTGATGCACTGACAGCAATAGCTGCAAAGGAGCTCCAATCTTGGAATTCCTATTTTCTTTTTTCTCGCTTTGTAAAGGAGCATTTTTCAACGGTTTCAGCTTCGCAAGCACTCGAACTTTCCCAGGAGCTTTTAGATGTAGTTTCGGAGATGAAAGACTCCCTAAAGCTTCCGGTTTTAAAAACCAAAAGTATGTATGCACGATTGCATGTATTGTATTCGGAAGTTTATCGCTTGAAAGACATGTCGGAGATTTCATCCATAAAACCTGGTGAAGTACAGCTTCAAACAGCAAAAATAATTACTGTTTTCAACGCCTTGAATTCCAAAATAAACAGTGTGTATTCACGAAAGATTTTCGACGAAGACCTTCATTTTGACGAGTCTGAGTTTGAGGTGTATCCACAAAAAGAAGAGTTGTATTCTCCAAAAAAGCAAAGGAAGTATCCGCTCAATCGAGGCACTTCGAAAAAACGTCGTTGATGTCTTTGTACGCATAGCCCTGTCGAAGCAACGAATCGACAATTTTCTTTTTCTTTTTAAAAGGAGAAGCCTCCTGAGTGGCGGCGCTCTTTTTTGTCACCAGCTCTTCAAGGGTCGTCAAATAGGCTTCCTCATCAATCTCCTTCAGGGCAATTTTGATGTTGTACTCCGTGATGTTTCTGCTTTTTAGCTCTTTGACGATTCGAATTTTCCCCCATTTTTTAATGCGAAATTTACCCCGGGCATAGCTTTGAGAAAAGCGGGTTTCATTCAAGAAATTTTCAGCAATTAGATGGGTGATGGTGTGTTCAATGATTTCTGGAATCAGCCGCATTTGAGACAGTTTCCGTTCTACCTCTTGGTGGCACCTGTCTTGGTATACACAATAATGTTCCAAGGCTTTGACAGCTTCGTTCAAGGTGTAGGTTTTTATTTTTTCCATGCCCCTCAAAATTACAACAAAAAATAACGGTTGAAAATAGTTCCAACCGTTTTTTTAAAGTGTTTTTTATACTTGTGATCCTCTTTTTGTGTGTAACCACATTTTAAATCGTGTGATCAAATAGAATAAAATAGGCACTACAATCAAGGTCAAAAAGGTCGCGATCAACAAACCGTAAATTACGGTCCAAGCGAGTGGTCCCCAAAAGATGACATTGTCCCCACCAAAATAGATGTTTGCATCAAACTCATCAAACAAACGAAAGAAGTCAAGGTTCAAACCGATGGCCAATGGGATCAATCCCAAAATGGTGGTGATGGCTGTCAACAGTACCGGTCGCAAACGCGCTTTCCCAGCTTGCACAATACTTTCGAGCAAATAAGGCGTTTCTAAATAGGCGTCTTCGTCCACCTTGAGCTCGTATTTTTTACGGTCGATCAACAACTGCGTATAATCGAGCAAGACCACTCCGTTGTTTACCACAATCCCCGCGAGTGAGATGATCCCCATCATGGTCATCATGATCACAAAAGGGCTTCCGGTGATCACAATGCCTCCAAACACCCCAATCAGACTTAAGAAAATGGCCAGCATGATGATGCCTGGTTTGGAAATGGAATTGAATTGGAATATCAAGATGAAAAAGATCAAGGCCAAGCCCGTAAAGAAAGCACCCATCAAAAATGCCATCTGTTTGTTTTGCTCTTCAATCTGCCCGGTAAAATCAATGCGAACCCCTTTTGGCAGTGCATTGAAACTCTTCATTTCCTCTTGGATTTGATTTACAATGGCACCGGCATCTGTATAGCCAGGAGACAAAGCGGAGTAGACGGTGACCACCCGTTTGATGTCTTTGTGCTTGATGGCACTAAATCCAGAGTTGTTCCGTTTTGATGCGACAACTGAGACAGGTACTTCCTTGATTTTTCCGCTTGCTTGGTCTCGGAAAGTGATTTTTTGGGCAAATAACATGCTGCTGTTGTAGCGGTTTTTTTCGTTGAAACGGACGTAGATGTCATAATCTTCACCGTCTTCTTTGAAAACGCCCGCTTTGCTCCCAAAGATGGAATTTCGCAGCTGTTGTCCTACCTGACCGACGCTCACTCCTAGTTCTCCCGCTTTTTTACGATCGACCAATACTTGCATGCCTGGTTTGTCACGGTTCACATCTATCTTCAATTCGTCGATGCCCGCAATGTTTTTGGTGTTGATGTAGTCGCGCATTCTTTCTGCGGTTTCAATCAACTCAGTGTAGTCATCTCCCTCAATTTCCATATTGATCGGCGCTCCTGCGGGAGGGCCATTTTGGTCTTTTTCCACAGAAATCAAAACTCCGGGATAGATCCCCACCAACGCGGATTGTACTTTCTGACGTAAGACCTCACTGTCAGCACCACGCCTGTATTTGTACTCCCGCATGGAAGCAGTGATTTTTCCTTTGTGGGGCATTTCTGCAGCAGAACCACCGTCTGTTTGAGGGTTTCCTGCACCTTCTCCTACTTGTGAAACCGTACTTTCTACCAAAAAGTTATAGGCGCCCTCTGTGTATTCGGGTGCATTGAGTACGTTGAAAACCCGTTGCTCAATTTTTTGAGTGATGGCATTGGTTCTCTCGATGTCGGTTCCCTGTGGGTATTCAATATAGACAATGATTTGGTTGGGTTTGTTGTCCGGAAAAAACTCAATTTTTGTACGTTGGGTCGCTACAGAGGCGCCAAAAGACACAAAAGCGAGCACCAACAGTGCAAAGGCACCAAAGGTCAAAAAGAAAGGTGTTTTTCCTTTCAAGGCATAGCGAATTCTTCGTTCGTACCAGTTTTCCAATTTGGGCAAGCTTTTGTTTTGAAAATTGTTGGCCCATTTTCTTAGAAAAAGACGGTACATCCACAACAGAAAGGCTGTAAAAACAATGACAGATCCCAAACCTCTGTAAGCACCGCCCACAAAATAAATAAAAAGTCCGATGACAACCATTCCTGCTGACAAGCGAATGATTTGCTTTAAAGGCATGTTTTTGTCCTCGATACTCATGAATTGTGAGACCATGACCGAGTTGAAAAAGATGGCTACAAAGAGCGAAGACCCCAATACCACGGAAAGGGTGATCGGGAAATAGACCATGAACTGGCCCATCACTCCTGGCCACAAGCCCAAGGGAATAAAAGCGGCTACGGTAGTGGCCGTAGAAATAATGATTGGAAAAGCGATTTCACTGATTCCTTTTTTGGCGGCCTCTTTTCGGTTCATGCCTTCTTCGTCCATCAATCGGTATACGTTTTCAACCACCACAATTCCATTGTCCACGAGCATCCCAAGTCCCATGATCAGTCCAAAGAGGATCATCGTGTTCATGGTATAGCCCAAAAGGTCTAAAATCATCAAGGACATAAACATGGACATCGGAATGGCAAAACCTACAAACAAGGCGTTTTTAAAGCCTAAGAAAAACATCAATACCGTGACCACCAATAGGATTCCAAAAAGGATGTTGTTGACCAAGTCGTCTACCTGTCCGATGGTTTTGGAAGATTGGTCGTTGGAAATGCCCACTTTTAGATTGGTTGGAAAGATATTTTGTTTGGCTTCTCTGACAATTTCCTGAATTTTTTCGGCAGCCGCTACCATGTTTTTACCCGCTCTTTTTTTGACGTCGAGCATGACCACGCGGCTTCCAAATTCACGGGCATAGGTGGTTCTGTCTTTGTCTTTGAAAGAAATATCAGCCACCTCTTTTAGGTAGATGGCATTGTTGCGTTCTGATTTGATGACAAAATTGCCCAGTTCAGAAGGGTTTTCAATTTCTCCCAGTATTCGAATGGTCCGGCGTTGGCCACTTGCGATAAAGTTTCCTGCAGAAAGGGTTGTATTGCCTCTGTTGATGGCGCCCACAATGTCGTCAAAACTCACTTTAGAAGCCATCATCTTATAGATGTCTACGGCTACCTCAACCTCTTTTTCTTGAGCTCCTCGGATGTCTACTTTTTTGATTTCCGGAAGGTCTTCAATTTCATCTTGTAGGTATTCACCAAATTCTTTGAGTTTGGACACAGGATAATCTCCTGAGATGTTGATGTTGAGAATTGGCACTTCTTCTGACATGCTCAATTCAAAGACATTGGGTGCAACTTTGGCTCCGTTAAAAGTAGGCCAATCTTCACCAGAGGTTTCCGAATCTATTTCGTCTTTTACCTTTTGTTTGGCTTGGTCTACGGTGATATTTTCGTCAAACTCTACAATGACCATCGAGTAATCCTCTTGAGAAGTCGAGGTGATCTCGACCACATTGCTCACTGTTTTTAGTTTGTCTTCCAGCGGGTTGGTGATCAGCTTTTCAACATCCTCAGAAGTATTTCCAGGATAGAGTGAGCTGACGTATATTTTGGTTTCTTTGATTTCTGGAAAGTTCTCTCTTGGCATGCCGAAATAGGCCGAAATCCCTAAGAACAAGATCAAAAACATCAACACATACATGGTTGTTTTGTTGTTGATTGCCCAAGAAGAAAGGCCAAACTCTTTGTCTATTTTTTGTTTTTGTTGCATCATAACGCGGACTTATTGAGTGACTATTTTTACTTTTTGACCGTTGTGAACGGTACGAGCTCCTTCTTGGATGTATTCCACTTGGCTGGTCAAGGGTGCCAAGACTTCGATGATGTCTCCTTGTGTTTTTCCCGTTTTAATAAGGACCTTTTGTGCAGTGGCCTCGTTGTTTTTCTGTTTGTCGACCACCACATAGATGTATTGTTCTCCTTGTGCATTTTCTGAAATGATGCTTTGCGGAAGCAAGACGGCGTTTTTGTTTTGATAATCGTTGATTTTCAGCCGGACCGTCAAGTTGGGTTTGATGTCTTTTTTCGGATTGGGGACATCGATTTCTACTTTGAACGAGCGGTTGTTGGGATTGATAAAGTTTCCCACTTGCCGAACGGAAGAGGTGATGCTTTTGCCGAGAATTGGAAAATGGACCTGTACTTTTTTGCCTTTGGTGATACTCGACACATAGTTTTCCGGCACTTCGGCTTCGATGTACATGTTTTCCAAATTGAGAATTCGAAACATTTCTGAACCTTGTCCTGGAGCCACCACTGTTCCTTCTTCTTTGTACACGACATCGATGGTTCCGTCGAAAGGAGCTGTGATGTTGGTTTTTTCCAATTGGTTTTTGAGTTGTTCCACCGCATTTTTTTGACTGGTGTAATTGGTTTTGGCTTGTAGAAATTCAATTTCGGAGCCAATTTTTTGCGCCCACAAGCGCTCTTGTCTTTCGAAGACGGTTTGTGACAATGCTGCTTGGCTTTCCAGTTGTTGCAATTGCTGAGACATCCCTCCGTCTTTGATGACCGCCAAGAGCTGTCCTTTTTTTACCTTGTTTCCTTCTTTGACCAGCACACGTTCTAAGATGCCAGGGACCTCTGGGTAAAGGAGGACATTTTGCCGCGTATTGACAGATCCTTGCAATTCCACATAGTGATTGAAAATTGTCTGCTCGGATTTTTGAGTCGTTACCAAGGTCAATTTTTTTACGGTGTCTAGTTTGGAGATGGCATTGCTCAGGGCGAACAATTTTTCAGCAAACACTTTTTGTTGTGCTTCTACTTCTTTTTTCTTCTTTCGGATGTTTTCGAGGTTTCCACTTTGAATCACACTTTCTACAGTGACTTCTTTTTGTGAATCACAAGAAACCAGTAAGAGAGTACAGCTTAGGATGAGATAGATTTTTTTCATGAGATTGTTATTGAATGTTTGCAATTTTTTTGAATTCTGCTTTTTTGTTGATGACCTCAATCATGGATTGAAGGTATTCTTGTTGACTGCTATACAGTTGAAGTTGTGCTTGTCGCAATTCAAAGCTGCTCGCCATGCCTTCTTTGTATTTCAAGGCGTTTTTGTGTTCGATGTTTGTGGCCAAAGACAACCCTTCCGTTTTATTGTGGTAGGTGTCGATGGCGAGGTTGTATTCGCTTTGAGCTTTTTCGATGTCGAGTTGCAGTTTTTCTTCAGTTTCTTTTAAGTTGTTTTGGGAGACCTGCCAGTTGATTTTTGTTCTTTTTATGAGGGCTTCACCGCCCAAAGAGGTAAAGATAGGGATGCTGATACTCGCACCTGCCACGCTGGTCGAAAGCCAATCTTGACCTTCGTTAAAATAATTGGAAAACGAATCGCTGTACCCCAACCTGCTGGCACTGACAAATGCGGATACGGTTGGCAATTTTTTAAAGCGTTCCCGCTTGTACAAGAGGCGTTTGCTCTCCACCTCGTTGCGGGCAATTTTATAGTCGATGTTGTTGGAAAGATCAAATTTATCACCGTTCGGTGTCCACATCAATTGTTGGGCTGTCAAGCTGTTCAAGTCGTCTGTCAAAGCAATTTGAGTGTCCAAAGGCATGCCGAGTAAGAGTTTTAAAAATCCTTTGGAGATGCGGTGGATGTTTTGCAGGTTTTTCAGGTTGTTTTCAAGGCTTGACAAGGTGAGTTGCAATTGTTGTACGTTTTCTTCTTCTGCAAAACCATTTTCATAAATCTGTGTGGTTTCTTGTAGGTTTTCTGTCAGAGATCGGATGTTTTTGTATTGGATTTCAATGCTTTCTTTGGAGAGCAGCACATTGCCATAGGCACGGATCACTGCAGTTTCAATTTCGATGTTTGTTTTTTCTTTGGCATTTTTAGAAATGTCCAAATACACTTTTGCCGCTTGAAGCCCCACCAAATAAGACCCGTCAAAAAGCAATTGTGTCAAGGTGATGTTGGGCGTGATGTTGTGCTTTGGGAAAAAGAAGGCAAAGCCTTCGTTGTCACTGCCAGAAACGTCAAAGGGCCTTTGGATGTTGTTTGTGTAGTCAATTTTTCCATTGATCTGAGGCAATCCTGCTGCGGTGGTTTCCCATTTTTGGGCGGTAGCTGCCAAGATGTTCAGGTCCGCATTTTTGACAGACCTGTTGTGTGTCAAGGCATGTTCGATGGCCTGTTGCAGGTCCAAGGTCTTTGGGACTTCTTGGGCCTGAAGTGTTGCCGAAAGGAAGAGCATCCCTAGAAGGTGTTTCTTTTTCATTGTATTGGATTTGATGGGTTTGTTTTTTGTAAGGTTTTGATGCCTTTTGCTGTGGCAATGCCTCTAAAATGATAGTCGAAAAATTGTTCCAACAAGTAGTTCATGTCAAAGCGTTCTTGCGGAAAGGTGTCCGCATCTTTGATGCCGGTCATCCCTTTGAAATAAATACGCGTGATAAAATCTACGTCGATTTCCTTGCGAAAGAGCGCTTGTTCGATGCCGCGTTTGAGGTTTTTCGTAATGCATTCTTGAACCAAGTCAAATTGTTTTTGGACCAACTCGTGGTAGATTTCCGGATAGTATTTCTGCAACTGGTACTGTGGAGAAGACTTTTCGTCCTTTAGATGCTGCATCATAAACGCTTTTACTTTGTACATTTCCGCGATGGGATTTTTTTCGGATTCCTGTATGCGCTCAATCCCTGAAGAGATGGTGTCAAATAAGGCGTCTGTTGTTGCGGCGACCAATATGTTTTTGTTGTCAAAGTGCGCGTAGATGGTTTTTTTTGAAACCCCCATTTTGCTGGCAATGTCGTCCATGGTGACACTTTTGAACCCGTAGGTCAAAAAAAGTTCGGTGGCTTTTGTCAGTATGTTTTCTTTCATCTTGTGAGCGGGTTCCTATAAAGTGCCAAAAATAAGCACAGGAAACTTTAAAAACAAAAAAAGTTTCCAAAGTTTTGTCTTTTTAACATTTTTTATGAGCTGTGGTCTGCTGCTAGTCTTTTTTGTTGTTGCTTGGGGCGTCGGCAAAAAAAGACCTGCTTTCTCTAAGTTAGTGAAAAAAAACAACTGAAAAACAAGGCCTTTCGATTGGTCGGCAAATATGTTTGCCTATTTTTACAAAAAAAATACACATGTTGAAGACCCCTACTTACAAGAGTCGTTTTCTTTCCTACCTCGAAGAAAGGACAGCCGTTACAGAGCCGAAACAGTTGTACGAACCCATTGCCTATATCCTTGGTTTGGGGGGCAAGCGGTTGCGTCCGATCTTGGCCTTGATGGGTGCCGATGTTTTTGGAGCCTCTTGGGAAAAAGCGTTGGATGCTGCTTTGGCAGTAGAAGTATTTCACAATTTCACGTTGTTGCACGACGACATTATGGACGGCGCACCCCTGCGCAGAAGTCAGCCGACCGTTCATGAAAAATGGGATGTCAATACGGCCATTCTCTCTGGCGACGCCATGCTGATTTTGTCGTATCAGTATTTGGAGTCCTACGAGGGAACCGTCTACAAGAAATTGATGCATGTGTTCAACCAAACCGCTTTGGAGGTTTGTGAAGGGCAACAGTACGACATGGATTTTGAAAGTGAGGCGCAGGTGTCCGAGGCGTCCTATTTGGAGATGATTCGTTTGAAAACGTCTGTTTTGGTGGCTGCAGCTCTCAAGATGGGAGCGATCATCGCAGAGGCTCCCGAGGAACAGACTCAAAAAATCTATGATTTTGGATTGAACTTGGGCATTGCCTTTCAGTTGCAAGACGATTATTTAGACGCTTTTGGAGATCCCAAAACTTTTGGAAAGCAAGTGGGCGGAGACATCATCGAAAATAAAAAAACCTACCTGTATATCCAAGCACTCAAAGCGGCCTCTGCGGAGGATCGCAGTAAATTGCTGCAATTGTTTGGCCAGCATTTGGAGGACAATACGACAAAGATTGCCCAGGTCAAATCCCTCTTTGAAAAGACTGCTGCCGACCGTGCTACCCAGCAGGCCATCCAATACTACACGGAAAAAGCTTTTGCCTGTTTGCAAAAAATGGACATCTCGGAAGAGAAACGCTCGGAATTGCAAGGGTTTGGAGAAGCCTTGATGGTACGGAAGGTGTGATGCTTATTTTTTGGTTTTTTAACCGAAAAAAATCCATAAAATAGCAAAATAATGTTATTTTTGCCACGTTTTCGGACCCATAGCTCAGTTGGTTAGAGCACCTGACTCATAATCAGGTGGTCCTTGGTTCGAGCCCAAGTGGGTCCACTTTTGAAAACCAAAGCCCTTGCAGTCTTGCAGGGGTTTTTTTGTGGGTTTTCCTCAGGAAACCAACTGTTCATCCCTTCAAAAGGAAGGTCACTACTTTGTTACAGATAGCTTAAAGTACTACTCAAGTAGTCACAATTTCCCTCATTTTTGACAGGCATTTGACAGATAGTTAAATTATTTTTTATTATGCACATAGAGTGCGTAGTTTGTGTTTAGATTTGCAGGTAAAAAAAATACGTAACACTATTATAAATCGATATCTTTAACACAGTCTGTTAAATGACGTGTTTTGTGAATATACAATAAGTTATATTTTATAGTTTTCTCTATGTGATTTACCCAATAATTTAGTAGCAATACACATCTTCAAAAAAAACATATCTTTACAACTGAGTTTTTTTCGTAACCAAAACATCCCCCAAATGAAGACCTTCACACAAAAAATCGCATTCGTTCTTACATTGATATTTTTAATATCCTCATGTGGCACTAAAAAAACCATGCCCAAAGTCCCAAAGGATGAAGTGGTACTAAACCTACCTTGTACTGGGTCTGGATTTTTTAGCAATGCCTCCATGTTCAGAGCTACTGCTATCGGAGAGAGCTTGGACCAGATGATTGCACGAGAAAAAGCGTTTGCTACTGCACGACAAGTACTCGCCACCAACATCGAAAGCACGATGAAGATTGTAATTGACAACTACGCAAAATCTAATGAGTTCAACAACACACAAGAAGTCTTGGAAAAATTTGAAAAAATTGCAAGAACAGTTGTAAAAAGAAAACTGAAAAGAGTCTCTCAAATCTGTGAACAAGCAACCAAATCTTCTTCTACAGGAAATTACAAATACTACATCGCAGTCGAAACTTCCGTCAAAGAGATTGAAAGTGATTTACTTAATACTCTTTCACAAGACCAATCTTTGCAAGTAGATTACAACTACGAAAAGTTCAAAGACACTTTTGAAAAAGAAATGAACACCTTGAGTGGAAAGTAATTCAATCACGTTTTTTATGAAATTTTTATTGACGCCACTCTTCGTGCTTTGCGTGTCTGCTTGTTTCTCGCAGAACGTCCTCAAAAAGAGTAATGAATCAGGCCAATTGCCATGGGTATCAGGGAAACTACCTTCCAACGCTACATTCTACAACTATAAAGTTGTTCAAGGGCAAGGAGTGGATTTAATTCAAGCCCGAAAAAATACTGTTCAAAATCTCGCTTTTGAGCTTGGAACAGAACGTGGTGTCAACATCTCATCAGAAACCATTTCTAAAATCCAAGAAAAAATTGAAGACACAAACGCTGCTATAAATTCTGAATTTTCAAAAAAAGTAACGATCAGCCAGCCCGGTTTTGACGTTGTTTTTTCAAAAATTGATGAATACTACGAGTTGGTTTCTGAGAATGGTGGACTTCGTTACAATGTATGGCATCTGTATGCGATAGGAAATCGTATGAATACCCCAAAAAAACTGCACTACACCTCTAAATATAATTTCAGCAATGCCGGCTTCCGTTCTGCATTAGCTCCTGGATGGGGACAGTTTTACAAAAAACAAAACTCAAAAGGGTTTCTTTTTGCCATTTCAGCTGCTGCAGCTATTGGGGGCTTTGTATATTGCAACAACGAATACAATTACAACAAAAATCGCTTGGCAGAAACGAGCTCCTTAGACCTCCAAAAAGAATTTTCTAGCCGAGCTGACGATTTTAATTCCCTGAAAAATATTGCGTTGGGCGCCATCGCCGTTACTTGGATTTGGAGTGTTGTTGACGCCATCTCTACTGAAGGCCCCCCGAAATATGTCAGTGCCAAAAAAATCAAATTCAACATCCACAATATTTCTAAAAATGAAGGGTTGGCGCTTTCATTGAAGTACACTTTTTAAAACAGCTTACTATGTATCTCAAAAAAATCAGCATTGGAATCTTAGTTGTCTTGCTATCTCTGAGTTTTAAAAGTTGCGGTAGCAGTAAAAAAACCCTAAGCGAAGATCAATCTAGTAAAATAGACAAGAATTACTCAAAATTTAGAGAAAATCTGAAGGAGCTCAAAAACGAATAAGCCCTACTTACCCCCAAAAAAATGAAAAAAAAACTACCTCTCCATTCCACCACACTACTCCTGCTCTTTTTGGTTGTTTTTTCTTGCACCAAAGACGACCCTATTGCCACAAAAGGAAAAATTTA
>Ga0209504_1001288_pt1 | contig 19385 bp, 17 predicted proteins | sample COGITO_mtgs_1005_FD_184791 | JGI IMG/M metagenome (GOLD analysis project Ga0209504, IMG submission 184791) | Pelagic marine microbial communities from North Sea - COGITO_mtgs_100511 (SPAdes) (version 2) | ecosystem: Environmental > Aquatic > Marine > Epipelagic ...
GATCTGATAGAGAAACATCACATCGACAGGCGGGAGATCCTTTTCCAGCTTGAACAGCGTGCGCCGAACTTCGATTTGCATCTTGTCGGTGTCGCGCTCGATTTGCTCCAATTCCATGACCATGGATTCGACCAGTGCCGCTTCACGGCCACCAAAGCCGGTTTCCAGTAGCTCATCCAGTTCGTTCATGGCTTTCAACGCCTGGGCACTGGCATCCACCGTGCGTTGCACAAACGCGCGCATCAGTGTTTGCAGACCCTGCGGAATCGCCATTTGCCGACCTAGCATAAGGCCGGCGATGTCCTTGGCGCGATTGGCGACTTTGTCCTGTACACTCAACAGCTCTAGCAAATCCGAGCGCGGTACGGGCAAGAACAGACTCTTGGGCAGGTGCAGGCGCACACTTTTCTTGAGCTTGTCGGCCTCACCTTCGAGGTTGGCCATTTCCTGTTGTACCTGTTCTACCTTGGCCCAATCTTCCACCATCACGGCTTCGAAAAAAGGCACCAGGTTCGCTGCGCATTCGTGGGCTTTGGCAAAGTGCTTTTGCATCGGCCCAATCGGTGAGCGGCCAAACAGACTGGCAAATGGATTGACTGGCATAGGGTGAACCCCGGCGTTAAGAAGGCGGCAAGTATACGGATCAGTCCGCAGGCTCGCCAGCGCAGGTAATCGGACTGACACAATTTCATAGTAGGCGTTGAACTCCACCATCATGAACAAAGAAACCGAAATCAAGTTGCGTGTAAGCCGCGAGACCCTGGCCGCTCTGCGTGAGCATCCGCTGCTGAAGAAGCGCAACAAGACCGGCTGGGCCCGCCATGAGCTGCTCAACCAGTACTTCGACACCCCGGCGCGCGACCTGGCCGCTGCCAAGGTCGCGCTGCGCGTGCGCCGTGATGGCGAGCATTTTATCCAGACCCTGAAAACCCGTGGCCAGAGCGTTGCAGGCCTGTCTGAGCGTAACGAGTGGGACTGGCCGTTGACCAAGGCCAAGCTGGACATCAAAAAGCTTTCCAGCGAATGCTGGCCCGCCAGCCTGGCCGAGCTGGACAAAAAACAGTTGGTACCGATTTTCACCACTGACTTTGTTCGCGAGAAGGCTGATATCGCCTGGGGCCGTGGCAAGGCCAAAGTGGTCATCGAAGCCGCTCTGGATTTGGGCAAAGTGGTGGCGGGCGAAGGCGAAGAAGAAATCTGCGAGCTGGAGCTTGAACTGCGTGAGGGCGATCCTGCCGCTCTGCTGGAGCTGGCCGCCGAGCTGGCAGCTGACCTGGCGCTAATGCCTTGCGATATCAGTAAGGCCGAGCGCGGTTATCGCTTGTTTGATGCGGCGAGCTACAGCCTGAACGTACCGGCGCCTGCGGTGAGCGCTGAAAGCAGCCTCGATGACAGCGTAGCGGCACTGGCCTGGCACTTGCTCGGCAGCAGCCAGCGCTTGGCCGAGCAGTACCGTTTCAATGGCCATTGGCGTTTGCTGGTTGAGTGGTTGGAGCAACTGGTTGGGCTCCGCGCTCTGCTCGGCAGCCTCGGCCAGGCGGCGCCACGGGCTAGCAGCCACGCCCTGCGTGAGTTGCTGGACGCCCTTCTGTTGGAGTGGCGGCCACGCCTGCAGGCCGGGCAGCTGGATGAGCAGGCGCGTAAGAGTGCGCCAGCGCAGTTCGCTGCCGAGCTTGACGCCACTCGCTGGGGGCTCTTTTCGTTGAGCGCTTCGCGCTGGTTGTTAACGCGCAGCTGGACGCTGGAGCGCAATAACCGCGGCAACCGGCAGGGCGCTGCACCGTTGGGCAACTGGTTGCCAACGCTGATTACCGAGGAAGGTGCGGCTTTGCAGTTGCGCCGTTATCTGCAGCAGCCGGAGGACTTGGCCGAACAGCTGCCGCGTATCGAGCGTTTGCTGGTTTGGCTGCACCTGGCCCGCGAGGTGCTGGAGGTGCCTGAGGTCGACCGTTTGTACGGTGAGCTGAATAAACTGGCCGAGCTGGCGAGCCAGGCCATCGAGCCTGAAGTGCTAGAGGCGCGCAAGGCGCAGCTGTTGGCGGTGGGTTCGCTGAAGGCCTGGCGTCAGCTGGTCAAGTAAGGTCAAAGGTTCTGTAGGAGGGGCTGGGCGGCACCCCGCTTTAGCGGCGAGCTTTTGTCGCGGCTAAAGCTCCTCCCACGCTCGACCTCCCACCGCTATCAATCAACTACCATCACGAAAACGTGTCCACACGGCGTCGCGGGTAGCACTGTGCTTTTCCGGCAGAGTTTCCAGCGGGTGCAGGCGGCGTTTGGTGTCGCGGTCCGGGTAGAGGTCTGGCTGATTGCGTAGGGCCTCGTCGAGAAACGCGCGTGAATCGGCATTGCCGCTGGGGTAGAGGGTTTCGGCAGTGATCAATGCGGCCACCTTGGGCTGCATCAGGTAATCGATAAAGCGGTGCGCCAGGTCGGCGCGTTTGGCGCTGCTGGGAATTACCAAGTTGTCGATAAACAGAATCGAGCCCTCATCGGGCACCAGAAAACGCACCGGTTGACCGGCATCGGCGGCGGCTAACGCATCGCCGACCCAGGCCATGGCCACGCACAGCTTGCCCTGGTTGAGGTCGTCGATATAACGCTCGCTGTCGACATAGCGCAGGTTCGGCCGTAGGCCATCCAGTACACGGCTGGAGCGTTCGATGCGGCTCGGTGCACTGCGTGCCAGGCTGCGACCCTGGTAATTGAGCAGCAAGGTCAGGGTTTCATCGGGGGCATCCAGTACGCTGATGCCACAACTGGCCAAGCGCGAGCTTTGCTCTGCATCGAACAGCAGGCTCCAGCTATTGGGCAGTGGACCACCAAAGGCGGCTTCGGCTTGCGGCGTGTTAATCGCCAAGCCCACCGCGCCCCACAGATAAGGCACGGCATGGCGATTGGCGGGGTCGAGAGCGACCAGGGTGCTGAGCAGCTGTTTGTCGAGGTGCTTGCGATTGGGCAGCAGGCTGAAATCCAGCGGCTGTAAGGTGCCGTTGTTAATCATCGCCGGCAGCGCGTCATGTGAGGGAACGGCGACATCAATGGCCTCGCCGCTGGCGAGTAAGGTGTCCAGTTCATCGGCGGTGCTGTAGGTGTGGTAGTCGACGCGGATGCCCGTTTGCGCTTGGAAATCCTGCAACACTTGTGGGGCGATGTAGTCGTTCCAGTTGTAGACGCGAATCACCTCTTCGGCGCTGGCCAGCAGCGGCGTCAGGGCAAGCAGCAGTGAGGCAAACAGGCGAGGCATGGGGTTCTCCCGTGTTGGTTAATGACGCGTCAGCAGAAATTCAGGCAATGGCTGCCCGTAATCGCGAAACGTGCGACTGCGGGCAACCAGGGTGTAAATGCCGAATAAAAAACGCCGGCTCGAAGGCCGGCGTTGGGTGGTGCGTTAAACCGTGTGCAAGTACCAGTTGTATTCGAGGTCGGAGATCGAATTTTCGAACTCGGCTAACTCGCTTTCCTTACAGGCCACGAAGATATCGATGTATTTCGGGTCGATATAGCGCGCCAAGACTTCGCTGTCGTCCAACTCACGCAGTGCGTCACGTAAGTTGTTCGGCAGGCTTTGCTCGTTCTGCTCGTAGGAGTTGCCTTCTATAGGCGCGCCCGGCTCGATCTTGTTGGTCAGGCCGTGGTGCACGCCGGCCAATACCGCTGAAAGCAGCAGATACGGGTTGGCGTCTGCGCCCGCGACGCGGTGTTCGATGCGTACGGCATCAGCCGAGTCATTTGGAACGCGCAGGGCGACGGTACGGTTGTCGATGCCCCAGCTCGGCGAGTTCGGTACGTAGTACTGCGCACCGAAACGACGGTAAGAGTTGACGTTCGGGCAGAGGAAGGCCATCGATGCCGGCATGGTTTCCAGTACGCCGCCAATGGCATGGCGCAACGCATCGTTCTGCTCAGGGTCTTCGCACGAGAAGATGTTCTTGCCATCTTTATCGAGAATCGAGATATGCACGTGCAAGCCGTTACCCGCTTGGTTCGGGTAGGGCTTGGCCATGAAGGTGGTGTCCATTTCATGGTCGTAGGCGATGTTCTTCACTAGACGCTTGAGCAGCAGCGCGTAATCGCAGGCCTTGATCGGGTCGGCGACGTGGTGCAGGTTGACTTCGAACTGCGCCGGCGCACTTTCCTTGACGATGGCGTCAGCAGGAATGCCCTGCTCTTTAGCGCCTTCAAGAATGTCCTGCAGGCACTCGGCGTATTCGTCGAGATCGTCAATCAGGTACACCTGAGTCGAGTGCGGGCGTTTGCCTGATAGCGGCGACAGTGGCGGCTGCGGACGGCCGTTCACGTTAGCTTGGTCAATCAGGTAGAACTCCAGCTCGAAAGCTGCACAGATGGTAAGGCCCAGTTCGTCGAACTTCTCAACCACCTGACGCAACACTTCCCGGGGGTCGGCAAAAAACGGCTGGCCTTCCAGTTCGTGCATGGTCATTAACAGTTGCGCGGTCGGGCGCTTCTGCCAAGGCTCATAGCACAGGGTGTTGGGGATGGGATAACAGATACGATCGGCATCACCGATATCCAGGCCCAGGCCGGTGCTTTCCACCGTCGAACCGTTGATATCCAGGGCGAATAGAGAAGCCGGGAGGTTGATTCCGCGTTCGTAAACCTTATGCAGGCTCGCGCGCTCGATACGCTTACCGCGCACCACACCATTCATATCTGCAATTAGAAGGTCGACGAACAAGACCTCTGGGTGTTTCTTAAGGAACGCGTTCGCTTCGTTAAGCTGAACGACACGCGGGGGTACAGACATGATGCAACACCTTTTATGTTAAAAATATCAATCATGCAATTGCACAGGTGTGAGTCAATCTTAAACACCTGATGCTGTCAAGAGAGGCGCATTTTGCCCCAAAAGAGGGCTCGATGGCCAGTTTTAGGGCATTACAGAGCAGTGAGGCCCTGCTGAAACCCTTGCCCGCTGGGCTGCTCAGTCGGGTGTGTTCAATTTTTTACATGGCTATTGTGAAAAAAAATGAACAAGGCTAAGCTCGATCGAAACCCATAACAGCAATAAAACGGGTGTCTCATGTCGCGCCAGCCGATAATCGGCGTTAGTGCCTGCACCAAGCAGATCGGGCACAACATCTACCACACCGCCGGCGATAAATACCTGCAAGCCATCGTTCAGGTGGTCGGCGGTATGCCAGTGATCATTCCCTCGCTCGGCGAGCAGCTTGATCAAGTCTACCTGCTGCAACAACTGGATGGCCTGGTGTTTACCGGCTCGCCATCGAATGTTGAACCGCACCATTATGCGGGTGACGCCAGCAGGCCTGGCACCGCTCATGATCCGGCGCGTGACAGCACGACCCTTCCTCTGATTAAAGCAGCAATTGCCGCCGGTATCCCGGTGCTGGGTATTTGCCGTGGTTTTCAGGAAATGAACGTAGCCTTTGGCGGCACGTTGCACCAGCAGGTGCACGAGGTCGACGGGCTGATGGATCACCGTGAACCCGCGGACCTGTGCGCAGAGCAACAATATGGCCTGCGTCACGCGCTGCATGTGCAGCCGGGCGGGCTGCTCGCCGGCATTGGCGTGCCGGGCGAGATTCAAGTCAATTCCATTCATGGCCAGGGCGTTCAGCGTCTGGCGCCGGGCCTGCATGTCGAAGCACTGGCGCCTGACGGGTTGATCGAAGCCTTCTCCGTCATCGGAGCCAAAAGCTTCGCATTGGGGGTGCAATGGCACCCTGAATGGCAGGTACGATCCAACCCGAATTATCTCGCCATCTTCCAGGCCTTTGGTGAGGCTTGCAGGAAGACGGCGGGGCAACGCTGAGCCAACTATATATAAGCCGGCTCTCACCAACCCTGAGGTCTCTATGAGCACCAAACTAGACCAGCTTTCGAGCTGGCTGAAAGAACGCAAAATCACCGAAGTTGAATGTCTGATCAGCGATCTTACCGGCATTGCCCGCGGCAAGATTTCGCCGACCAACAAGTTCCTCGACGAGAAGGGCATGCGCCTCCCCGAGAGTGTGCTGCTGCAGACCGTGACCGGCGACTACCTCGAAGACGACATCTATTACGACCTGCTCGACGAGGCGGACATCGACATGTTCTGCCGCCCCGACGAGAACGCCGCGTTCCTGGTGCCCTGGGCCATTGAGCCAACCGCCATGGTGATCCACGACACCTTCGACAAGCAGGGCAACCCGATCGAGTTGTCGCCGCGCAACATCCTTAAAAATATCCTCAAGCTGTATGCCAACAAAGGCTGGAAGCCAATCGTTGCGCCGGAGATGGAGTTCTACCTGACCAAGCGCAACAGTGACCCGGATTTTCCGCTGGTGGCGCCCATGGGCCGCTCCGGGCGTCCCGAGGTTGGTCGCCAGTCCTTCTCTATAGATGCTGCCAACGAATTTGATCCGCTGTTTGAAGATGTCTACGACTGGTGTGAAATCCAGGGCCTGGACCTCGACACGCTGATCCACGAAGACGGCCCGGCGCAGATGGAAATCAACTTCCGTCACGGCGAGGCCCTGCACTTGGCCGACCAGATCACCGTGTTCAAGCGCACCATGCGTGAAGCGGCGCTCAAGCACGATGTGGCCGCCACCTTTATGGCCAAGCCGATTACCGATCAGCCCGGTAGCGCCATGCATATTCACCAGAGCGTGGTGGATATCAATACCGGGAAGAACCTGTTCTCCAATGAGGATGGCAGCATGAGCGAATTGTTCATGCATCACATCGGCGGTATGCAGAAATACATCCCTGAGCTGTTGCCGCTGTTTGCGCCCAACGTCAATTCGTTTCGCCGCTTCCTGCCGGATACCTCGGCGCCGGTGAATGTCGAGTGGGGCGAGGAGAATCGTACCGTGGGCCTGCGCGTACCCGAGGCCACGCCGCAGAACCGTCGCGTGGAGAACCGTTTGGCCGGTGCCGACGCCAACCCGTACCTGGTACTGGCGGCCAGCCTGCTGTGCGGCTACATGGGCATGGTCGGCCAGGTTCCTGCCAGCGCGCCGGTTACCGGCCGCGGTTATGAGCGCCGCAACCTGCGCCTGCCCGTGACCATCGAGAGCGCGCTAGAGCGTATGGAAGCCTGCGAGGACGCCAAGGAGTACCTGGGCGAGAAGTTCATGCGTGGCTATGTGGCCGTCAAGCGTGCCGAGCACGAGAACTACAACCGGGTGATCAGCTCCTGGGAACGCGAGTTCCTGCTGCTCTCGGTGTAACCGTCAGCTGGCGGCTGCAGGTGATCCCTGCGCCCGTCAGCATCAAGCATTTATCTGGTCTGCAGGCGCAGGTCAGGCGAACAAGGTGTTGTATGAACAGCCAAGTGATCAACCCGAAAACCCGCGAGTGGCAGGCCATGAGCCGTGAACACCACCTCGCGCCGTTCAGTGATTTCAAACAACTGGCGCAAAACGGGCCTCGCATCATCACCAAGGCCGATGGCGTGTACCTGTGGGACAGCGAGGGCAACAAGATTCTCGATGCCATGGCCGGGCTCTGGTGTGTGGCGATTGGGTATGGGCGCAAGGAACTGGCAGACGTCGCCGCGAAACAGATGCAAGAGTTGCCCTACTACAACATGTTTTTTCAGACGGCCACGCCGCCCGCGCTGGAGTTGGCCAAGGCGATTGCCGAGCTGACCCCGCCAGGCTTGAACCATGTGTTCTTCACCGGCTCAGGCTCGGAAGGCAACGACACCATGTTGCGCATGGTGCGCCATTACTGGGCGATCAAAGGCCAGCCAAACAAGAAGGTGATCATCAGCCGTATCAACGGCTACCACGGTTCCACTGTGGCCGGCGCCAGCCTGGGTGGCATGAAGTACATGCACGAGCAGGGTGATTTGCCGATTCCGGGCATTGTGCACATCCCGCAGCCGTACTGGTTCGGTGAGGGCGGCGACATGAGCCCGGACGAATTTGGTGTCTGGGCGGCCGATCAGTTGGAGCAGAAGATCCTCGAAGTGGGCGAAGACAATGTCGCCGCCTTTATTGCCGAGCCGATCCAGGGCGCAGGCGGCGTGATCATCCCGCCAGACAGTTACTGGCCGCGCATCCGTGAAATCCTCGCCAAGTACGACATTTTGTTTGTCGCTGACGAAGTGATCTGCGGTTTTGGCCGTACCGGTGAATGGTTCGGCAGCGATTATTACGGCAACACCCCGCACATGATGACCATCGCCAAAGGCCTGACCAGCGGCTACATCCCCATGGGTGGGCTGATCGTACGCGACGATATCGTCGACGTGCTCAATCAGGGTGGCGACTTCAACCACGGCTTTACTTACTCCGGCCATCCAGTGGCCGCCGCGGTGGCCCTGGAGAATCTGCGCATTCTGCGTGAAGAAAAGATTGTGGAGCGGGTCAAGGCAGAAACGGCACCGTATTTGCAAAAGCGCTTACGTGAGCTGGCCGATCACCCACTGGTGGGTGAAGTGCGTGGCGTTGGCATGTTGGGGGCCATTGAGTTGGTGCAGGACAAAGCCAGCCGTAAGCGTTTCGCGGGGGATGTGGGTGTAGGCATGATCTGCCGCGGGCACTGCTTTACTAATGGTCTGATCATGCGCGCCGTAGGCGACACCCTGATTATTTCGCCGCCGCTGGTGATCAGCCATGCAGAGATTGATGAGTTGCTGGATAAGGCCCGTAAATGCCTCGACCTGACTGCTGCAGAGGTGCTGGCGTAAAGGCTAATAACCTTAGTTTTCAGGTGTTTATGCCTGAATGTTGTCAACAGAGGGTGACCTTGCCAGACTGCGCCACTGCGTAGGTCAGGCTCACCGGAAGGTGCTGCAGAGGGCTGCGCATCTTCCGGAAACGACTACAACAACAGGAGCTGTACGCATGAAAATATTCGGCAAAACCCTTCTCGCGTTGTCCCTTGCTGGGGCTGTGGTGAGTGCCGCACACGCGGATGATAAAGTCCTACACGTTTACAACTGGTCCGACTACATCGCAGAAGACACCATCGACAACTTCCAGAAAGAAACCGGCATCAAGGTCGTCTACGACGTCTTTGACAGCAACGAAACCCTGGAAGCTAAGCTGCTGGCCGGTAGCTCGGGCTACGACATCGTGGTGCCATCCAACCCATTCCTGGCAAAGCAGATCAAGGCCGGCGTATACCAAAAGCTGGATATGTCGAAACTGCCGAATTGGAAAAACCTCGATAAAAACCTGCTCAAGGCCCTCGATCCGAGTGATCCGGGTAACCAGTATTCGATTCCCTACATGTGGGGCACCATCGGCATCGGTTACAACGTCGACAAGGTCAAAGCCGCCTTGGGCGAGAACGCCCCGGTTAACTCTTGGGACCTGGTGTTCAAGCCGGAAAACATTGCCAAGCTCAAAGGCTGTGGCGTGACCTTTCTTGACTCACCGACCGAAATTCTCCCGGCTGCTCTCAACTACCTGGGCTTCAAGCCGGACAGCACCGACAAAGACGAGTTGAAGCAAGCTGAAGCGCTGTTCCTCACCATCCGCCCTCACGTGCGCTACTTCCACAGCTCCAAGTACATTGGCGACCTGGCCAACGGCAATATCTGCGTCGCCATCGGCTATTCGGGTGACCTGTATCAGTCCAAGGCCCGTGCCGAAGACGCGAAGAACAGCGTAAACATTTCCTACAAAATCCCTAAAGAAGGCGCGGGTAGTTTTTTCGACATGCTGGCCATCCCGGCTGATGCGAAAAACGTCGAAGCCGCTCACGTGTTCCTCAACTACCTGATGCAGCCTGAGGTGATGGCCAACATCACCAACTTCGTCCAGTTCCCGAATGGCAACGCCGCCGCCACGCCGCTGGTGGATGACGTGTTGCGTAACGATCCGGGTGTCTACCCTGACGCTGCAACCATGGCCAAGATTTACACCTTCCCGGATCTGCCGGCCAAGGTACAGCGCACCATGACTCGCAGCTGGACCACGATCAAATCAGGTCAGTAATGCCATAGCCCTAACGGTATGCGGTGGGTTTGCCCACCGCATTCGCTTATAAAAAAGGACATCACTATGCGTCGTACTCCTCTTCTGACAGGCCTGCTGGCCGCCGCCGTCAGCGTATCCGCCGTGCAAGCCGCCGAGCCTGTGGTCAAGGTCTACAACTGGTCTGACTACATCGGTGAAACCACCTTAGCGGACTTCCAGAAAGCTACGGGTATCAAGGCCCTGTATGACGTCTTTGATAGCAACGAAACCCTGGAAGGCAAGCTGCTGGCGGGCCGTTCCGGCTACGACATCGTGGTGCCGTCCAACCATTTCCTCGGCAAGCAGATTAAGGCGGGCGCATTCCAGAAGCTCGACCGTAACCAGCTGCCGAACTGGGACAACCTCGACCCATTGCTGCTCAAGCAGCTGCAAGTCAATGACCCCGGTAATCAGTACTCGGTGCCCTATCTGTGGGGTACCAACGGTATCGGCTACAACGTAGCCAAGATCAAAGAAGTGCTGGGCGTCGACAAGATCGATTCCTGGGCCATGGTCTACGAGCCTGAGAACATGAAGAAGCTCGCTGAATGCGGCGTCAGCTTCCTCGACTCGGCCGACGAGATGCTCCCCAGCATGCTCAACTACATGGGACTCGACCCCAATAGCCATGACGCACAAGTCATCGCCAAGGCGGAAGCCAAGCTGCTGGCTGTACGGCCTTACGTGCGCTATTTCCACAGCTCCAAATACATCGGTGACCTGGCTAACGGCAACATCTGCGTAGCCGTTGGCTTCTCGGGTGACATTCTGCAGGCTGCTGATCGCGCTGAAGAGGCGGGCAAAGGCATCGAGATTGCCTACAGCATCCCTAAAGAAGGCGCCAACCTGTGGTTCGACATGATGGCCATTCCGGCCGATGCCGGTAATCCGAAAGAGGCTCACGCCTTTATCAATTATTTGCTCGACCCCGCCGCGATTGCGGTGGTCAGTGATTACGTCGGCTACGCCAACCCCAATACCAAAGCGGGCGCACTGATGGATCAAGATGTACGCAATGACGAGTCGGTGTACCCACCGCAGGATGTACTCGACAAGCTGTATATCTCGGCGGAACTGCCAGTGAAAGTACAGCGATTGATGACGCGTAGCTGGACCAAGATTAAGTCCGGCCAATAATTATAAAAAGCCCAGCCAATGTGGCTGGGCGCTACCGTTGTGGGAGTGTTGGGAATGGCAGTTGCTTCCAGTGCCTATAAGAAAGTCCTAGAAGGCGATCAACAACCGAAAGAGGTGTTGGTCAAGATCGAGCGTGTGTCAAAGAAATTTGATGAAACCCTGGCCGTTGATGATGTGTCACTGACCATCAACAAAGGGGAGATTTTTGCCCTGTTGGGTGGCTCCGGCTCAGGCAAGTCGACACTGCTGCGCATGCTCGCCGGTTTTGAGCGGCCCACCGAAGGACGCATCTTCCTTGATGGGGAGGACATTACCGATCTGCCGCCGTACGAGCGGCCGATCAATATGATGTTCCAGTCCTACGCGCTGTTTCCACACATGAGCGTGGCCGAGAACATTGCCTTCGGCCTCAAGCAGGACAAGATGCCCAAAGCGGAAATCAGCGCCCGCGTCGAAGAAATGCTCAAGCTGGTGCACATGACCCAGTACGCCAGGCGCAAACCGCACCAGCTTTCCGGCGGTCAGCGTCAGCGTGTGGCCCTTGCCCGCTCCTTGGCCAAGCGCCCCAAGTTACTGCTACTCGACGAGCCTATGGGTGCTCTGGACAAGAAGCTGCGTTCGCAAATGCAGCTTGAGCTTGTCGAGATCATCGAGCGCGTCGGGGTGACCTGCGTCATGGTGACCCACGATCAGGAAGAGGCCATGACCATGGCCCAGCGCATTGCCATCATGCACCTGGGTTGGATCGCCCAGATCGGCAGTCCGGTGGATATCTATGAAACGCCGACCAGCCGCCTGGTCTGCGAGTTTATCGGCAACGTCAACCTGTTCGACGGCCAGGTGGTCGAGGACATGGAAGGCCATGCCCTGATCGACAGCCCCGACCTTGAAAACAACATCTATGTCGGCCACGGGGTTAACACCTCGGTGCAGGACAAGAGCATCACCTACGCCATTCGCCCGGAAAAAATGCTGTTTACCACCGAACAGCCCAGCTGCCAGTACAACTGGTCGCGCGGCATCGTGCACGACATCGCCTACTTGGGCGGTCACTCGGTGTTCTACGTGCAACTGCCGAGCGGCAAGATCGTCCAGTCATTTGTAGCCAACGCCGAACGGCGCGGCGCACGACCTACCTGGGACGACGAAGTGTACGTCTGGTGGGAGGACGACAGCGGGGTGACCTTACGCTCATGAATATCAGCCGAAGCATTAGCCGCCGCATGCCCAAGGGCCGGCACCTGGTAATCGGGGTGCCCTTCCTCTGGCTATTCATGTTCTTCCTGCTGCCGTTCATCATCGTGATGAAAATCAGCTTTGCCGAAGCCGATGTCGCCATCCCGCCCTACACCGAGGTGTTCAGCTGGGTGGACAACACCTTCACCTTGATCGTTAACCTGAGTAATTACATCTTCCTCAGTGAAGATGCGCTCTACCTCGCGGCTTACTTGGGGTCACTGAAAATAGCTGCAATCAGCACGCTGTTGTGCCTGCTGATTGGCTTTCCCATGGCCTATGCCATTGCACGGGCCGACAAGGCCAAGCAGATGGTGCTGTTGCTGCTGATCATGATGCCGACCTGGACGGCGATCCTGATCCGCGTATATGCCTGGATGGGTATCCTCAGCAACAACGGCCTGCTCAATAGCTTCCTGATGTGGCTGGGGGTGATCAGCGATCCGTTGCAGATCCTCAACACCAACCTGGCGGTGTACATCGGTATTGTTTACTCGTACCTGCCGTTTATGGTGCTGCCGCTGTTCGCCAACCTGGTCAAGCATGACCAGAGCTTGCTGGAAGCCGCTGCAGACTTGGGTTCGAGCACTTACAACAGCTTCTGGCGCATCACCGTGCCGCTGGCTAAGGGCGGCATCATCACCGGCTGCATGCTGGTGTTTATCCCGGTGGTCGGCGAGTTCGTGATTCCTGAACTGCTGGGTGGCCCGGAAACCCTGATGATCGGCAAGGTGCTGTGGCAGGAGTTCTTCAACAACCGCGATTGGCCGGTAGCATCCGCCCTGGCGGTGGTCATGCTGGCGATTCTGATCATTCCGATCATTCTGTTTAACCGTCATCAAGCTAAAGAAATGGAGGGCCGGCCATGAAGCGTTTCAGTTTCTCCAACTTTATGTTGTGGGCCGGTTTTGCATTCATCTACCTGCCGATGCTGATTCTGGTGATCTACTCGTTCAACGGCTCGCGGTTGGTGACGGTCTGGGGTGGTTGGTCGGTGAAGTGGTACGTCGGCCTGCTTGATAACACCCAGTTGATGAACTCGGTGATGCGCTCGTTGGAAATCGCCTGCTACACCGCGATTGCCGCCGTGGCGCTCGGCACCATGGCGGCCTTCGTGCTGACCCGTGTGACCCGCTTCAAAGGCCGTACGCTGTTCGGTGGCCTGGTCACCGCACCGTTGGTCATGCCCGAGGTGATCACCGGTCTGTCGCTGCTGTTGTTGTTTGTGGCGATGGCCCAGTTGATCGGCTGGCCGGCTGAACGCGGCATCATGACTATCTGGATTGCCCACACCACCTTCTGTTCGGCCTATGTGGCCGTGGTGGTGTCGTCACGCTTGCGCGAGTTGGACCTGTCCATCGAAGAAGCGGCCATGGACCTGGGCGCGAAACCCTGGAAGGTGTTCTTCTTGATCACCATCCCGATGATCGCTCCGTCCCTAGCTGCAGGTGCGATGATGTCCTTCGCCTTGTCGCTGGACGATCTGGTACTCGCTAGCTTCGTCTCCGGGCCTGGTTCGACCACCTTGCCGATGGAGGTCTTCTCCGCCGTACGTCTGGGCGTGAAGCCGGAAATCAACGCGGTCGCCAGCTTGATCCTGTTGTCGGTGTCTTTTGCGACCTTCCTGGTATGGTTCTTCGCTCACCGCGCCGAAGAAAAGCGCAAGAAGGCTCTGCAAGAAGCGATGGATGAAACCACCGGTGCCGCTCTACAGAGCGGTCCCGACAGCCGTCGTGACCCCTCTCAGGTGCATGCCTGATCGCACTGCGCGGTAACGTAAAAGGGCCACAGCTGTGGCCCTTTTTTATGGTTGTAGCCGCTTCATGCTGTTGCGTCGGTCAACGCCCTGGATATCGGCGGTACGCTCTATATGCGGTGCCAGCAGGGAGCTTGTGCGGCTTTCAGACGTCTCAATGCACGAGACGGAGCACTAACTAGCGTTGTTTATATTGCGTGGGGCAATACGCCCGGCCAACCTGCGGATCACGTAGCTGCAAATGCTTGGTCTGCCGACCGCTCACGCGCTCGCGCCACAACCTAAAGCTGCCCGGCTTGAGGCTGCGTCGCATCACAGCAATAACCTCGCTCTCATTCAAGCCGAACTGCGCTTGAATGGCTTCGAAGGGCGTCCGATCTTCCCAGGCCATCTCAATAACCCGTGATAGCTCGCTTTCTGACTGCACCATCTTGCACCTCACACAGCTGAAGGCTCTGGCGCTGATGCTAGAGCCGCATTATGGCGCGAGCAACAGGCTGAAAATGCGTTGCTGCGTGCCCACACACGAGTTTAACCCTTGAGCTGTTCGTTATGCGGAGTCTGCCACGGGGTCCCCTAAGATAGTGGACCTACGTCCGCTGCACGTTAGCCAATACCGTGAATATCCCAAAGAGCGACAGCTGCAAGGTAAGTTAATGCAAATAGAGGGATGTTCGATAAAGCAAATAACAAAAATCTGATCTCGATTTTGTTTACGAGCGCCTGCACAAAACTGTGCACGATACGCAATATGACGTACACCCACGCGAACAGCAGACCAACCTGAGATTCAACACCCAATAAAGCAAGCGAGGTGGCAAGTGCATAGAAGAGGGTTGGCTGTTCTAACAAGTGGTTGTAGTTATCCGCCTTCCAGCGTACCTGCGCTGGCAGCAAAGACATTTGCTCTCCTCGCGGAGCATTCGAGTCAGGCTTCATTCTTGCGGCACGCATAGCCGGAAGTCGCGTGGCGTACATCCACAGCCACATCACCAGTGTCCATGCAATCAACGCGACCATCGGAGCAACGAACTGCACAGATACTGTCATGACCATCTCCATATCGTTGAGGGACTTTATGATTAATATGTTTAATAACAGGGCGAGATTCTAGCCCGGTCGAGCGAACGCAGCGAATGATTTGAGTGCCTTGTCATATGTGAGCTCACATTTTTTCTGCGAAATGAGCCATTATCTCGGCTGTTGTCATTTCTTTTGTTTTGTTTGAAAAGCAATAGTAACTTGGCCGCATATCACTAAAGTACTGCATGTCCATTTCCAGGCCATTCAAGTTTGGAAACATACCGACTGGCATGTTGTATTCGCCGCTTTCTTTAAATTTATAAAATAAATGAGTCCCACACTCGATACAAAATCCGCGAGATGCCCACGCAGATGACTCATACGTTTTAACTTTATCACTTCCTTCAATTTGTACTTTAGTGCCGCACTTAACTGCAAAAAATGGTGCGCCACCCCAGGTTCTGCATGACTGGCAATGGCATACTGTAAATTTAGGATTAACTTCTTCTGCGGTAATTTTTACAGCGCCACACAGGCAGTTTGTTTTTGAATGGGTCATTTGGACTGCGCCTTATTGGATGAACATATAATTTTCAAATTAAGGGGCGGGCTTTAGCCCGTCCCAGTGAGCGAAGTGTGCGGTTTGAACCACTAGTTAGGTGCCGCCGACGCGGTGATGCTCGAAGCGCATGGAGTCGGGCTCCAGTCCTGCGCCTGCGGGCAAAAAACCACAGCGAGATAGAACCGCTATCGATGCTGGATTCTCGATTCGCGTGTGTGCAACAAGCAAGCTAACCCCCTCGAATGACAGTGCATGAGTTACCAGCAATTTGACCATTTCACTCGCATATCCACGATTTTGCCACTCCGGAAGAACGGAGTAGCCAATCTCAACAGTGCCTGTACTGTCTGGCGGACCATGGTATCCCGCAGCCCCAATAAGGGTCCGAGAACCCTCGGGTGTCTCTGAACCCAGGGCGTACCAGCCATACCAGCCCTCAGCGCTTTCACCACCTTCCTCTAGTCGAGCCAGAAAGAACTCCATGGCATCTCTGTCATATTCGCCAGATGGCCAAGAAGATGAAATTTTCGCATCCAACAGAGTGCTAAGTTGATCTGGAGCTTCAAGCTCTGTACGTATATGCGTGGCCGTTGAGGCGACAAGAAGAAGGCGGGTAGATGCAATTGATTTTAAAATGTTCAGATATCCATGGGGGTTGGTTTGGTGGCGTCTAACGTTTGGTTAAGGGGCGGGCTTTAGCCCGTCCCAGTGAGCGCAGCGAACGATTTGAACCACTTGTTAGGCAATGAATTACGAAATTCCACGAATTATGGCTAGCTTATTTTCAGGTGCATGGGGCGACATGAAGTCAGGAATTGTATTTTCACTTCTTCTAGGGCGACTCAAAAACTCAAGCGGCCATTCTGTTATACGCTCTTCTTTCATATGAACGTAGCAACCAGGTTCGGGTTCGTTTATATGCTCAACTTGTAGAATTAAAGCTAGCGGTTCTTCGGCGCCGGGTTCTTCGTTAGAACATTCAAATGCTGTTTCGACATCCTCAAACGCATAGTAGTAATCGTCACCTTCCTGAGGGTGACACCATACTCTGTATTCAAGAACTTCATCCCAGACGAAACCACCGCCGGAGTTTGCAAGTGCTGGATACTCACCAACCATTGCTGGATCTTTAACTTTTGGGTACACCGTGGTAGTTCCCATTCAGTGCCTAACGATTAAGCTAAGGGGCGGGCTTTAGCACGTCCCAGCGAACGTAGTGAGCGATTTGAGCGCCTTGTTGGGCGACAAACTCACGGTGATTTATTGCTGCTTGATGTTGGGGCTTTGTGTGTTTCAAAAAGCTCTGGATATGACTTGCTAAGAATAAATGTGTACTCAGTAATTGCGGACGTTAACTTGTGTAAAAGCAATTCTAGATTTTTAATTTGCTTAAGGCTTAGATGTAAGCCCTCTTCAAAAATTAGCAGTGGTGCTTTTAATTTAAGTGAGTCTTCGATGTCTATTAAGACGCCTTTGTAATGCATTTCTTCGCTGTCTGAGTGGGCTATTATTTTGTTTCTTAAATGCAAGATGTCTTCTTTCAGTTTGCTTTCGTCAGCGCTTAGCGTGAGTTGTATTCTTTTTAGGCTTAGCTGACTGCCGTTTTTCGATTGAGCGAACGGCCTGCAGAATGAAATGATTGCTTGAGATTCGTAGCACTTAAAACGGCGAATTTGAGCTTTATTATATGTTGAGCTTAGGTCGCATTCTTCTAGGAGAAATGTTAAAGCCGATAATGCCTGCTGAAAATCCCAAATAGCGTACACAGTTCGATGAAACTGTTCAGCTGAAGGTGGGCGAGTAATATTCATGTCATTCATTACGGATTCTGCTTTGGTGCCCAACGTTTGGTTAAGGGGCCGGCTTTAGCCGGTCCCAGTGAGCGAAGCGAACGGTTTGAACCACTTGTTAGGCGCGGGTTTGAATCGGGCACTGTAAGTCGTAGCAACACGATAGCCGGCAATGCTTTTGCTTTTAAGTGCTGTGCCTGATCTTTCATGCTGTTTGTGCCGTTTCATGTGCTTTTTCTGCTTGGCGATTTTTGAGCGCCTCAGCGCCAGCGCGATGCCATGGCCGGTGTGCCGGATATTGTTGAACCAGGATTGTTTGGCCCGCCCGCGATTTCAAATACCCAAAATTCTTTTCATGAGAAATACACGGTTTTGAACTATTGAATCCGCGATTTTCCATGCGAGCACATTCCTTTGCTTTGTATGCCTAACGTTTGGTTAAGGGGCCGGCTTTAGCCGGTCCCGAGTGAGCGAAGCGAACGGCTTGAACCATTTGTTAGGCTCAGGATGCTGGGCCGGATAGCTTAAAATTAAATTACCAGCAGCACGGGTCTTGGGTTGAAAGCTCAATTGCAGAAATTCTGAGTTCTGCATGCGATTTTTCTTAAATATTCGATTCGCTTCCGAAGCTCTTCTTTATGGCAGGACGAACTGAACGTTGATACCCAAGCACTTGAGCCGCCTTCTAACCCACCTTCTAGTGCGCAATTTTCTTGGACATAAACTAGCCAGGCACGCTGTGATTTTCGTAACTGTTCTTGTTGTTTTCTCGGGTCAGACTCATCAAGAACAGGTAAAGACTTTAACGCGAAAGGGTAAATACGATTGAGTTCTTTGTCTAATCGGTTTAGCTCTTCAAGCTGGCATTGATCCTGCTCGGCATGCGCTTGGGCCCTCGACATACAGTCTTTCTCGTCTGCTACTGCGTTGCTACTAGCTAGTACAAGGAGCAAGAGTATTCGTTTCATGCTTAAAGCCTAACGTTCAGGTTAAGGGGCGGGCTTTAGCCCGTCCCAACGAGCGAAGCGAGTGATTTGAACCGCTTGTTAGGCTCGCGCTTGAGCCGAGCGCTGTAAGCGGGAACGGTACGATAGCCAACATTGCTTTTGATTCTATGTGCTGTTTCATGCGGTTCCCTCGCTTTGCTTCTTGGTATCAGGAGCGCCTCAGCGCTAGCGCGATGTTATGACTGGCGTGTGGGATGTTACTGAACCAGGATTTTTAGACCGACCTGCGATTTCAGATACGCCGAATTCTCTTCATGGGAAATGCACGGTTTTGAACTGTTGATTCCGCGATTTTCCATGTGCGCACATTCCTTTGCTTTGTATGCCTAACGTTTGGTTAAGGGGCGGGCTTTAGCCCGTCCCAGTGAGCGAAGCGAGCGGTTTGAACCACTTGTTAGGTTTTTACGCAATTCACTGATGAGAAAAGTACGTTAATAAAGAGCCGAAGGCGACAAATGCTTTCCAAGAAATCCAAGCAAAATTTATTGAAATTATTATTTTTGCAAGATTAGCCCATAAGTTTCTCATGGTGTTTTTGGCGCAACGCCAAACAGAAATTGTACATAACAAGAAATACATAGCGTAGATAACTACAACTGTAGTTGCGGCCATTAATAAAGCTGTTTCTTTTTGTAGATTTAAAATATGACTTGCTTGTAATAGCAAATGGCTTGTTGAGAGAGTTTTTATTAGTACTACGAAAATGGCCGTGAAAGAAAGGCTACCTAGAACATACAAAATCCAGAATGCCTTCCATAGCGGTTGACTCCCACGAATGAAGCTCATTTTCTGTAGAGATGGTGATGTTGCTGATACTTCCATGTTGTAGAACCTAACTATTAATTGTACGACATGGCCATATGTAGGCTTATTTCCACTGGTGGTAATAAGTATCCACATCTGGCTATCGCGTATCCATATCTGACCATCACGGTGTGA
>Ga0209504_1001289_pt1 | contig 19385 bp, 24 predicted proteins | sample COGITO_mtgs_1005_FD_184791 | JGI IMG/M metagenome (GOLD analysis project Ga0209504, IMG submission 184791) | Pelagic marine microbial communities from North Sea - COGITO_mtgs_100511 (SPAdes) (version 2) | ecosystem: Environmental > Aquatic > Marine > Epipelagic ...
GGATATTAAAAAGTCAAATCAAGATCTAGGTGGATTAATCCAGTTCTTGGTAAATGATATAGAAATGGATGAGAAAAGAGTTCATAATGGGATAAAAAAGATACAGAATACAACAGGTTAGATTATATTTTAACAACTTTACTATGATTTATTACAGGATTATTATTTTCAAGAATCTTTTTAGATTCTTCTATTTTTTTATTTAAACTCTTACAATTATGAGTATGAGTATAACGATGTTTCGCACAGAATTGACCTTGACATTTACAGGAATATGAAATTAATTTAAGTTTTTTATTACAGAAAGAACATCTATCCATAATTAATGTTTTAAATAAATCTTGTTTAAATATTCAAATTTATTTAAATAGATTTTATATATTATAATTATGAAATTACATTTAGGTTGTGGTAAATTAACATTAAAAGATTATATAAATATTGACATTTTGAATAAAAATGCTGATATAAAATTAGATATAAAAAATTTGTCTATATTTAACAGTAATAAAATAGAAGAAATATATATATGTCATGTACTTGAACATTTTAAAAGAAATGAAATTATTAAAATTATTTTAGAATGGAACAGAGTATTAAAAATAGGTGGTATATTAAGAATATCTGTTCCAGATTTTGAAAAAGTAGTTAAATTATATATGAAAAATAAAGATATTAGTAAATTAATAGGATTTTTGTCTGGTGGACAAATAGATGAATATGATTTCCATTATGTTAATTTTGATATGAATATATTGAAAGAAATATTATCACATTGTGGATTTACTGATATCAAAAAATATGTTGTAGATGAATTTTTAGATGAAGTTCAAGATGATTATTCCAAATGTTATTTACCACATATGGATTTAAAAAATGGTGAATTAATGTCATTAAATATAGTTTGTACAAAAGAAAGAGAAGTTAAACTTGATAATATATTATATAGTGACAAAATAAAAACGTTTATTAAATTATAAAATATTTAAAAATAAAAATCTATAAATATAAATGAAATATATTACATACAATCATACATCACATAATATGTATAATAAAAATATTAGTAATGGTGCCGTATTTCAAGAAATATTATCATGTTATATAATTTCTATCATATGCAATTTAAAAATTATATATCATGATTCCTGGAATCATTGTAGTGGATTTATATCTTATGATTCTTTTCAAAAAAATACAACTAAACCATTAGAAAAATATGATAATATATTTAATATTAATAATTTTTTGAAATGGGAAAGTATAACATTTAATGATTTAATGGATATAAAAAAAATTATAGATAATTGTAAAGATAATACATTAATCATATTGGGTAATGTATGCTTAATAAATCCACCTTTTTTATATAAATGGTATAAAGAAGGATTATTAGATAAAGATTACTATACTGAATTATTTTTACCAAAAATAAGAGAATTATATTTTTATGATCATCATAATGAACAAATTAATCAATTTTATATTCATATTCGAAATGGTGATATTGGTAAAAGATTTTATGATGAAGGTTTAACATTAGATTATTATACAAATATTATAAAACAAATAAATAGTGTAAGTGATATTAAAATAAATATAATGTATGAAGGAGATACACAAAACTCAAATGTTGCTCTATCACCTTGCTATGTTGAATTAAGAAAAAAAACAAATTATAATCATTTATGGGTTAGAGAATTAGGTAAATTAACAAATGTAATATTAAATGAAGGTGATCTAGATAATTTAGATAAACAAATAAATGAATTATGTCGTGCTAAATATTTATTATTAGCACCTAGCTATTTTTCATATTATTCTGGTATTATATCTAATGGTTTAAAAATTGTAGATAAAAAAATAATAAACATGCATAAAAATGGTTTGAGAAATACAATTGATTTACCAAACTTTGTGGTTTATGATAATTTTGAGGATATATTAAATTATATTTAAAGAGTCATTTTAATATATATATATATTAATGGATTATAAAACAATTAAATTAGATCAATTATTTAATTTAGATTATTTTAAAAAATTTATAGGTAATGAAAAGTGGGAATTTAAAATTGATTGTCCTATGTGTTCATTACCTTATCATTATGGAATTTTAGGAGAATATGATAATATTAATAAATATGAAGGTAAAATACAAGGTGGTAGAAGTCAAAATGGGGAAGATGGTTTGTTAAAATATATTTTTGAAATATTAAATGTTGAACATAAATATTGTATAGAATTTGGTGCTGGGAATGGTGAGTGGTTATCTAATACATATTATTTCAGAAAAATATTAAATTGGGATTGCTTATTACTAGAAGGTAATAATAAAGAAGTATTAAAAGGTAATAGTAATGGTGAAAATACACTATATAATGAATATATTACAAAAGATAATATAAATGAGTTATTTGAAAAATATAAAGTTCCTAAAAACATCGATTTATTATCAATAGATCTTGATAGTATAGATTATTTTGTATTTGAAAAATTGGATGTAAATAAATATAGTCCTAATGTTATAATAATTGAAACTAATTCTGGTTTACCAAATAATATTCCTCTAATTATAGATCACAGTAATAATAGTAATACAAATATATGGTATTTTGGATGTAATTTATTAGCAATATATGATTTAGCAAAAAAAAAAGGATATGAATTTTTAACTACTGTCAGATGGAATGCAATATTTATCAAAAAAGAACATTTTTCTAAATTTAATATACCTTTAATATCAAGAGAAGAATGTATAAATAAATATTTTAAACCAAATAATTATTCTGTATCATTAATCAGTAAATATTTAAAACAACATCACGAATATTTAACTTATTAACGTATCTGAATACCTAATTGATAATCTCTATATAATATTTTAAATTTATCTAAATAATTGTCTAAATATTTATCCATATGGATTTTTATTTTACCTTCATTTGTAGTATTACCTCCATAATCATCAAACCAAATTATGCTATTTTTTTTTGTAAATTTAAATGCATTTTTGATATCACGTTCAATATATTCAGGTTCATGACATCCATCAAGATAAATTATATCAAATATTACATCATTATCTATAAAAAACTCATCAGATGTTTTTTTAAATTTATATATTTTATTGTAATTATTACTTTTTTTTATATTTTCAATAAATAATTTTTCTGTATTTTCATCAATACATTTAGTTGTAATACCCTCAACACTACCTGTAATATAATATGGATCTACACAATATAATTTAGATTATTCATGATTTAAATAATTGTCTGAAAAAAAACACGATGATAATCCTTCAAAATTTCCAATTTCTAATATATTTAATTATAATATTCTTTTAAATATTTAAAAAGATAATTATAATCAAATATTATGAGAAATATAGTTATTTTAGCAGCAGGACCACCAAAACCTGGTAGAGAAAGACATACTGAAATTAATAAAAATAATGGTAAAATAATAATTGATGATATTATTGATAAATGTACAATTGAAAATACTAAATTATACATCGTAATTAATTCAAAAGTAGAAAAGTTAATAAATCATGTTAAAACAAATCATAAAAATATAGAAATATTACATCCTGAAGATGAAAAAATTCATACAACTTTCAAAACAGCATTATCTATTAAAGGTGATTGTGTATTAGTGTGTGGTGATTTAATAAATTTACAACATGGGGATATAAATAGATTTGTTAATACAGAACTCAATGCGGCAATATGTAGATATAAATATCGTTGGGGTCCAAATATTATTGGAAAAAATTATATTAGAAGGAGTGATATAGGCGATGGAATTTCTTTAATAGGTGAAAAATATAAAGAGTATTATTTAAGTGATAAAAATTTACAAAAAGCAATTAATTATTTCAAAGATTTTTATCCTAATAATTCTATTAATGAATATAGTTTTAATGATATAGGTACACATTTAGATTATAGTTTTTTCTTTAATATTTGGAGTCAAGAAGGTGTTAATGAATATGATGATAAGGGAACTATTTATTATGAACATATTGTTTATGAAGATAATGATTAATCATTCTTATTAATTAATAAATTATATCTACTATTTCTAGAACAATATTCATTACTAAAATTTAATTTATATTTTATATTAAGAGATTCCAAATATTCTTTTTTAATAATTAAATGTTTTAAATCATTTTTTCCTTTATAATATTTTTTATTATTTTCACTATGATCAATTGATTCTAAATCACCTATATATATTATTCTTTTTGATATTCTTATAAATTCATCTAATAATTTATTAAATTCGTCTAAATTATTTAAATATTGAATAACACTATAACATATTACAACATCAAAATAATTATCTGGAAATGGTAATGTAATACTATTTATAATATCTACATTTTTATAATTTAATAGTTCGATAAATTTTTTTACCATATTACTTGATTTATCAATTCCATAGTAATCAAAATCATCTTTAACAAAATATTGACCTATCCTTCCACTACCACATCCAAATTCTAAGATTTTTTCATGTTTATCAATATCACAAATATTAATAATATATTTAAATAAATCATTAGAATTAATTTTATTTTCACAATGATTAAAACCATTTATATTATCATGATCGATTTCATGTGTATCTGATATATTATTCCATATATCATTCCAATTAGTCATTTATTATAATATAAATTATTAATATTTAAATATTTAAACTATTTATAAATTATTATGAATAATATTTATGTTGATATGGTTGGCGATTTATTTCACATAAATCATATTAATTTATTAAAAAAAGCAAAAGAATTTGGTGATAATTTAATAGTAGGTGTTCATTCAGATAAAGATGTTGAATCTTATAAATGTATCCCCATATTAACTATGGAAGAAAGGATAGGTGTAATTGAATCTTGTAAATATGTAGATAAAGTAATATCAAATGCCCCATTAGTTATTACCAAAGAATATTTAGAAGATAATAATATAGATTTAGTAGTGCATGCTCATAATTTAGATGAAGAAGAAAAATATAATTTTATGTATAGTGAAATAATTAAATTAGGCAAATTTAAAAGAATAGATTATCATGAAGGTGTGTCAACAACAAATATAAAAGAAAGGATTATTAAAGAATATCTAACCAATCAACTTAAGATCTTGTAAATCTTTTGGTTCACCTCTATTCATTTTCATTTTTTTTATTATATCTAATGTTGCAAATTTAAATCCATTTAAATAAAAATAATTATTTGGATCATATATTATTTCATCTTTATGTATTCCATAATATTTCTCCCATATACCATCATGAATACCTACATCTTTTAAATTTAATTTAATATCATCTTTTTGTAAATAATCTATATCTTTTGCTACACGTAATCCATACATTTCCATTATTAAACTAGATGTTAAACAATAATCTTCATTATTATTGTCTAATTTATTAAAATAATCTACTAGTAATCTTTTTGTATTATCACTTATATCATTTATACCATTATTCAAAAAATGTATTGAGTTTTCATTTAATAATGAACTCGCAATACGAAATGTATCTTTTGTAAAATCACTTATATGTAATGAATGTTTTCCTATATTATATATCATTCTACATTTTTCTTTTAATTCTATAAGTTTATTTAAATCATTCATTTCAATCAATAATATAGTAGTTTTATTTGATTTACTAAAACATAAATTTTTTTTTTCATCTGCTGAATAATCAGATGGAAACATTCCGCCTATCCATGATTCACCTCTATATGCTTCTTTTATTAAATTTCTAACACCTTTTTTATTTAATTCTACCGATTTAATATAATATATATACCCATATTGATTTATCATATTTATTAATTGTTGATTAATATTTGTTATAGGATATAATATCATAGATCTAATATTTTTATTATGTTTAATATATTCTAAAGCCATTGTATCTGAATAAATATCATCTAATGACGGATTATCTATTCTATTTTTAAAGAAATCAAAATTATAAGCATCACATCCCATCATATTTATTTTTTTTATCGTCGGTTCAATATTATAATAATATGATGTTACTAATCTATGTGCGCCATTGATTATTATATTATTTACTCCAATAGGGATAGAATAATCTTCATTATATCCATTTATTTTCATATCATCTATTAATTTATTAAAATTATTAATATAATCATTTATATTTTCTTTTTTAATTTCTTCATTTGATGTCATATCAGGTAATTCATAACAATTATTAAATGTTATTAAATGTTTATGATATAAATCTATGAAAAATTTAGTATTATATTTTTTATCATATGATTTTATATATAAATATTTAGCCATCAGGTCAAATCTTTGAGGACTTAAATATGATATATCATTGAATATTATATCATTAATCAATTCATTTCTTTTTTCTATCCAATATCTTGAACCTTCTTTTCCACCATTATATGTTAATTGATCTTCATGCAATCTATAATATAATAATACATCTTTCATATTATATATTTTTCTATATTTCTTAAGGACACGTAGAATCAATTCGAAATCTTCACACATCGAATGAATTGAACCATTATAATTACCAACTTCTAATATCTGTTTTTTTCTAAAACAAAATGTGGGATGATTCATTAACCAATGATTACTTGTATTTTTCATAAATGTATCTAATTCTAAATGGGGATGATTCGTTTTACCGCAATCAACTATTTTATTGTTAATATGTTTAAACATATTAATCTGAGAACCACATAAAACACATTCAGGATTTTTATTCATAAATTCTAATTGTTTAACAATTCTATTTCCAACCATTATATCATCACTATCCATCCTCATAATAATTTCATTAGTACATAGTTCAACTCCCTTATTCAATGAAAAACCTAATCCTTTATTACCATCATTTTCTGAATAAACTACTTTTGTGAATCTAGTTGTTTTACTGAAATCATCTAACATTCTTTTTAATAATGTAGTATTTAATTCATCAGAACCATCATTAATCCATACTAATTCTATACTTGTATTACCTATTTGATTTTTAATAGATTCAAGACATTCTTTAATATATTTCGCCTTTGTATTATAACTAAGACATAATATAGATACAGATTTTTTATCGGGAAAGAATTGTTTAGGTATTACACCACTTTTATCAAAATTTCCAAAATTAGTTGATCCCCATAATTGATGTGAATAAACTTTTCCATGTCCCTTATATTCTAAACCTGTATTGTGAATAGGTAGAAAATAATAACTAGGAAGTATTTTTATATTATCATATTTATTCCCATTATATGTATTTGTAATTAATACAGGACCAGTTATCTGCCACGGTAATAAACCTGTTTTTGCTTGACTTACTTCATTATTTATGATAAAATTAATACATTTTCTAATAAATGGATGTTTAGGTGTAAATCCCATAATACCGTTAGCAATCAATCCTTTTCTTACTTTTTCATTTTCATATATTAAAAAATTATTATCCATTAAATCATCAATAGGTTCTATACATAATGAATCAGCATCTAAGAATACACCACCATATTTATATAATAACTCTAATCTTATTATATCTGCCTTACCACACCATTGTTCCATACTATCAATTCTATTCTGACACTCAAACTTCATATCTCTTTTAATAAATTCTTCTTCATTCCAACGAATATACTCAAAATTAGGATGTTTATCTTTCCATGTATCCATAGGTATAGTAGGTGGTTCTTTAGGACCAATCCATATTTGGTGTATAATTTTCGGTATCATTTATGATAATTTAAATTATTATAATTTTAAATATTAATTATTATATAAATGGCATGGCCGATAAATGAAAAATCTAAAAGTATTTTAAATCTTGTTGAACATTTTGAACACAGTGTATTCGGTGAACAGATGGAAGTATGGTCTCCTAAAACTACTACACATCATCATCTAATAATTAATCGTGTTAATAAATTATTAGATGAAATGGGATATTCTGAATCTCCTACAATGGAATTACAATTACATAAAAAAATAGAATTAATTGCTCACAATTTAGGTATTTCTTTTTGGGAAGAAGATTCTGATAATGATGATGAAGGAAATATATTAGATTCTGCTGGATCACCTACATTACAATCATGATCCCCAGAATGTAAATCCCCATCCACGGAATTTTTCTTCATATATCTTTGGTGTTATATCATTCATACATACTAAACTTAATTTATGTTTACGATATTTTATCGAATCTACATCTGATTTTATAGTTTTTATATCTTCTTTTATATCTTCTTCTTCTTCAGATGAATAATCACTAGAATCGGAAGAACTATCTGAATCATAATCAGTAAATTCACTACTTGATTCAGATTCTTTTTCTTTCTTCTCTTCTTTCTTCTCTTCTTTCTTCTCTTCTTTCTTCTCTTCTTTCTTCTCTTCTTTCTTCTCTTCTTTCTTCTCTTCTTTTTTATCCTTATCTAATATTATTTTGCCTGACTTATATTTTCCTACTAATTCATCATCTATTTTTAATACATTAGTATCCATATTATGAGTATATATTTTATCACCATCTACTATTTGATTTTCACTAATATTTAATTTAAATTGTTTATCATCTATTTTAAATGATGATCCACCGCCTACTTTTTCATCATCATCACATGATTTTTTTGATTTGCTTTTTCTCATCCATCCCATTACACCCTCTGAATATTCCAATAAATTTCTAAATCCTGCTTCAATTAATAATTCTATCATTCTATCAGATGCTTTACATTCTGTATTTTTACAATAAACAATTATAGGGACTTCATATAATTTATTACCTTTAAATTTCTTTAATTTATCAAAATCATTTAATGATTTTCTAATAATATCAATGGCATCATCTTGTTGAAATGTTAGTAATGGGATATTAATACTTCCGGGTATTTTACAACGATCAAAACTTTGTTTGGATAAAACATTTATGATTAAATGACATTTATCTTTAACAATTTTTTTCATTAATTTAAACCCCACATCACATGATACAATTACAGTTTTTATTTCATCACTCCAAAATTTCTCTTTGTTTAATAAACAATAATGAACATGTCGTGGATATGTTATCCCATCAACTGAATATGGTTGAGGACAATTTAAAGTCAATACTGCTTTGCCTGATCCATCTGTTTTCACTAAACCGTGATTCTGAAATTTATCATATGCTTGTTTAGCCGTTTTAATTTTATCATATTTATCAGTGTAATTCGCAGCCCAATAACAAATCCAGGTATTCTTTTTATCTTTAATATCAACTTTTACTTCATAATCTGTAATATCTGGTTTTCTTACTTGTAGAGTTGATGTCTTTGCATTATATTTATCATTATTATTAAGAATAGGTGGTAATAAAGAATAATTTCCAATTTCTTTATACCATTCAGGTATAACTTTTTCTAATTCTGCCTGGTTCATAGATTTAGAAACTTTACATGTAAGACATATTTTTGTCATTATAATAAATAGTTATATAAAAAAATTTGATTTAAACATTAAATTATATTAAATATAAACTATGATTACATTTATTGTCACAAAAGATGATGTTACTAAAACTATTCAATTCTCCAATGATGGAACACTATTAGATCTTAAAAAAGAAATTATTGAGCAATTTGATATTAAATGTGATTACATTGATGTCATTTCGAATGTTGAAGTGCCTATTCGGGTAATGGGTAAGTTTAATTATGATAAAGGTCTTCAACCACGAACACTTGATAATTATCCTTTTAATAGATACGGTATTGATGAACGCACTATCCCTATTACATTTAATGAAGCAACTGCATATTTACCCGTTATTAAGAAACCATCAGCAAATACTGGATCATCATCTAAATATGTTCCACCTAATGGACAAAGTCTAGAAGTAAAAAAGAATCTACCTAATTATGATCTAAATAATCCTAATGATTTTCCATCACTATAATCAACAACAGCAACATTTATATTTATAACATTTTTCTATTTCTTTTATTTTATCATCCATATCAAATGTATATGAAGCATTATATCCTTCATATTGTTTATAAAATTTTAATCTTTCTTTTTCAATTATGTGTTTATGTAATTCTGAATTATTTATGATACGAGCATATTTATCATAATCAGAATTTTTTATATGTTTTTGTGATTCTTGATATATTAAATAAAATTCTTTGAGTATTTCTTCATTATATCCATCAAGTAAATCTTGGAAATTTTTATTGGAACAACCATCTTTATATAATTGATACATTTCTTGTTTATTTTTTATTTTTGCGACCATTGTTACACATTTTTCTATTGTATTACTAAATAATTCCATATTTTCTTGATATTTTTTAAATTTTAGAATACTTGATGTACAAGTTATTACTGTCCCTATAAATATAGGTGATAAATCATAAAAATTTTTATCTGATTCTAAACTTTCATTATCTAAAAAAACTAATTTACAGGACTCAATTAATGTTAAACATGTTGATAATAATATCGTGCTTATACTCCATGCATTATGACATTTTTTATATCTATTATATTTGATTTCTAATATTTTTCTATAAAGATTTAATTTTCTTTTTTTTTCTTTTATCTGATCAATCAAATCGTCGATACATTTTATTGAACTTTTATTTAAAAAACAACATGTTTCTGAAGCATTTAATGAAGCATTTAATGAAGCATTTAATGAAGCATTTAATGAAGCATTATTCCCAGATGTATTTATACCATCCATTATATCATATTAATATTTTTAATTTTTCAGATTCACCCACATATGATATATTTTTATCTTTTTTGTATTTTCTATATTGAATATATAAACCTGAACTTGACATTAACAGATATATTCCTATAAACAGAAATAAATTATAATATTCTGTAATTTGATTAACCGAATAAATTGTTAGCAATGGACCCACAAATGCTGTAGTCATTATAGACAATTCTTTTTCTTTATATAATGATACAATACCTGATAATATCCCAGGTATTCCTATACTTAACCAAAATATTGTATCATATTTATATATAATACCTAATTTATAATTAAATAATACTGTATCATATAATAAATATCCTATCATACCACCACATATAAATCCCATCGTAAAATATGTTAACTTATATAACTTAATCGCTAAGAATCCTCCTGAAAAACCTGTTACAACTGATATACCACATTTTAATAAACAATTATCATATTTAAAATGATCCATCAATAATCCTGTTAATTTATATGAAGATCCTGTTGATAATATAGTTCCTAATGTGAAAATAGTTGGACGAACAAATTTGTTACCTAAATATGTCATAAATAATCCACATAATCCAACAATAGGTAAAATTAAATTGTGATCATTTATATATTCATAATCTAATTTAAAACATTCCATAATATAATTTATATATTATATTATTTAAATATATGTGTTTTTGTAATAAAAAATGTGATTGGTGTAAAAAAAGAAAACCTGATACTGTAAAATTTAAAGGATATCATAAATATAAAGATATGACTATATGTGAAGGATGTTTTGATAAAAAATGGCCATCAGTTCATATTAAAAATGTTAAATAATTATCTTATTCTTTTAGAATATTTTTTCTTTCTAGAATGTTTTATTTTCTTTTTAGAATGATTTCTCTTTCTAGGTTTTTTCTTTTTAGATTTTTTCTTTTTAGATTTTCTCTTTCTTGACCCTGTCATTTCCCATAATTCTTTCCATCTCCCACTCAATGCTCTTACTGGTGCTCCAGTTGAAGGATCTTTAGGACCACCTGTATCTTTTGACCAAACACTATCTTTAGCCCATTCTTCAAATGATTTACCTTTTTTTTTAAAAATAACCATATCTTCTATTATCATTGATTCTACTTGACTATTTATTTCTTCTTTCATTTTTCTAGCTTCATAGTCGTCGGGTTTTAAATTTATTTCATGCCATTTTCCCATTTTCCACATGGACATAAATGATATTGCAACTTTTTCTATATCTTTTTGTTCTTCCTTTGTTAACAATTTATGTAATCTTGAAATATATCGTGATCTTTCGTCTTGTGTCGCTATAACCCAATCTCCTGCAGAAATAGGAGAAGCAAATAATAATTCGTCCATTTATATAATATATTATATAATAATCTCAGGTAGAATAGGATGTCCTTCCCATGAATATCTTTTCATAATATAATTCACTTTAAATGATTTAGGATAATAATAATCTGGATATTTATTTACATCTGGTATTAAATAAAATGATTTCTTTGGGAGAATAAGTTTCAACTGTTCAACAGATTTAAGTGGTACTTTATCTTCTTTTATAATATTTAAATCAGTCATTTGTGATAAATAATTATTTAAATCTTTTATAGAAGGAGCAAAATGATATCTGTAATACCATTTCCACGATAAACAATCATCAAAATAATAATTAGCAGTCCATACAAATGATTCTAAATAATTTTTACATATATCATTTATATCTTGTTTTAATAAATCGTCATAACTTGGATTATAATTATGTTTATGATATAAATTAAACATATAATATCTTCGTTGCCACGAATCTATTTTATTAAATATTTTCAGTTCATCTCTGCGATCAATTATAGGAATATGATTATTAAACTCATCTAATCTATCTTCTTGATAAATATCTAATGATTCATTTTTAATATATGATTGATATATATCTTGAAACATATTTTTGAATTTTTTGTGTTGTTTATCTCTTATATATAATATCTTATCTAGATAATCATTTTCTAAAGCAGATAATTTATTTATAAATTTCTTGAAGTTATCAAGATGTAGTTTATTATTATAAATGAGATAAAATAATCCACCATTTTCTTCTTGTAATTTATTATATACGTCTAAAAGATTATTTAACCCTCCATAACGTATATTTATACAAGGAGAATTATGAATAAAATCATTTCCTATAAAAAAACACATAAATATATAATCATTTATAATGTCTTGATTAGGTAAATAAATAAAATCTTTTTTTATATCTTGAACGAGGTATTTTTTAAGTGATCCTATATCTAAATAAACAAATTCAGAATCAAATCCTTCAATATTATATTCAGTTCTTTCTCTTAGTAAATATATTTTATTAGATTTAATCATAGATAACATAATTAAATCAGCGTCTAATCCGTGAACAATATTAATATCTGAATTATTAACATTTTTGAGATACTGCATTATTTTGTGTTCGCCTTCACCATGTATAGATGAATCATTAAATATGATTTTAATAGGATAAGATTTGTTTCTAAGAAATATGTTTAAATCATTCATAAATTTAGTACCAGGTGATATAGCATTTGTGTCCCATATTTTCCGTTCATTTGCTGATCTAAATCTACGATATTTCTGTTGTTCTATTTTAGATCTGGGACATACACCATCAATTGCCACATATATTAAATCAGATGGTTTACAGACATCAATTATCTTAATCATATTTGTATAGATATTATCGAACATTTCAGATTCATCAGTTAATCCTGAACATGCTGGATGTATTAAACAATTAAGATCAAAAAAAAGATTATTAACTTTTATATTAAATAAATCTCCTTGAATCAAGATATTATTGTAGTCATTTATGATATTTTTAAAATATGATGGGATACCCATTATTTAATAAATATTATAGATATCCGTTTAAATAAATATATTCTATATTTATATAATGCCTAGTAAATCTAAATCCAAATCCAAATCTAAATCTAAATCTAAATCTAAATCATCATCTAAATCTAAATCTACTTCATTAGAATCAGTATCATCTGAATTACATTTATTAGATTTAGCAGATGATTTATTAACAAGTATACAATTTAATAATGATAATAAAAGAGCAATATCCATATTAAGAAAAGAACCATTATTAGCAAATCACGAATATGATGAAAATTATGTAGATTTTAAAGGGACACCTTTAATGTATTGTTGTTTTTATAGAAATTATACAGTCGCAAAAGAATTATTAAAAAAAGAATATAATATTGATATTGAATATAAAAATGAACATAATCAAACACCATTAACAATGGCAGGAGAAGGCCATGATGAAACTGGAAATTCATTTAAAATAATAAAATTATTAATAAAAAAAGGTGCTGATATAAATCATATGGATAATGAAGGTGATACTTTATTTAGTGGAATATGTAAATCATTTATTAGTCCTCACATAGAATATTTATTAAAAATACCTGAATTAGATATTAATAAAAAAAAAAGAGGTGAAGATTCACCATTCCATATTTTAATTTTGAAATTTTGTCAAATAGGTTATCATGATGAATATATTAGAATAATTAAAAAGATGTTAAATGATCCTCGTTTAGATATTAATATAAAAGGTTATAATGGAGAAACTGTATTACATATATTAGCATCAGTTGATCGACAATATGACCATAATTATTCAATAGAATCTTTAAAAAAATTAATAGATTTATTATTTATAAATGGAGTTGATCCGGATATCACAGATAGTGATGGTGTATCACCGTTATCAAATGATATAGTAAGTGAATGTTATGAAATATATTTTAGAAGAAAATTAAATCAAGCAGAAAATAGACTAGCATTAGCGAAACTTGCTAAAGAATTAAATGATGAAGGTGGTAGAATTGATGAGGGTATATTAATAAAAATATCTAAAGAAATACCTTTTTTGAGTGAGAAACAATTAAATGTTATTGATAAAAAAATATTAGCAGAAAATATAAGAAGTAGTTATAAAAGTCCTGATCTAGATAACATGGTAGAAGTTTACAGAAAACAACTACAAAATCCTAAATTATTACCTAAACATCGTAAAATAATAAGGAAAAAAAAAAGAAGATATAAAAATCGTAATAACATCCCTTTAGGTTCTAGTGATTTAAGTTCATCAAGAAAATCAAGATCTTCCCCAAGTGAGGATTTAAGAGATGCAATTAAAATGAGTGTTCGTGAAGCAAACTCTGATAAAACAACTTCTAGAAAATCTAGATCATTACGTTCCAGTGAAGAATTAGAAAAGGCATTGAAAATGAGTATCCAAGAAGCAAAATCAAGTTCAAAAAAAAAAAAGAAAAAAACAATTAAAAAATAATTTAATATTTATTATAAAAAAAATATATGTTATAGTATATAAAAAATGGATCAACAAATGAATATGCAAAGTGGTGGTGGATTTCAATTTTCACTTGAATCATTAATGACACCTAATTTTATTTTTTTTGTAACTACATTGGCTGTTATTGGATATTTATATCAAACTCGTATGATATTAGGCAGAGAAAGTGAAATTAAAGCTGATTCATCTAATTTATTTGATAAACAAATGTACCTTGAATTAGGCTTTATGATATTAATAGGTTTTTGTATATACATTTTTAATATTAATGATAATTCAACATTTGTATGGATATATATTTTAGCACCAATTGTTTATTTAATGATTAAAGGATTACTTGTATTTAATAAAGTAACAAATTATCTTGAGAAGGCACCTGAACATACTGATATTGGAACTGATGTAGCAGATATATTAAAATCACAAACAAGTGTAGGTCAAGTTCCAGTAACTAATCAAAATAGTAATGCTGTTCAGGTTACAAACGCATTAAATCAAGCATTAGGTGTTAATAATAATAATATGAATCCGCCATTAGGTAGTGTTACAAATAGAAATAATAATGTCATGTCTCAACAACAACATATGCAACCTATTCAACCACCATCACCTGAAGGATTCTCGTTATTTTAAGTAATTATTTAAACATATTCTTTTAATATATATCATGAAATATTTATCATTTGACGTTGGGATTAAAAATCTCGCTTATTGTTCATTAACAGATGATAAAAAAATACTTGATTGGGGTATAATTAATCTCGATAAAAATCCCATATGTCAATGTGGATTACAAAAATCTTGTGAAAAATCATCAAGTTATATAGTAACGGATGAAAATGGTGAAACTAAATATAGTTGTACCACTCATACTAAAAAATACAAGAAAAAGAAAAAAATGAATAATGACCGTGATATATTTAATTTAAGTAAAATTATGATTAATGAATTAAATCTTAAAACAGATTTTTTAAATCACGACGTAATATGTATAGAAAATCAACCTGCTCTAAAAAATCCGGTTATGAAAACCGTCCAAATGATTTTATATAGTTATTTTATGATTGAAGGTGCTACTAAAGATAAACCAGTAGAACAAGTTCATATGATAAACGCTCGTAATAAATTAAAAGTATATAAAGGTCCAGAAGTAGAATGTAAATTTACAGACAAATATAAAAAAAATAAATTTCTTTCGGTTGAATATACTAAAAATATGATATTAAATCAGGATAATAAATTTATAGAATTATTTACAGAATCTAAAAAAAAAGATGATTTAGCAGATGCTTATTTACAAGGGATTTATTTTATAGAGAAGTGATTATTTAATTTTCATTAATCCAATTAATAATATGTTGTTGATCATAAAATATCGCGGTTTCCAATCCTTCAACTTTATTCCATAAACATCCGTTATTTACTACATATTTAAGACAATTTAAATAACCATGTTTTATAAGTAGTAGAGTAGTTCTTGTACAATAACTAGTCATTTCATTAATAGGACAACCATATTTAATACCCATTAAATTATTATTTTTTGCAAGTTCTGCTGTATGTGTATCCCAAGAACACCCCATATTATGAGAATACGCAAGACATAAATGACAACCTATTTCAGCCGCACGACTACACTGCTTGTATCCATAAAGACTAAAATTAGGATCAATATTATTGATACAATCAAACCCCTTATTAAAATATTTATGAGCATATTTACATAAACTCAAACTACTAGTGAAGTATTTAGTAGTTAATGTCAATTTTTTGTATTTATTAGTCAATATTTCTTTAAAATCTTTACATACTAAAGCATATAGTAGGTGACCATCTTTATCACAATAACTAAATGTATTTTCAATATCTATTACAGATAGTTCATTAAAATAATTCATAATTTTAATAATATATTTATTTAAATAGAAATAAAATATCGAATATCAAATTTATATTATATATATATATATAATGACAGATAGAATTATTGATAAAATATTAAAAACCCGTAATACGGATATTCAAGATATTCGAAAATTAAAAACAATAGAAAATTTACACAGAGTCCTCTATTTTGTTAATTCTAAAATTAAACTAATAGATGAAGAAAGAAAAAGAAATTTAAATGAAGGTGGTGCTTCTCAAGATTATTATAATAAAGAACTTAAATATTATAATAGTATAATTCAATTAATAGATGTTGTAATAAATGAAGTACAAGAAAAGTCTATTAGTAATTTATCAACTTCAATAGCATTATTAACTATGCGCGAACCTACACCACAACAAGAAAAAAATATATTAAGAAAATTAGGGGATTATTTAACAGGTGAAGATAGATTACCTAGAATTAAATTACGTTTATTACAAGAATATATAAATAGTATGGATTTACCAGATGAAGTTAGATTTAAAATTAGAGATATGGTCATAGAACGATTTAGAAGAAAAGGTATAACTGTTAGACGGGTTGATTTACCATCAAGAACTGTTAGAGAAACTAGTTTAAATAGATTATCTCATGGTTCAAGAAGAATTAAAACAAAAAGAAATAAAGGGAAAAAAAAGAAATCAAAGAATAAAAAGAAAACTAAAAAGAAAAAATAAATTAATATAATATAATGAAAGTAATTATAAAAAAATCTACAAATCCTAAGAAAAAATATATGGCAATATTTTATGATGGAAAGAAGAAAGTGAAAACAACTCATTTTGGCGCGGCAGGAATGTCTGATTATACAAAACATAAAGATAAATCTAGAAAACGACGTTATTTAACAAGACACAGAGGTAGAGAAAGTTGGAATAATTATATGAGTGCTGGATCATTATCTCGTTATATATTGTGGGGAGAACCTACTTTAAGAGCATCTATTAAAAAATATAAACAAAAATTTAATCTACAATAGATTATATGTTTGAAAGACTTATACTTTTTATAGCAGCATTTGGTTTATCAGATTTATTTGTTAAAAATAAATCTACAAATTTCAAGATTGTATATTATTCTATATTAATGATTATAGCATTACTTATTATATTTAAACCTTTTATGTAAAATATCTATTTTGCGTGGTATTTTTGTTTGTGTTGTGAAAAATATTATGGCTATCATGATATCACCATTGAACGCATGCGTATGTCTCTTTATGTTAAAAAATGGAGGAATTAAATGACATATTTTTCTAATATAATAAACACATAATGATATTAATATCGATTGAATAATTAAATCTATAAATATAATATATGATTTTTCATTTTCATCTGGATTAGGTGATAATTTATTAAGAACTATACCAAATATTAAACAAATAATAATATATATAACAGAATATTGTATTATTTCTGTTAATTCTTTGAAACGTTTTTTATCAACTAATATTAAATCATTTAATTGTTTTTTATAATTATAATCATACATATAATTTATATATATAATAATAATATAATATTTATGGTAAATTGTTGTCATGCGACAAAAAACTATAAAGAATGTGTTAGAAAATCGGATAATAAGACATTTAAACTACCTAGAAAATTTAGTAAAAAAAGATGTATGAATAAAATAGTTGGATTCACTATGAGAGCAAGTTGTGCGCCATATAAAGATTGTAATACTAAAAAAGGTGGTGCATCAAATCAACTTAATTTATATAATAAACAATTAAAAGTGTGTTCAACAGATCCAGTAACAGGATTTAATAGATTAGGATATTGTATTACTGATGAATTTGATTCAGGATCACATTTAGTATGTGCTAAAATGAATAAAAGATTTTTAAAATTGACAAAGGATGATGATAATGATTTAACTACACCAAGTATGAGTTTTCCTGGATTAAAACCAGGTGATAGATGGTGTTTGTGTCAAGACAGATGGCATCAATCATATAAAAAAGGTACAGCACCACGTGTTATAAAAACGGCAACTAATTCTAAAATAAGAAAAGAATATAAAAAAATTATTATAAAGAAAACTACTAAAAAGAAAACTAAAAAAAGGAAAACTATTAAAGGTGGTTCTAAGAAACAATTTTTGTTTAATCCAAATAATCCCAAAAAATCTTTTGATGTTTATATAGATAAAGATCCATCTGATACTATTCCTATTAAATATACTACTCTTACAGATGTAAAAAGAACAATTAGAAAATTAGAAAGATTATTTAAAGGTGGAAAATATCCTCATAAAAGAATATGGCAG